>Ga0075521_10000018_pt1 | contig 28230 bp, 29 predicted proteins | sample NGEPerD_FD_74785 | JGI IMG/M metagenome (GOLD analysis project Ga0075521, IMG submission 74785) | Arctic peat soil microbial communities from the Barrow Environmental Observatory site, Barrow, Alaska, USA - NGEE PermafrostAB12-D | ecosystem: Environmental > Terrestrial > Soil > Wetlands > Peat ...
CTGCTGTGGGCTCCGACACGAGCGCGACCGCAACGGCGCCCCCGGCGGAGGCGGTGGACCTGGAGTCGGTGGGCTCGCTGTGGCCGGCCGTGGTCGAGCTGGTGCGCGGCGAGAACGGCCTGATGGGCGCGCTGATCGCAGAAGCCCGGCCGGTGGCCGTGGACGGCGAGGACCTGACGCTGGCGTTCGCCTCCACGGCGCCCTTCCTGAAGAAGAAGGCCGAGGATCCGGCCAACCGCATGCTGGTGGGCGAGGCGCTGCGCGCGATCACAGCGCGGCGCTGGCGGCTCTCCTACGAGCTGCGCGATGAGGTGGGCGCGGACGAGCGCCCGCAGCCGGCGCAGCACTCCGAGGAGGAGTGGATCAGACGTTTCATGGACGAGTTCGACGCCGAGGAGGTCCTCGGCGAGTGGGAGCCCGGACCGACAGGGTCGGCGCAGACAGGCGAGCGCGGCGCTCCAGCCGTGACCAGCAACGAGAAAGGCGCCTGATGGCAAAGCAGCCGCGAATGCCCAACATGCAGCAGATGATGCAGCAGGTGCAGAAGATGCAGAAGGACATGGAGCTCGCTCAGGAGGAGCTCAAGAACGAGGTCGTGGAGGCCTCCGCCGGCGGCGGCATGGTGAGAGTGAAGATGAGCGGCGACCTCGTGGTCAGGGAGGTCCGGATCGACCCCTCGGCGGTCGACCCCGAGGACGTGGAGATCCTCGCCGACATGGTGCTCGCGGCCGTCAACGAGGCGCTGCGGACGGCCCAGCAGGTGGCCGAGCGCAAGATGGGCGGGGCGACCGGCGGCCTCGACCTCGGCGGCCTCGGCGGGCTGGGCATGCCGGGCCTGTGAGCACCTCCTACGCGCCGCCCGTCCAGAGGCTCGTGACCGAGCTGTCAAAGCTCCCTGGCATCGGCAACCGCACCGCGCAGCGGCTCGCCTTCTACATCCTGCGCTCCTCCGCCGAGGACGCCACCGCGCTGGCCGAGGCGATCCGCGAGGTCAAGGAGAGGATCGGGCTGTGCGAGGTGTGCTTCAACCTCACCGACGAAGCCCGCTGCCGCATCTGTCAGGACCCCAGGCGCGAGCAGGAGCTGATCTGCGTGGTGGAGGAGCCCAGCGACGTGATCCCCATGGAGCGCACGCACGAGTACCACGGCGTCTACCACGTGCTCGGCGGGGCGCTCTCGCCGATCGACGGCGTGGACCCCGAGGACCTGAAGATCGCCGAGCTGTTCGCGCGCGTCGCCTCGCCGCAGGCCGCGATCAGGGAGGTCGTGCTGGCCACCAATCCCACCACCACCGGCGAGGCCACCGCGCTGCACATCGCCGAGGAGCTTCGTGCCCGCGCGCCCGGGGTCAGGGTGACGAGGCTGGCCAGCGGCCTGCCGGTGGGCTCGGACCTGGAGTACGCCGACGAGGTGACCCTCGGCAAGGCCTTCGCCGGCCGCCGCGCTGTGTAATCCTCGGGTGCATGCCCGGCCTGATCGTGATGAAGTTCGGCGGCACCTCCGTGGCCGACGCGGAGCGCATCAAGCGCGCCGCGCGGCGGATCGTGGACAAGCGCGAACACGGCCACCCCGTGGTGGCGGTGCTCTCCGCTCGCGGGAAGACCACGGATGAGCTGATCACGATGGCCCAGGAGGTCTCGGCGGCGCCGGACCCGCGCGAGATGGACATGCTGCTGTCCACCGGCGAGCGCATCTCCTGCGCGCTGTGCGCCATGGCGATCAACGACCTCGGGCACCGCGCGATCTCGCTGACGGGCTCCCAGGCGGGGATCGTGACCGACGAGTCGCACACCAAGGCGCTGATATTGGACGTGCGCGCTGAGCGCATCCGTGGTGCGTTGGCGGAGGACAACATCGTGCTGGTGGCCGGCTTCCAGGGCGTCTCGGAGAACGCCAGGAACGTCACCACGCTCGGCCGCGGCGGCTCGGACACCAGCGCCGTTGCTGTGGCCGCCGCGCTGGGAGCGGAGGTCTGCGAGATCTACACGGACGTCGCCGGCGTCTACTCCGCCGACCCGCGGATCGTGCCCGACGCGCGCAAGCTGGCGACGGTGTCCTTCGAGGAGATGCTCGAGATGGCCGCCTCGGGAGCGGGCGTGCTGCAGCTGCGCGCGGTCGAGTACGCGCGCAACCACGGCGTGCGCATCCACTGCCGCTCGTCATTCGACGATCGGCCAGGTACGGTTGTGCTGGCAGAAGGAGAGACGATGGAGCAGCCCCTGATCACAGCCGTCACCCACTCGGTCGTCGAGGCCCGCGTGACGCTCACCGGCGTGCCCGATGCGCCCGGCGCCGCCGCGCGCATCTTTGGCGCGCTGGCGCAGGCCAACGTGAACGTGGACATGATCGTCCAGAACGAGCCCGCCTCCGCGGGCGGTCAGGCGGAGATCTCCTTCACCGTCCCCCGTGAGGATCTGCGTGTCGCGCGCGCTGCGCTCGAGCCGCTCGGCGGCGAGGCGTTCGCCGAGCTGAGCACGCACGAGGAGATGGGCAAGGTCTCGATCGTCGGCGCCGGAATGCGCTCGCACCCGGGGGTCGCCGCGAAGGTGTTCAGGGTGCTGGCCGAGGAAGGCGTGAACATCGACATGATCTCCACCTCCCCCATCAAGATCTCCTGCGTGATCGACCGCAGCAGCGTGGAGCTGGCCGTACAGGCCCTGCACAGCGCCTTCGAGCTATCCGGCGAGGGCACCATCAGCGTGGAGGAGCCATTCCGCGCCAGCCCTGCCTCTTGAGGGCAATCTCGCCCCAGCCCTGTCTTTGAAGGGCGATCTGTCACAATTCCTACGCAACTCGCCACGTTTGGCCACTTTCAAGGACGATTGGACATGCGCACGGTAAGACGCCCACGTCGGTACGTCAGCAAGCAATGGCTCACGCTGCTGGCACCCGTTCTCCACTACAGCGCCTCCCGCGACGCGTACGTGCTGCGGGGCATCGGTCGCCGCTACGGACCCGTTCTGCGCCCCGACCGCCGCGTGACGCGCCGTCGGCGCATCGACACTCCCGAGCGCCGCGCCAGCGCCACCTGACCAGCGCCGCCTGGCCCTCCTGGCGGGTTCACGTAGGGGCGTCGCGCAGCGGCGCGTGCCGTCTCGCTCAACCCTCCAGCGAGCGCTGCAGCTGCTCCAGCACCCGCACCACGCGCAGCCCGCTGTGGCCGTCCGAGCGCGGTGTGGCGCCGGTGCGTATGCACTGGATGAAGTGCTCGCACTCGATTCGCAGCGGCTCCAGGTTGGGGATGCGCGGGGAGAAGGTGTCGCCCGCGCGGGCGATGTACTCGCCCCATGAGCGCGTGTCCTCGTCAAAGCCCTTGTCGTAGATCGTGAGCTTGCCCTCGATCAGCATGTCGTCGAAGGTCGCCATCCGGCGCGAGCCCACCACGGTGAGGCGCCGCTCCTTGTGCGGGTCAAGCCAGGAGAGGTGCAGGTGCGCCACGATCCCCGAGGGGAAGCGCAGGTAGCAGAAGACCACGTCCTGGACGCCCTCGCGCACGTAGGAGGCGCCGTGCGCCAGGCACTCCACGGGCTCTTCGCCGATCAGGTGCAGGGCGACCGAGACATCGTGCGCGCCGAGGCTCCACAGCGCGTTCTCATCCGCCCGCAGCTTGCCCAGGTTGAGGCGGTTGCCGTAGATGTAGTAGAGCCCGCCGAGCTCATCGCCGTCGATCAGCTCCTTCAGGCGGGCCACCGCCGGGTGGTACTCCAGCAGGTGGCCGACCATCAGGATCCGTCCTGCGCCCGCCGCGGCGGCCACCGCGCGTTCGCCGTCGGCGGCGTTGGTGGCCAGCGGCTTCTCCACGAAGCAGTGCTTGCCCGCCTGCGCCACCGCCACGGCCAGCTCGGCGTGCGTGGGCACGGGGGTGGCCAGCACGACCGCGTCCAGCTCATCGTCGCCGAGCAGGTCCTCCAGGGCGTCCGTCGAGCGCGCGGCGGGGAACGACGGCTCGAGCTTCGCGCGCATCTGCTCGGAGGCATCGCACAGCCAGGCCAGCTCGCAGCCGGGGATCGAGGCCAGGTTGCGCGCGAGGTTGGGTCCCCAGTAGCCGAGGCCGACCACTCCCACGCGCACCGGGCGCACCGAGCTCGCCGACTCCTGCTCGCTTGCGCTCACAACGCCCCGATCGCCTGCACGCAGCGCTCGGCCGCATGGCCGTCGCCGTACAGCTGCGGGCGCTCCGCCGGCGGCTCGCGCTCCAGGGCCGCGAGCGCAGCGCCCGCGTCCAGGTCCACCAGCGTGTTCCAGCCCGCCTGCACCGTCTCCACCCACTCGGTGTTCGCTCGCAGGGTCACGCAGGGCACCCCCGCAAGGTACGCCTCCTTCTGGACGCCGCCGGAGTCGGTCAGGACGGCGCGGGCCTGGCAGACCAGGGCGCTGAACTCGACGTAGCCGAGCGGCTCGGTCATGCGCAGGCCCTCGCTGCGCTCGAGCTCCTCCAGCAGCCCGGCGTCCTTCAGGCGGGCGCGGGTGCGCGGGTGCACGGGGAACAGGACCGGGGCGGGCAGCGCCCGCACGAGCTCGCCCAGCGCGCGCAGGCGCTGGGGATCATCGACGTTCCCCGCGCGGTGGGCGGTCAGCAGCAGGTAGGAGCCCGGCGCGAGCCCGTATGCGCCCGGGACGTTGGCGTCGGCGCGCGCGGCCGGCTGCCAGCGCAGCGCCACGTCCACCATCACATCGCCCACCACCTCGATGCGCCCCGCCACCGACTCCGCGCGCAGATGCTCGGCGGCGCCCTCGGAGGAGCACAGCAGCAGATCGCCGAGGTGGTCGCTGAGCACGCGGTTGAGCTCCTCGGGCATGGTGCGGTCGAACGAGCGCATGCCCGCCTCCACGTGCACCACCGCCACGCCTGCCTGCGCGGAGGCCAGGGCGCCGGCGAGCGTCGAGTTGGTGTCGCCGTAGACGAGTGTGGCGTCCGGCTCGAGCTCGACCAGCAGCGGTTCCAGCGCGGCCAGCATGCGCGCCGTCTGGGAGGTGTTGGAGCCGCCGCCGATCCCCAGCTCGCGCTCGGGTCGGGCCAGGCCCAGCTCTGTGAAGAACACGCTTGAGAGCGAGTCGTCGTAGTGCTGGCCCGTGTGCACCAGGATCTCCTCGTGGCGCTCGCGCAGCGGAGCCGACACGGCGGCCGCCTTGATGAACTGCGGCCGGTTGCCTACGACGGTGAGGATCCGCACGGGCGCAGCCTATGCGGCCGCGCCGGCGGCTGGCGCAGTCGGCCGCACCTGGGCGCCGTCAGGCGGCCGCGCCGACGACCGACGTGGACCAGTCGATCACCGAGGTCGGACGCACCACATGGCGGTTCAGGCCGAGCTCCTTGGGGTCGAGGCCCAGCGCCAGGCCCACCAGCTGGGGCAGGTGCAGCACGGGCATGTCCAGGGTGCGCCCCACCACCTTCTCCGCCAGCGGCTGCTGCAGGTCCAGGTTCAGGTGGCACAGCGGGCAGGGCGTGACCAGGCAGTCGGCCGCCGCGTCCGCCGCGTCGCCCAGGTGGCGCCCCGCCTGCTTCAGCGAGGCCTCCTTGTTCATGGTGATGATCGGGAAGCCGCAGCACTTGCGCATGCCCGCGTACTCGATGACCGTTCCGCCGAGGGCCTCGATCACGTGGTCCAGGTAGTGGTCGCGGGGGTGCTCCTGATCGATCCCCAGGCGCTCGCGTGGGCGCACGATGTAGCAGCCGTAGAAGGGGCCCACGCGGAGGTTCGTCAGCGGGCGCTTGACGCGCGCGCTGAGGCTCTCCAGCCCGATCTCCTCCACCAGCAGCCACAGGAAGTTCTTGTTGGTCAGGCCCTTCTCGTAGCTGAGGCCCTCCGTCGCCAGCGTCGAGTTGACGTGCTCGCGGTACTCCGCGTTGGCGTCCAGGCGCTCCTGGCACTCGCTCTGGGCGCCCTGGCAGGTGGAGCAGATGTTCATCATCATCGCCGCGCCCTGCACCTGCTGGGCGAGCGCGAAGGTGCGCGCGTTGAGCGTGTCCGCCAGCTCCTGGTTGTGCTCCGCGATCACGCCCGCGCCCGTGCAGCAGGCGCGGTCCAGCTCGATGAGCTCGATGTCCAGCAGCGGCGCGATCTTGGCCATCGAGCCGTGCAGCTCCGGGGTGAAGCCGCGGCTGACGCAGCCGGGCCAGTAGGCGACCTTCATTGGTTGGCGCTCCCTTCGGGGCTCGTGGGGGCCGCGGCCTGCTCGCCGCCGTCGGCGCCCGCGCCGGCCGCGACCGGGATGGGCTCGCCCGCCACCTCGTCCTCGCCGGAGATGTACAGGTTCAGCTCATAGCGTTGCTCGCGGCCCTCGACCTTGTCGTAGATCGCCTGCACCGCCTTGAGGTCCGCCTTGGGGATCTTGTGCGGTTTCAGCGCGCCCATCGGCGTGACCTTGCCGCGCAGCACCGCCTTGAGGATCGCCGGCAGCGAGCTGAGCAGCTCCTTGCCCGCGGCCGGTGCGAATTTGCCGAACATTGAGTTCCCGCCATAGGAGCGGGGCAGCAGCTCGGCCTCCCACAGCAGGCCGTTGTCCTTGACCAGGGTGGTGAACGCCGCCTCGTGGCGCTCGCCGTTGTTCTGGTCCACGATGTGGTGGTCGCCGATGGCGATCCGCCGCAGGCGCATGATCTGGCCCATCGGGTTGACGCCCTTCGGGCACGCGTCCACGCACTTGAAGCAGTGGGTGCAGTCGAAGATCCCCTGCGGGTCCTGCGCGAGGTCGTTGAGGCGCTCGAACTGCTGATCGTCGCGGGGGTCGCCAACGAAGCGGTAGGCCTTGGCCAGCGCCGCCGGGCCGATGAAGCCGGGGTCGACCTCCATCGCCAGGCAGTCCGAGACGCAGGCGCCGCACTGGATGCACGCCATCGACTGGGTCACGTCCACCATCGCCTCTTTCTCCACCAGGTACTCGCGCTCGGGCACCGGCTGCTTGGCCAGCAGCCACGGCGTCACGCGCTGGATCTTCTTCCAGTGGACCGCGTCCATGTCCACGATCAGGTCCTTCAGCACGGGCATGTTGCCCATCGGCTCGATCTCGATGACCCCATTCCTCGCGCCGCGCTTGGCGGCGTCCAGGTGGGTGTGGCAGGCCAGCGACGGCTCGCCGTTGACGCGGATCCCGCACGAGCCGCAGATCGCCTGCCGGCAGGAGCAGCGGATGCCGATCGAGCCGTCGAAGCGGTCGCGCGCCTGGAGGATCCCCTCGAGCACCGAGCGGTGCGGCTCCAGCTCGATCGTGTGCTCGTCCCAGTAGGGCGCCTCGCCCGACTCCGGGTCATAGCGGCGCATCCTGAGGGTGAACTGCTCGGGTGGCCTGTCGTGCGTCTCAGCCATCAGCGGCGCTCCTGCTCTATGGGGTGGGGACGGTGTCGGGCTGGGATCGAGGGGCGGGCGCGCATCAGTATTTCCTCTCCTCCGGCTGCCACTGGGTGATCGTCACGGGGGAGTAGCTGACCGTCGGGCTGTCGTCCTTGAGCGTGATGTCGATGTGCTTCAGCCACTCCCCGTCGTTGCGCTCGGGGTAGTCCGTGCGGAACTGCGCGCCGCGGGACTCCTTGCGCTCCAGCGAGGCCACCACCGTGGCCTCCGCGCAGTCCACCATGTAGCCGAGCTCGATCGCGCCGAGCACGTCCTGGTTGAAGACCGTCCCGCGGTCGTCGATCCAGGCCTTGCCCGCCTCCTCTTTGAGGCGCCCGATCGCCTCCAGCGCGCTCTGCAGCCCCTGCTCGTCGCGGAACACCGCCACGTGGCGGTTCATCAGCTCGCCGAGCTCGTTCTTGATCTCAGACACGCGCCTGCCGTCGTGCGGGCGGGCGATGATCGAGTCGATCCGCTCGGCGTCCTCGCGCAGCTGGCCCTTGGTGTCGACCGCGGGCATGCCCATGCTGGCGGCACGGTCCGCCGCGTGTTCCCCGGCGCGGCGGCCGAAGATCAGCGTGTCGAGCAGCGAGTTGGCGCCCAGGCGGTTGCCGCCGTGGACCGACACGCACGCGACCTCGCCGGCCGCGTAGAGGCCCTCGATCGGGGTGCGTCCGTCGACGTCGGTCTTGACGCCGCCCATGATGTAGTGCTGGCCGGGGCGGATCATGATCGGTTCGTGGGTGATGTCCACGCCGGCGAAGTCGCGCCCGAGGTTGACGATCTCCCGCAGCGACTCCAGCGTGCGCTTGCGCGGCACGACCGTCACGTCGAGGTAGATGCCCGAGCCGTTCGGCCCGACGCCGCGGCCCTCGTTGATCTCGATCTGCTCCGCCCGGGAGACCACGTCGCGGGAGGCCAGCTCCATCTTGTTGGGCGCCGCTTTCTCCATGAAGCGTTCGCCGTTGGCGTTCAGCAGGTGCGCGCCCTCGCCGCGCGCGCCCTCGGTGATGAGGATGCCGGTCTCCACCAGGCAGGTGGGGTGGTACTGGACCATCTCCATGTCCATCAGCGGCGCTCCCGCGCGATAGGCCATGGCGATCCCGTCGCCCGTCACGATCAGGCCGTTGGTGGTGGGCTTGTAGGCCTGCCCCGCTCCGCCGCACGCGAGGATCACGTTCTTGGCTGTGAACGCTTCCATCTTGCCGCTGCGCACGTCGCGCGCGAGCACCCCGCAGCAGCGGCCGGAGTCGTCCTTCAACAGCGACGTGGTGAACCACTCCTCGAAGCGCTCCACCGTCTCGTGGTGCTTCATCAGCTGCTCGTAGAGCACGTGCAGCAGGGCCTGGCCGGTGATGTCCGCCACGTAGGCGGTGCGCTTCATGGAGGCCCCCCCGAACGCGCGCAGGTCCATCTCGCCCTTGTCGTTGCGATGGAACGTCACGCCGATGTGCTCCAGGTGCATCACCTCGCCGGGGGCCTCCGAGCACATGATCTCGATCGCGTCCTGGTCGCCGAGGAAGTCTGAGCCCTTGACCGTGTCATAGGCGTGGGAGTGCCAGTCGTCGTCCACGCTGATCGCCGCGTTGATGCCGCCCGCAGCGGCCACCGAGTGCGAGCGCACGGGGTGGACCTTGCTCATGATCGCCACGCTCGCTCCCTTCTGCGCAGCGGCCAGCGCGGCCCGCTGGCCCGCGAGACCGGCCCCGATGATCAAGACGTCGTGTGCTGGCATGGCTCCCTGAGAGTCGATTTGGCGAAAGCGGCGTGTCTTGCGCCCGGGACTCTATAACGCGGGCGCGCTGCGCCTCAGGCTGGCGCGGGCGAGCCGCGCCTCAGGTCGCCGTGCGGGCGGGCCGCAGCGCCTGGCGCACCTGCGCCAGCGTGACCACGCCCTGCAGGACGCCGTCGCTGTCCACCGCCACCATCGCCCCCAGCCGCCCGATGCCTTCGGAGCCGAGCAGGGTTTCCAGCGGCGCCTCTTCGCCGATGCGCACCGGCATGTCCGCCTCGAGCACGTCGATCACCGGTAGCGCGGGCCGTCCCGCGGCGATCTCGCTGTCCACGCGCTGCTGGCGCACCACCCCGAGGAAGTGGCGGGCCGGGTCCACCACGGCGAACCACGGCCAGCGGTAGCGCAGGAAGAACTGCTCCTGGGCGTCCAGCAGCGTCGCCTCGGCGGGGATGGTCACGGGCTCGCGGTCCATGATGTCCGCCACGGTGATGTCCTTGATGCGCCTGCCCAGCGCTCCCTGCACGACCGCCGCGCCGGCCGCCTGGTAGAGGAAGAACGCCAGCAGCATCGTCATCACGCCCAGCAGCGAGCCGCTGGAGGCGAAGCCGAGCAGCCCCAGCAGACCGACCGCCAGCGCGAACGCCTGCCCCGAGCGCCCTGTTGCCACGGTCGCGCGGTTGCGATCGCCCGTGCGCCACCAGATCAGCGCGCGGGCGATCCGCCCGCCGTCGAGCGGGAAGGCGGGGATCATGTTGAAGGCGAACAGCAGGGCGTTGATGAACCCCAGCCAGCCGATCAGCGCCAGCGCGGGAGTGGTGATGAAGCCCTGGCGCGTCAGCGCCACGTCGGTGAAGCGCCCGCTGCTGGCCACAGCGGTGCCCGCCGCCAGGCAGACGGCGAACAGCGCGAGCGTCACCGCCGGACCCGCCACGGCCACCTTGAGCTCCTCGCCGGCCGTCTGCGGCTCGCGGCGCATCTGCGAGAGCCCGCCGAAGAACCACAGGTCGATGCCCGCGATCGGGATGCCCAGGCGCCGCGCCGCCAGCGCGTGCCCGAGCTCGTGCAGGATCAGCGACGCGAAGTAGCCCAGCGCGCCCGCCACGGCCACCAGGTAGGCCGTCGTCTGCGAGCCGCCCAGCACCTCGTGGAAGTATTCCGAGAGGTAGTAGATCAGGAAGAACAGCACGAAGAACCAGCTCCAGCTCACGCCGACGCGGATCCCGAAGATGCGCGCCAGCTGGAGGTTCTTGCGGGTGGGCATTGCTCAATGGTAGGCCGGCGAAGGCCCGTGTCCGGGGGCTAGGACTGCGGGCGCGAGCGGGCGATGATGCCCTCGAAGTCCGTGTCCGCCGGCAGCGTGCCGTACTCCAGTCCGCCGTCGCCCGCCAGGCGCGAGGCGCAGAACGCGTCCGCGACCGCGGGCGGGGCGTGGCGCACCAGCAGCGAGCCCTGCAGGCACAGGGCCATGCTTTCCACCACGCGGCGCGCGCGCGTCTCCAGCGTGGCCGGGTCGGCGAACTGGTCCTTGAGCCTCTGCACGCCCGCGTCCAGGCGCGCGTCCGCGCCCCGAGCCTGCTCGACCTCCGCCACGAACACCTCCAGCGCGCGCGGTGAGCGCGTCAACGCGCGCAGCACGTCCAGGCTCATCACGTTGCCCGAGCCCTCCCAGATCGACGCCAGCGGGGCCTCGCGGTAGAGGCGCGGCATCCCCGACTCCTCCACATAGCCGTTGCCGCCCAGGCACTCGAGTGCCTCGTAGGCGTGGTTGGGGGCGCGCTTGCAGGCCCAGAACTTGCCGACCGCCGTGGCCAGGCGCTTGAACAGCTGAGCGTCGCTGTCGTCCATGCCCGCCTCGGCGTCGGCGTGCGCGTCGTCGTAGGCGCGCGCCAGGCGCATCGCCAGTGCGGTGCTCGCCTCGGACTCGACGCACAGGTCGGCGAGCACGTTGCGCATCAGCGGCTGGTCGATCAGCAGCTTGCCGAACGCGCTTCGGTGGGCTGCATGGTGGGTGGCGCCCACGACGCCCGCTCGCATGCCGGCGGCGGCGCCGATCACGCAGTCCAGGCGCGTGTGCCCGACCATCTCGATGATCGTCCGCACGCCGCGGCCGGGCTCGCCGACCATGTGTGCCAGCGCGCCGTGCAGCTCGATCTCCGCAGAGGCGTTGGAGCGATTGCCCAGCTTGTCCTTCAGCCGCTGCAGGTGACAGGCGTTGCGCGAGCCGTCCGGGAGGATGCGCGGCAGCAGGAAGCAGGAGAGGCCCTCGTCGGTCTGGGCGAGCACGAGGAACAGGTCGGACATCGGCGCCGAGCAGAACCACTTGTGGCCGCTCAGCTCGTACTCCCCTCCGGGGCCTCCGCCACCCAGGGGCGTCGCTGCGGTCGTGTTGGCGCGCACGTCCGAGCCGCCCTGCTTCTCGGTCATCCACATGCCGGCGATCGCCGAGCCCTTCTCGCTGGCCGGGATCGGTCGCGGGTCATAGGTGCTCGCGGTGATCAGCGGCTCCCACTCGGCGGCCAGCTCCGGCTGGGCGCGCAGCGCGGGCACCACCGCGAAGGTCATCGTGATCGGGCAGGCGAAGCCCGCCTCGGCCTGCATGGCGGTCATGTACAACGCCGCCCGGGCCGTGTGCGCGAAGGGCTCCGCGCTGGTCCACGGCAGCGAGTGCAGCTCGTGCTCGACGCCGAGCGCCATCAGCTTGTGCCAGGCGGGGTGGTACTCGACCTCGTCGATGCGGTTGCCGTAGCGGTCGTGGGTGTGCAGCACCGGCTTGTTCTCGTTGGCCAGCGTGCCCCAGGACTGCTGCGGCTCGCCCCCCACCACGCGGCCGAGCGCCGAGGCTCGCTCGCTCACCCACGAGGCGCCCTCGCGCTGCACCGCCTCCACCAGCGGCAGGTTGCTGGCGAACACGTCCACGCCTTCCAGCGGCGGCGCCTGGTTGAAGACCGTGTGCGTCTGCCACGGCGCTGCGCTCTCGCGCGGGGCTTGCGAGGCGGTGGCCATTGTGAGAAGTCAAGCAGATGAGCGCCCTTGTCGTAGATGAGCGCCCTTGTCGTGTGGCGCCCTCGCTTTGCTGCCGGCGGCGTTGACCGGCGCCGGCGGGGCTGGGTGTGCAGCCAGCGCACGTGTCTCCCGAAAACGCGCGATAGCATCGGCCACCCCGACCAAGGACCGCCATATGGCCAAGATCAAGGTGAAGAACCCCGTCGTGGAGCTCGACGGCGACGAGATGACCAGGATCATCTGGTCGTTCATCAAGGAGCAGTTGATCCTGCCCTATCTGGACGTTGACCTGAGGTACTACGACCTCGGCATCGAGCGTCGTGACGAGACCGAGGACCAGATCACCGTCGAAGCTGCCATCGCCATCAAGCAGCACGGAGTGGGGGTCAAGTGCGCGACCATCACCCCCGACGAGGCGCGCGTGCGGGAGTTCGGCCTCAGGGCGATGTACCGCTCGCCCAACGGCACCGTGCGCAACATCCTCGGCGGCGTCATCTTCCGCGAGCCGATCGTGATCGCCAACGTCCCCCGTCTGGTGCCCGGTTGGACCAAGCCGATCGTGATCGGCCGCCACGCGTTCGGCGACCAGTACCGCGCCACCGACCTGGTGGTGCCCGGCGAGGGCAAGCTGACGCTCACCTACACCCCGGCCGACGGCAGCGAGCCGATCGAGCTGGAGGTCTATGACTTCCCCGGCGGCGGCGTAGCCATGGCGATGTACAACCTCGACGCCTCCATCCGCGAATTCGCCCGCGCCTCGCTGCGCTACGGCCTCGATCGCGGATACCCCGTCTACCTGTCCACCAAGAACACCATCCTCAAGCGCTACGACGGGCGCTTCAAAGACATCTTCGAAGAGGTCTATGAGGCGGAGTTCAAGCGCGACTTCGAGGCCGCCGGCATCACCTATGAACACCGCCTGATCGACGACATGGTGGCCGCCTGCCTGAAGTGGGAGGGCGGCTACCTGTGGGCCTGCAAGAACTACGACGGCGACGTCCAGTCGGACACCGTCGCCCAGGGCTTCGGCTCGCTCGGGCTGATGACCAGCGTGCTGATGACCGCCGACGGCAAGACGGTCGAGGCGGAGGCCGCGCACGGCACGGTCACGCGGCACTACCGCATGCACCAGCAGGGCAAGCCCACCTCCACCAACCCGATCGCCTCCATCTTCGCCTGGACGCGCGGTCTGTCCGCTCGCGGGCGCATGGATGAGACGCCCGAGGTCATCCGCTTCGCCGAGACGCTGGAGCGCGTGTGCGTGGAGACGGTGGAAAGCGGCAAGATGACCAAGGACCTGGCGCTGCTCATCGGTCCCGACCAGCCGTGGCTGACCACGCAGGAGTTCCTCGCGTCGATCGAGCAGAACCTGCGCAGCGCCGTCGCCTGAGACTCCCTGTAGCGAACAACACGATCCTTATCCGTACAGCACCCCATTAGGAGATGAATCCGTGAGCAACAATCCCGTACGAGTGACCGTCACCGGCGCAGCCGGCCAGATCGGCTACAGCATCGTCTTTCGCATCGCCAGCGGCCAGCTGCTGGGGCCCGACCAGCCGGTGGATCTGCGCCTGCTGGAGATCCCCCAGGTGATGGGCGCGCTGGAGGGCGTGGCCATGGAGATCATCGACTGCGCCTTCCCGCTGCTCGCCGGTCTGGACCTGCACGATCGACCCGCCGACGCCTTCGATGGCACGAACGTCGCGCTGCTCGTCGGCTCGCGTCCGCGCACCAAGGGCATGGAGCGCGCGGAGCTGCTGAGCGCAAACGGCGAGATATTCACAGTTCAGGGCAAGGCGCTGAACGCCGTCGCGGCCGCCGACGTGAAGGTGCTGGTGGTGGGCAACCCGGCCAACACCAACTGCCTGATCGCAATGAACAACGCCCCCGACATCCCCCGCGAGCGCTTCACCTCGATGATGCGCCTCGACCACAACCGCGCAGTCGCGCAGCTCGCGACCAAGCTGGCCGTCCCCGTGAGCGACATCACCGAGATGGGCGTCTGGGGCAACCACTCGCCCACCATGTACCCCGACCTGTTCCACGCCAAGGTCGGTGGACGCCAGGCGGCCGGGGTGGTGGACGACCAGGCGTGGATCGAAGACGACTTCCTTCCCAACGTGGGCAAACGCGGCGCCGCTGTCATCGAGGCGCGCGGCGCATCCTCCGCGGCCTCCGCGGCCAACGCAGCCATCGACCACGTTCGTGACTGGGTCGCCGGCACGGACGGAGGATGGGTCTCCATGGGAGTCCCGTCCGACGGCTCCTACGCAGTGCCCGAGGGCCTCATCAGCGGCTTCCCGTGCACGTGCGCCGGAGGCGAGTATTCGATCGTCCAGGGCCTTGACCTGGACGACTTCTCCCGCAGCAAGATCGACGCCTCCCTGGCCGAGCTGACCGGCGAGCGCGACACAGTCTCAAAGCAGGGCATGATCTAGCAGCGCAGCTTCCAAGCGCGAGCACAGAAGACTCAGCGCGAGCACAGAAAAGGGGGCGCAGGTCGTGATGACCGCGCCCCCTTTTTCAATTCTGCAACGAGGCTAGGACTTCGGGTGCCAGCCGCGGCCTTTCTTCTCTACCTTGTTTTCCTGCTCGAGGCCCGGGAGCACGCGGTAGAGGTAGTTCTGCTTGATGCCCATCTTGGCGGCCAGCTCGGGGATGGTGATCCCGGGCTGTCCCTGCACGAACGACAGCGCCTCCGCTGCGCGGGTGCCGCTGCCTTTGCGACGTCCGGCGCGACGTTTGGCCGGGCGGCCAGGCTTGCGCGCGGCTTTCGGCGCGGCCGGGGCTGCGGCTGCGGCTTTGCGGCTGGCAGAGCCGCGCGGACGTCCAGGTCCACGGCGACGGGTGACGGCTGCGCCGGCGTCCGCGGCAGCCGAGCCGATCACACCTGCCAGGGCCCCGGCGGCCGCCTCCAGGCGGTTGAACTCATCCACGAGGGGTTTGAGCTCCTTCAGCCGGTCGGTGATCTCTCGGCGCTTCTCATCAAGAAAGTCGGTCACGATTTGGATCCTCTTCACTAGTGTTGATGCTGTGGTCACATCTGTTGTAGCTTGACCTTACACTAGTTCTCTTCAGTAACCCGTTCCATGTGAGCGCGCAGGCGCTCCAGTGTGCGCTTGGCCTCGCGCTCCGGCATGCCGCCGACCAGCGCGCGGCTGACGATCGTCCCGATGGGTCCGAGCGGAGGACGGAATTCGTTGCGATAGTCAAAGCGCGTACCGCCGTCCTCAGTGCTCAGCACGTATTCGCTGCGCGCGTGCGAGCGGGCCGGACCGCGACCCTCCCATATCGCCAGCTTGCCCGGACGGCACTCGACGAGCTTCCAGTGAACCTCGAGGCGGACCCCGCGCATGTGTATCTGCTGATCCATCTCGTATCCCACGCGGGGAGCGCCCTCGTCGGCATGCACGAGCTTGCGGTGAATCGTGACCCATTTGTCGAGGGACGCGGGATCCATGACGGTCTGCCACACATCTGCGGGTGTGGCTGGGATGCGGATGGAGGCTGAGACGAGGCTCATCGGTTTGGCGCCGGCGGAGGGCCGGCGCTGGGCAACGGTAGCTGCTCGGCCCGCCGTCGAGGACGATCACCCATCAGCGCGCTGCCAGCCGCTCGGATTGCTCCCACTCCGCCAGCGCGTGTTCCACGGCCGAGTCGTAGGAGTGCAGTCGTACGTTCAGCAGCTCTGGCGCGTGGTCATCGGCGGGCAGCAGGTCCCCCTGCAGCCCCTCCATCAACGGCACCACCAGCTCGGGATCCTCGCTCGCGATGGCCGCTGCCACGCGCGCGGTGATTGCTGTCAGATTCACACGGAGTCTGAGCGTGGGGCGGCCCACGAGCATCAGATCGGCGATGCGGGTGAGCATCTGGCCGTAGGTGAGCACGTCGGGTCCGCCCACCTCGAGGTGGCTACCCGGTGACCGAGCCGTCGCGGAGGCCGCGAGCATCTCGATCACGTCGCGGGCGTCGATCGGCTGCGTGCGGTACTTCTGCCACGCCGGCAGCGTCAGCACGGGCATGCGCTCGACCAGATGAACCAGCAGGCGAAACGAGCGCGAGCGTGCACCGATCACGATCGAGGCGCGCAGGGCCAGCGAATCGGGGACCGCCCCCAGCAGGATCCGCTCGACCTGCTCGCGGCTGGCCAGGTGGCGCGAGGCGGGCGCGCGACGCGCGTGCTGGCCTGCATCCGCCTGTGCATCCCAGCGTGGCACCAGCCCTCCGAGGTAGACGATGCGGCGAACGCGCGCACGCGCGGCCGCCGCCGCGAAGTTCTCCGCGGCGATCCGCTCGCGCAGCGCAAACGGGGTGCAGCCCGCCGTTGTGCGTTCCATCGAATGGATCAGGTAGTAGGCGACCTCCACGCCCGCCAGTGCGCGATCCAGTCCCGCTCCGCTCAGCGCGTCGCCCTGGAGCACCTCCAGCTCGCCCTCGGACGGAGAACGGTCTGTGCGCGCCAGTGCCTGGCGCACCCGAGCGGGCTCGCGGCCGAACGCGCGGACGGCGTGCCCGTCGCGGCGGAGCCGCGGCACGAGCAGCGAGCCCACGAAGCCGCTGGCGCCGGTGACGAGCATGCGCATCGAAGAGATGATGACGCGGCGAGGCCGGCCGAGCTGAGAACGTCCGGAAAGTGCGGGATATCCAGGGGATCGTCACAGCCACGTGACTCGTTGCAGGCTATTTCCGAGTAAGGAAGTTCTTTTCTCTGCGATTTGCGGAGTGGGCCGCGGCCGTCCCTTGAGTGGCCCCGCGAATGCTGCTTTGATCGCTGTGGCTCTACTCAATCCGATTTCTCAACCGGGGACAGGTGCAGGTGCAGAGAAAGCAGAGTGCGCACGGACCCAAGCGTGCGCCGAAGCGGTCCACGCCCAAGGTCAGCTGTGAGCAGTGCTTCTTCAGGGTCAACCTCCTGTGCGCACTGGACCTGGCAGAGCCGTGCACGACGTTCCGGCCCAACGAGGCGCAGCTCAAACCGCCGCAGCAGCTGCGGTTCGTCTTCCGCCAGGAGCGCCGCACCCGCGCCGCCTGGGCGTTTCCCTCAGCTCAGGAGCAGGCCGCGCTGCACGCATAGCCGGCGTTATCTCTCGCTCTGCGGGGTATATTGGATGTGACCAGCAAGCTTTCAGGGGAGGCGGTGGCAGCGATGACAGCGAAGGACAGACTGAGCAAGGCCGAACAGGCGGCGCGCGCGGCCCAGAACAATCAGTATCTGCAGCGTCTCATCGAGGATGAGGATCTGCGCTCCAACCTGCGCGCGGCCTACGGCGCGGCACGCAATGCCTACGGGCGCATGAGCAACGGCAAGCCCGCCACCAAGGCGCTGCTCGAGGACCGCAAGCTCCAGGGCGAGATCAAGAGCGCCGTGGACGCGCTGCGGGAAGCCTCCAGCGCGCTGCGCGAGCCCGCCAAGCGGAGCCGCCGCAGCGGCGGCATCGGCCGCTCGCTGCTGTTGCTCGCCGTCGGCGCCGTGCTCGCGCTCGCCCTCAGTGAGGGGCTGCGCTCGAAGGTCCTCGACCTGCTGTTCGGTGCCGAGGAGGAGTTCGACTACAGCTCGACCACCACGCCCGCGACGCCCGCTCCGGCGCCCGTCGCCGGCAGCTAGCCGGGCTCCGGTCCAGAGCGCATGGGGGCAGTGGACGTCACAGCCGTGGAGGACCGCGCCGAGCGCGCCAGCGCCGGCGCGAGGCCCCGCTCGCTGTCCGGTGAGAAGGCCAAGCGCATCGTTGACGCGATGCGCAGCAGCGTCGCCCAGCGCGGCACGGCGGGCTCGACCTTCGACCACGTCTCCCGCGAGGCCGGCGTGTCCAGGGGCCTGCTGCACTACTACTTCGGCACCAAGGAGCAGTTGCTCGTGGAGGCCGTCAGGCGCGACTGCGAGCTGCGCCTGGAGCGCCTGGAGCGCCAGCTCTCCACGGCCAAGACCGCCGACGACTTCATCGGCCTGATGGCGCAGAACCTCCAGGACACCGTGCGCGAGGACCCCGACTTCGTGACGCTCGTGTTCGAGCTGTTCACGCTCTCGCGCCGTCACGAGGACGTCGCCGTCGAGTACGCCGGGCTGATGCGCCGGATGCGCGAGCAGGTCGCCTGCATGCTCGCCGTCGCCCAGCGCGAGGGAATCCTGCGCCTGCACGCCGAGCCAGAGGTGGTCGCCGAGATCCTCTTCTCGCTCGGCGACGGCGTCGCGTTGCGGATGCTCAGCGAGCCCGATCGTGACTTCGGCCCCACGATCAGCGCCGGCATCCTCTGCGCGCGAGCACTGCTGACCGATTGACGCTCCTATAATCGGCGGCCATGCCGATCTATGAGTACCGGCGCCCGGACGGCACGACGTTCGAACTGCAGCAGTCCTTCAGCGAAGATGCCCTGACCGTGGACCCCGACACCGGGGTTCCCGTCGAGCGCGTCCTGCACGCCCCCGCGGTGCACTTCAAGGGCAAAGGCTTCTACAACACGGACTACGGCACCCGCAACCGCCAGCGCGAGACGGCCGCCGCCGCCGAGAAGTCCTCCTCCTCTGAGAAGTCCTCCTCTGAGAAGTCCTCCGGCGAGAAGTCCTCTGGCGAGAAGTCCTCTGGCGAGAAGTCCTCTGGCGAGAAGTCCTCCTCCGGCTCGTCCTCATCCTCGGAGGGCAAGGGCGAGAAGGGCTCGTCCAAGGCAAAGGACTCAAAGCCCGTCGCCGCCAAGCGCTGAGCGCGCGCCCACCCGAGGTGCGCCCGCCGCGGCGCGCCCACCCAGGGTGCGCCAGCCCGCGGCGCGCCGGCCCAGGGTGCGCCCGCCCGCGGCGCGCCGGCCGCGGCTCAGCCGCTGAGGAACTGGGCCACGGCGGCTCGGCGTTCGGATTCGGAGACCGTCAGACCCTGCTCGCCGTCGGCGAGGGTGGTGCTCCCCGACGGCTTCAGCACCCGCGTGGGCGGCGTTCCAGAGATGGCCAGCGCGCTGAACAGGCCGAGCAGCGTGGGGCCGTTCATGTCTGAGATGATCGCCGGCGGAGCGTTCCAGGCGATCAGCGGCAGGCGCAGGAAGCTGGAGGGCGAGAGCAGCCGACTCTTCATGGAGGTGAACAGCGCCTGCTGGTGTTCCTCGCGCTGCAGGTCCGTCTGGCTGGGCGCGCACAGGTTCTCGCGGGTGCGAGCCAGTGCCAGCGCCTGCTTGCCGTCGAGATGGTGGGTGCCCGCGCTCAGCCGCAGCGTGTAGCCGCCGCGGCTGAAGCCGCCGTCGATCCGCGAGATGACGCAGCCGCCGCTGTAGTCAACGCCTCCCATCGCGTCGATCAGCTGGGGGAAGTTTTCGAAGTTCACTTCCACCACGTGGTTGATCGGGATGCCCAGCCAGCGCTTGATCACGGAGATCGACAGCGCGGGCCCGCCGAAGGCGTGGGCGGCGTTGATCTTCTGCAGGCCGTGGCCTGGGATTTCGATCACCGTGTCGCGCGGGATGGACAGCCGCGCCGCGTGTCCGCCGCCGGTGCGGATCAGCATGATCGAGTCCGAGCGGCCCGGACCGGAGGTTTCGGCTCCCGGTTCCTTGCTGTTCTTCTGACGGCGGTCTGAGCCGAGCACCAGGATGTTGTTGGCCGAGGTCAGCGGATAGCCGGCGGGATCGAGCACGGCAGCGACGTTGCTCGGCGGCGAGGTGCGCTCGAAGTGCGAGCTGAGGAGGAACAGGATCAGCGACAGGGCCAGCCAGGCGAGGACGAGCGCCAGCAGGCTGAGCAGTGCGCGTTTGGGCGTCGCCCAGCGCCGCCAGCCCGCCGCCGCGAGAGCGCCTCCGCGCCGGCCGCGGGCGCGCCCCGTGGCGGCGGCGGGGATCCGGGCGCGACCCTCGGGCGGGCGTCCAGGCTGGAGCGCATCTCCTTCCTCACGGTCTCCGAGCAGGCGGCGCCGCGCGCGGTAGCGCGTGTATTGCGGTGGCCGGTCGTGGTCGTCGGGCATCCGGGGGACCTTATATTTGCGGGATGACTGCCACCGAGGCGCCAGCCGGGCGGCTGGTCGTGTGCCCCACCCCGATCGGCAACCTCGAGGATGTCACGCTGCGCGTGCTCACCGTCCTGGCGCAGGCGGAGGTGATCGCGTGCGAGGACACCCGCCACACCAGGGTGCTGCTCGATCGCCACGGGATCTCCACGCGCCTGCTCAGCTTCCACGAGCACAACGAACGCGCGCGCGCCGCCGAGCTGGTGGCGCGGATCGCGCAGGGCGCCGTGGTCGCGCTGGTGTCCGATGCGGGCACCCCGCTGGTGTCCGACCCCGGCTTCGAGCTGCTGCGCGCGTGCCAGGCCGCGGGACTGCCCGTGGAGGTGCTGCCCGGGCCGAGCGCCGTGGTGACCGCGCTCGTCGCCTCGGGCCTGCCCGCCGAGCGCTGGTGCTTCGTCGGTTTCCTGCCGCGCGCCCGCGGCGAGCTGGAGGCTCTGCTGGGCGCCGCGACGGAGACACTCGTCGCGTTCGAGTCGCCCCGCCGCCTGCCCGCCACGCTCGCCCTGCTCGCCGCGCGCGACCCCGAGCGGGCGGTGGCCGTGTGCCGCGAGCTGAGCAAGATCCACGAGGAGGTGCGCCGCGGCAGCGCCGCCGAGCTGGCAGCCCACTACGGCGAGAATCCCCCGCGCGGGGAGGTGGTGCTCGTGTGTGCCGCCGCCGCCCCCCGGAAGGTGGCGCTCGAGGATGCGCTGGCGGCGCTGCACGGCCTGATCGACGCGGGCGCCAAGGCGCGTCCGGCGGCCGCCGTCGTCGCCAAGCTGACAGGGCTCGCCGTCAACGAGCTCTACCGCGAGCTGACGCGCTCCGGCGGGTAGCCTGGGACGCGCATGTCCTTCTACGTCACCACCCCCATCTACTACGTGAACGCCGCGCCCCACCTGGGGCACGCCTACACCACGATCGCCGCCGACGTGATGGCGCGCCACCATCGCCAGCGCGGGGAGGAGGTGTTCTTCCTGACGGGCACCGACGAGCACGGCGAGCCGGTGGCCGATGCGGCGCACGCGCTGGGCATCGAGCCGCAGGAGCTGGCCGACCGCAACGCCGAGCGCTTCAAGGCGCTGGCGCCGCAGCTGACTGCGAGCAACGACTTCTTCATCCGTACCACCGACCCTGAGCACGAAGCGGTGGTGCAGCAGGTGCTTGCCCGCGTGCGCGAGAACGGCTTCGTCTACGAGGGCACATATGAGGGCTGGTACTGCCCCCGCTGCGCGGACTTCAAGGCTGACAACGAGATCGACGAGGGCAACCGCTGCCCGATCCACCACATCGAGCTGACGCGCGAGCGGGAGGACAACTACTTCTTCAAGCTGTCCGCCTTCCAGGAGCCCCTCGAACGCCTGTACGCCGAGCGCGAGGACTTCGTGGCGCCGCGCACGCGCTACAACGAGGCGCTGTCCTTCATCCGCTCGGGGCTGCGCGACGTGCCGTTGACGCGCCACAAGCTGCGCTGGGGGGTGCAGGTGCCCTGGGACCCCGAGCACGTCTTCTACGTGTGGTTCGACGCGCTGCTGAACTACTACTCCGCGCTCTCCTACGCGCCGGCGCCCGCGTCTGCGTCGGCTTCGGCGGGGCTGCCGGAGGGCGCTGCGGCGGCGGGCGGCGATCTGACGAGCAGGCTCTGGCCGGCCAGCTACCACCTGATCGGCAAGGACATCCTGCGCTTTCACGCCATCTACTGGCCCGCGCTGCTGATGGCCGCGGAGATCGAGCTCCCCGAGCACGTCTTCGTCCACGGCTTCCTGCTGATGGACGGCGAGAAGATGAGCAAGTCGCTGGGCAACGTGCTCGACCCGTTCGCCGTGATCGAGCGCTTCGGCGCGGACGCGCTGCGCTTCTATCTCCTCAGGGAGGTCCCCTTCGGCCAGGATGGCTCGGTCTCCACTGCCTCCTTCGAGCTGCGCTACGAGAGCGAGCTGGCCAACGATCTCGGCAACCTCGCCAGCCGCAGCATCGGCATGCTCACGCGCTACCGCGACGGCGCCGTGTCCGCGGGCGCGATGGATCCCGCCCTGGCCGATGACTTCGCCGGCCTGCGCGAGCGCGTCAGCGGGCACATCGACCGTGCGGAGCTGCACCTGGCGCTCGAGGAGATCTGGCAGCGGGTGCGGCGGCTGAACCGCTACGTCGAGGAGCAGGCGCCGTGGGTGCTGGCCAAAGACCCGGCGCGCGGGGAGGAGCTGGACCGCGTGCTGCGGAGCCTGGCCGAGGGGCTGCGCGTGGTGACCGTGCTGCTGTGGCCGTACCTGCCCACCAGCGCCGAGCGGCTGCTGGCGGCGCTCGGCGCTCCCGATCTCGCCCTGGCGCGCGCCGAGCTGGGAGCGGGAGCGATCGAGCGCGCGCAGGCGATCGACTCGCTGTTCCCCAAGGACCTGCAGCCAGGGCAGGAGCTGCCCGCCGCGAGCCGGTGAGCGACTCGCGGTGATCGACTCCCACACCCACCTCGACCTGTGCGAGGCGCCCAACACCGAGCTCATCGCCGCGGCCGACGCGGCGGGGGTGACGCGCATGCTGACCGTGGGGATCGACGGCGCCTCCTGCCGCGCGGCGCTGGGCGCGGCGGAGGACTTCCCCCAGGTCTATGCGGCCATCGGGCGCCACCCCAACGCCGCCAGGGGCTTCGATGACGCCGACCTCGCCGAGCTGCGGGCGCTGGCCGCGCACGAGCGCTGCCTGGCGATCGGGGAGAGCGGCCTGGACTTCTACCGCGAGGCCGCCCCTCGCTCCGATCAGGAGCGCGCGTTCGCCGCGCAGATCGCGCTCGCGCGCGAGACCGGCAAGCCGCTTGTGATCCACTCGCGGGCCGCCGAGCGGGAGACGCTCGCGCAGCTCGCCGGAGAAGCGCAGGGCGTGAGCGTGGTGATGCACTGCTTCTCCGTGCCCGCCCACCTGCAGGAGTGCTTGGAGCGTGGCTATGCGATCTCGTTCGCGGGCAACGTCACCTACAGGAGCGCCGCCGATCTGGCTGACGCGGCCCGGCGGGTACCGGAGGAGCGCCTGCTGGTGGAGACGGACGCCCCCTACCTCACGCCGCAGGCCGTGCGCAAGCAGCCAAACCAGCCGGCCTACGTCGCCTACACGCTCGCCTTCCTGGCCGAGCTGCGCGGCGTCAGCGCGGCTGAGCTGGGTGCTGCCGTGAGTCGCAACGCGGCCCGCGTCTTCGGCTGGGCGTGAGCGCCGTGAGCGATGCTCCCGTCCAGCCGAGCCTGCGGCGCATGCGTCAGTTCGCCATCCACCCCGACCGTGACCTCGGGCAGAGCTTCCTGATCGACTCCAACATCCTCGGGGTGATCGAGCGCGCGGCAGAGCTCACGGCCGGGGATGTCGTGCTGGAGATCGGCGGTGGGCTCGGTGTGCTCTCCGAGTACCTCGCCGAGCGGGTCGCGCACGTGCACGTGGTCGAGCTCGACGAGCGCCTGCGCGAGGCGCTGCTGGACGCCACGGCCGCCCACGCCAACATCACCGTGCACTGGGGCGACGCCATGAGCATCGATCTGCGCGCGCTCGATCCGCCGCCGGGGAAGCTCGTGGCGAACCTCCCCTACGGGATCGCCGCCGGTGCGCTGCTGCGCAGCATCGAGCAGCTGCCGAGCCTGCACAGCTGGGTGGCGATGGTGCAGCGCGAGGTCGGCGAGCGGCTGGCCGCCGCCCCCGGCAGCGGCGCCTACGGGACGCCGTCGGTGCTCGCCCAGCTGGTGTGCGAGGTGGAGGTGCTGCGCGCGATCCCCCGCACGGTGTTCCTGCCCGCCCCCAACGTGGACTCGGTGCTGGTGGGCCTGCGCCGCCGCGCTGGCGCGCCCGCCGCCGCCGCTACCGCCCCGGGGCTGACCTCGCCCGCTCTGCGCGGGCTCATCAGCGGCGGATTCGCCCATCGGCGCAAGACGCTCGCGGGCTCGCTCGGGCTCTCCGGGGGTGCGCCCGGACGCTCGCGCGAGCAGGTGCGAGCGGCGCTGGAGCGCCTCGGGCACCCCGCGGACGTGCGCGCCGAGCGCCTCTCGCCCGAGGACTTCAGGGGGCTTGCGCGAATCCTCGAGCTATGAGCGTCCACCGCGCGCTGGCGCCCGCCAAGGTCAACCTCGGCCTGTTCCTGGGGCCCAGGCGGGCCGCCGACGGCCGCCACGAGCTGGTCACGGTGATGCAGTCCATCTCGCTGGCGGACGAGCTGACGCTCGAACCCGCGCCGCCCGGGGCCACGGGCGATGAGGTCATCTGCCCCGGCGTGGAGGAAGCGGGCGGGGAGAACCTCGCGGCGGCCGCGCTGAGGGCGTTTCGGCAGCGCACCGGCTGGCGCTCGCCGCCGCTGCGGCTGAGCATCCACAAGCGCATACCTGTGGCAGCCGGACTGGGCGGCGGCTCGGCGGACGCCGCCGCGACGCTGCGCCTGGCCCATCAAGCCTCCGGGCTGGGTGAGGAGGCGCTGCTGCTGGCGCTGGCCGCCGAGCTGGGAGCGGACGTCCCCGCGCAGATATCCCCCGGACGCTGGCTGGCAACGGGCGCCGGCGAGCGGCTGTACGCGCTGGCAGACCCCAGATCCCCGTTCGGGCTGCTCGTGCTGCCGGGCGCCGGCGGCCTGTCCACCGCGGAGGTCTACGCCGAGGCCGACCGGCTCCGGGCGCCGCGCACCATGCGCGCGCTCACCGAGCACCGCGCGCAGCTCGCCTCCGCGCTGGAGCACGGCGCGCCGCTGCCGCTCGCCTCCGAGCTGCTGCACAACGACCTCCAGCGCGCCGCCGTGTCGTTGTGCCCGGAGATCGCCGGTGCGCTCGCGCAGGCGCGCGATGCGGGCGCCGAGCGGGAGCTGGTGAGCGGCTCCGGGCCGACCGTGGTGGGCCTGTTCGCGCCCGCGGGACCATCGGCCGGCAACGGCCCTGCGCTCGCCGAGCTGGCGGCCGCCTCGCTGCGCGAGCGCGTGCCCCGAGCGCTCTACGCCAAGCCCGTGGACGCGGCCTTCGCAGCAGCGAGGACGCTCGATCCGGCGCCGTCCGGCGCGGGATAGGGGTGGGTTGAGCCGGCCGTGGCGCAGGGCGCGAGCGGACGGGTGACACCGGCGTGCGCAACAATCCGGGCGATCATCCAATGAGCACAGAGACAATCAACGAGCTGGTAGCCAGCGGCGCCGGGGTGTTCGGCCTGGCACTGTACGCCGGCCTGATCCTGCGCCCGGCGTGGACGTCCTACTCGCGGCTGTGGGAGCGGCTGGCCGCGACCGTCCTGTCGCTCTACGTGCTCGCAGTGCTGGTCGGCGTCGGGGTCCTCGGCGCGCTCGCAGCCATCTTCTTCTGGGGCTGAGGGCGTGTCAGACCTAGCGGCGCTGGACGCGATCACCGAGGCGGTCGAGTCGGGCGCGGGACTGCCGGAGGTGGTCAGGGCGGCCGCCCGCGCGCTGGAGGCGAGCCTCGCGGTCACAGACGCCTGGGGAGCCACGCTCGCGGTGGCGGCCCGCTCGCCGGCCGAGGAGCGCTCGCTGCTGTCGGAGGGCCAGGGCGTGAGCAGCGTGCCGCTGCGCGTGGCCGACACGGTGGTGGGCACGCTGCACATTCGCGCCAAGACGGAGCCGAGCGCACCGATGCGCAGGCTGCTGCTGACCATGATCGCCTCGGAGGTCGAGCGTGTGCGGGCGCCGGAGCGCGTCTCGGAAACGGCCTCCGGCGACTTCCTGCGCGCGGTGCTGCGCCGCGAGCTGACCGGACGCGAGGAGCTGCTGGCGCGCGCCAAGGAACTGTCGCTGGACATCGAGGAGGGCGCCAGCATGATCGTCGTGCGCGCCCATCCGCAGGCGCCCACCGACGAGGGCTGGCGCGGGCGCGTGCGCGCCGTGGCCGAGCGCGGGGCGCGGGCCGTGGCCAGCCGCTCGATCGCCGCGCTCTCCGACCGCGAGGGGGTCCCCGGAGCTGAGGTGCTGCTGCTCGTGCCCGGCGGCGAGGACGCCACGGCCGCGCGCGCCGCAGAGGCGGTCCTGCACGAGATGGAAGCGGGCCTGGGCGGCTACACCTTCGCGCTCGGACGCAGCCGCGTGACGGAGGACCCCGCCGAGCTGCCGCGCGCCGCCAGCGAGGCGCTGCTGGCGGCGAACGTCGCGCAGGGCTCCTCCGAGGTCTCAGCGCTCGCCTTCGAGCAGACGGGCGCCTACCGGCTGCTGCTGTCGGCCATGAGCGAGAACCCGAGCGAGCTGCAGCGCTTCTACGCCGAGACCGTTGAGCCGCTGGTCGCCTACGACGAGCAGTATGAGACCGACCTCGTGCGCACGCTGGAGACCTTCCTGGAGGCCGACGGCAACGTCGCGGGCACCGCCCAGCGGCTGTTCACCCATCGCCACACCATCTACTACCGGCTGGAGCGGGTGCGCGAGCTCTCGGGTCTGGACGTCAGCTCCAGCGACGGACGCGAGAAGCTCAGCCTCGGCCTGAAGTCGATGCGCGTGCTGGGGATCACCTCCGCCGGCGGGCCCGCCTTGGAGGCGGGCGCCGAAGGGGGCCGCGTGCCCGCCGCCCGATCCGCGCCCCGCTCGGGTCGGCGCTCCTAGTGTCGGCGGCGGACGCCGAACTCGACCGCGTAGATGGCGCCGCTGGCGCCCGAGCGCAGGACGCCGGGCAACCCCGCCGCCACCGCCACGCCCGCATCGCGGTATTCGCCGCTGAGCATGATCTGGCGGTGTGGAGGGGAGGCCATCCATTCGCCGACGATGTGCGCCGGGGTTGATAACGCGCCCGTGCCCCACGCGATGTTCTGCCCGACGGAGATGCCCGCCGCGTGCGCCCGGTAGCGGGTCCCGACCACCAGCGACATCGGCGTCTGCCCCGACGGGCGCACGTCCGCGAAGTAGTTCCAGCGGACCATGCTCGTGAGCTGGCTGGCCGCCACGGAGCCCAGCTGGGAGTTGGAGCGCAGCGGGTGCAGACCGTGTGCCGCGCGGATCTCATCGATCAGGCACAGCGTCGCCGCGTCCATGGCCGCGGCGTTCGCTCCATTGGGTCGCAGGGAGGCGCCGACGCAGCCAGCCGGCCGCGCGCCGGCCGCAGACGGGCCAGCGAGAGGCGCACTGGCGCAGGCCAAGAGACCCACAACCAGCGCCGCCAATTTCCTGCTCCCCGCTCTCGGCTTGCGCGTTGACAGAGTGCAAGTATCGTTGCAGCAGGAGCAGACGGGCGCGCCATCAACCCCGATGGCGCCCGTTCTCGGGCCTGCCGGAGCCCTCCGAGGTGCCCGCGATCGCGCCCGCGGCCCACGATCTATCCTCTTAGCTCCCTTGGGGGGTCGTCCAATGGCAGGACATCAGGTTTTGGTCCTGAGAATCGGGGTTCGAATCCCTGCCCCCCAGCTCCGACGCAGATCGGCGGCGAGCGAATAGCATCTGCGCGGTGAGCGCCCCCATCGTCTTGATCCTGGCCGCGGGCCAGGGCACTCGCATGCACTCCGAGAAGCCCAAGGGCCTGCACGAGCTGTGCGGGCGGGCGATGGTGCTGTGGCCGGTGGCCGCCGCGCGGCAGGCGGGCGCGGGGCGCGTCGTGGTGGTGGACTCGTCGCGGCGGGCCTTGGAGGCGATCCTGCCCGAGGGCGTGGAGCTGGTCGTGCAGCCGCGCGCGGACGGCACCGGCGGGGCGGTGGCCGCGGCGATGGCCGCGCTCGACGCGGCCCCGGAGGCGGAGCTCGATGCGGCGGCGCCGGTGGTGGTCCTCAGCGGGGACGTTCCGCTGGTGAGCGCGGCGGCGATCGGCGAGCTGATCGAGGCTCACAACGCCAGTGGCGCCGCGGCGACGATGGCGAGCACCGTGCTCGAGGATCCCTCGGGCTACGGGCGCGTGGTGCGCGACGCGGACGGCGCGGTGCAGCGCGTGGTGGAGACCAAGGGCCAGGGCGACTCCACGCAGGCCGAGCGCGAGATCCGCGAGGTCAACACGGGCATCTTCGTGTTCGCCGCCCATGCCCTGCGCGCGACGCTGCCGCACCTGAGCACCGAGAACGCACAGGGAGAGCTGTATCTGCCGCAGGTGCTGGATCTGCTCAGGGCGCAGGGCGCGCACGTGGCCGCCCACGTGGTCCACGACCAGCGGCTGGTGCTGGGCGTCAACGATCGCGCGGAGCTGGCGCGCGTGCGCAAGCTCGCGCAGGCTGGGATCCACGAGGCCCACATGCGCGCGGGGGTCGCCGTCGTGGACCCGGACGCCACGGTCATCGACGTGGA
>Ga0075521_10000020_pt1 | contig 27346 bp, 25 predicted proteins | sample NGEPerD_FD_74785 | JGI IMG/M metagenome (GOLD analysis project Ga0075521, IMG submission 74785) | Arctic peat soil microbial communities from the Barrow Environmental Observatory site, Barrow, Alaska, USA - NGEE PermafrostAB12-D | ecosystem: Environmental > Terrestrial > Soil > Wetlands > Peat ...
TCCCACCACCGCGCTCCCCGCCAGCAGCGCCTCCGCGAGCACGAGGCCGAGTCCCTCCGCCTGCCCGCGCGACACGAGCGCGGTCACCGTCGCCTCGCCGAATTCCGCTGGCAGCTCATGCTGCGAGATGAAGGGCGACCACGTCACCGCATCGCCCAGCGCGCGCTGCGCGGCGAGCGCGTGCAGCTTCGCCTCCTCGGGGCCTGCGCCGATGATCCTGAGCTGGCACTGCACGCCCTGATCCCGTAACAGAGCCACCGCATCGATCAGCACGTCGACTCCCTTCGACGCGATGAGATTCCCCGCGAAGAGCACGCGCGGCGGCGAAACCTTCGGCGCGCTCGCGCCGCTCGCGAAGCGCTCGATGTCGAGCGGCATCGGCGCCACGGTGATCTTGCTCGTCACCGCCGGCATCAGGCGCCGCAGATCGCTCGCGAGAAATTCCGACACCGTCGTGATCGCCGACGCGCGGCGCATCACCGGCGCGGCGAGCGCGCGCCAGTACGACTTCTCGAGCAGCCGCACATCTGTGCCGTGACAGGTCACGACGAACGGCAGCCCAAGCCGGCTCGCGATCCATCCGCCGGGCATCCACCAGTGCGCGTGGACCACGTGCGGGTTGAACTTCTCCGCCTCATTCGCCGCGACCCTCCACAGCGCACCGATGAACGGCGGGAGCATCAGCGGCGCGAGGAGCGTCGCCCGCATCGGCTGGCGCAGCGCGCCGGTGTAGCCCACGCGCTCGAGCGCATCCGGCCCGTATCTGGCGCGCACGACCTTCACGCCGTGCTGGATCTCGCGCATCCCCGCACCCGGCGCATGCGGCGCCACCACGCGCACGGTGTGGCCGAGCGTCACCGTTTCGGCCGCGAGACGAGCGACGAAGGCACCTGCCCTGTCGCCATCCCACCGAGGATAGTTGTGCGTGATCGTCAGAATGCGCATGGCGGCGTACAGAAGGTAGCGCCAGCGCGGCGTGCGTTACAGGGCGCGATGTACCGCGCTCGCCCGCGCGCGCTCAGTAGCGCAGCAGCGAATGCACGCGCCGGTGACGCATCACGGTGAGCCCCGGCAAATCCGCCAGCGCGATCAGCACACTGCACCCCACGAGCTCGGCGCCAGTGAGCTCGACGAGATCGCACGTCGCCTTCGCGGTGCCGCCCGTCGCAAGCACGTCGTCGACCACGAGCACGCGGTGCCCCCACTGCAGCGTGTCGCGATGCATCTCGAGCGCGTCCGTCCCGTACTCGAGTGTGTAGTCGATGCGCTCCACCGTGTGCGGCAGCTTTCCCGGCTTCCGCACCGGAATGAATCCCGCGCCGAGCTGCTGCGCGATCGGCGCCGCGAGAATGAAGCCGCGGCTCTCGACTCCAACCACGTGCGTGATCTTGTCGCCCGCGAACGGCGCCGCCATTGCCTCCGTCGCGCGCCGAAATGCGCGCGCGTTTGCGAGCAGCGGTGTGATGTCCTTGAAGTCGATCCCGGGCTTCGGAAAGTTCGGGATCTGTCGAATGAACGGACGCAGAAACTGATCGAGTTCCGCACCTGCGGCAGTGGTCACGTTCTCACCGGCGAATGACGAAGGGTTTGGGCATCACATCGTGCTCGTCAACGGGAAGCGTGCGCACCTCCTGCACATTTCCGCCGGCAGGCCCGCGGCGCACGGCCGCGAGCAGCGTCTCGATCTGGCTCGGATTCCCTGCCGCCGCGAGCTCCACGGCACCATCGTCGCTATTGCGAACCCATCCCGCAATTCCGAGCCGCTGCGCAATCGTGCGCGTGAACTCGCGAAAGCCGACCCCCTGCACTCGGCCCATCACCTTGACGTGCGCGAGAATCGCGGTCAACGCCGCGATCGCAGAAGCGCGGTGAGCACCGCGGACAGCGCAGCCTCATCGCTCAGGTCATGGCCGGTCGGTACATCGATGCCGCCATCGCGCACGCGCGCCGCGATGCGCTCGAGCGCGTCCGCCACGCTATGCCCCGCGGGCGCAGCCACCACGGGCTCCATCACCAGCTCGGGCTCATCGTCGGGAATCCACTCCAGCCCACGCGCGGGCGTGAGATCCCACGGCTCCGACTCCTTCAGCTCCTCCAGCGCCTGCGTGCTCGCGGGAGTGAGTCGGCTCATCCACGGGGGCGCGATGTCGGCAATCATTGGTGCTTCTTGTGCCGCCGCCTGCGCGGGCGCCGGATCGTGCTCCGGTTCGGGCTCGAGCGCCGCCTGCGCGTGCGAGATCGTCGTGGACGGATCATCCGCCCACTCGAACGGCTGCTCGTCGAGCGAGGGCTCCGTGCCAAATCGCTCTATCGCCAGGTCGTGCTCACCCTCGCCAGCCGTCTCCTCGTCGATCATCGACTCGGCGTCATCCACCACCGGCGAGGCCTCGATCGGCGCCGCGTTCGCGTTTGCGGCCGAGAAGGGCTCGCTCGCCCAGAAGCTGTCGACGTTCAGGCGAGGGGGCTGCGCGAGCTGCTCGAACGAAAATTCCGTCGACTCGAGCCGCAGTCCATCGATCACCGGATTCACACCGTCATCCGATGCCGCCTTCAACAGCGAGTTCGCGTCGTCGTACCCGATCACCTCGATCGCGTGCTCGTCCGGAACGCTCGATGCGAACGCCGTGAGCTCGATCTCCTCGTGCTCGAACTGCTCGATGGTCAGGCGGTCATCATCGTCGTGCACCGTCGCGAGTAGCGACTCCGCATCGAGCGTCTGCTCCGGCATGAGTAGCGGCGCGGGAGTCCAGTCGCCCTCGAAGTCGGGCTCCTTCTCGATGTCCGCATCGGCGGCGCCAGCTTCGATCTCGGTGGAGCCATCCGCCGCGCTCGAGCTCTCGATCTCGACGACATCCCTCTTCGCCTGGTCCGCGACTGTCGGCGCCTTGTGCGCTATCGGGCTCGCGGGAGGCGAGCTCGGTGGCGTAAACAGCTGCGCGGCGCGGCGGCGACTCAGCTCGAGCGGGCCAGTCACACCCTCGCCCGAGCTCGGGCGCGGTGAGAAGAATGGTCTCGCAGCAGTTTGACGCGGGGGCTTGGGAAGGTCTTCGGGGCTGTCTTCCATCAGCACTCCTGAGGGCGCGGCGGGGGCGTAGTGCTCGGCGCCTGTGTACGATGTGGTATATGAAGTGGTATATGAAGCTGACGGGCCAGCCTCAGCTCGGCCAGCCGTACTTCCCTATGAGCGGGACGAATCGCGCGGCCCCGATGTCACGCCGTTCCAGCTCCTCTCCCCGCTTCGTAAAGAGCGTGAGAATCTGCTCCTCCCGTTCACCGATCGGGATCAGCATCCGCCCTCCCTCCGAAAGTTGCTCCGCGAGGGGCGTCGGAATGGTGGGAGACCCAGCCGTAACCAAAATCGCGTCATAAGGGGCGTATTCGCGCCAGCCAAGCGTTCCATCGCCCGAAAGGAGCGAGACGTTGGACGCGCCAGCCGTGCGAATCGCGTCGCGCGCCTGGGTCACGAGCGTCCCAACCCGCTCGATCGAAAAAACCTGAGACGCGAGATGGGACAAAAGAACCGTTTGGTACCCAGACCCCGTACCGATTTCGAGCACCCGCTCCTTCCCCGTCAGCCCCAGAAGCTCGAGGTAGCGCGCATGCGTGCTCGGCTGCGAGATCGTCTGGCCGTTGCCAATGGGCAGCGCGCTGTCCTCGTACGCGCGATGTCGCATTCCCGTGGGCACGAAGAGATGGCGGGGCGTGAGATCGAAGGCGCGGAGCACCGACAGGTCGCGCACACCCTTCTCCTGAAGCGCCTCGACGAGCCTGCGCCGTCCTCCAGGCTGCTCGCCGCTCACGGCTCCGACCACCAGAGCTTCGACTCGTCGAGCATCCTCAGATGCGTAAGATCGAGCGAGAGCGGCGTGACCGAGATGTAGCCATCGTCGATCGCGCGAAAGTCCGAATCCGACGGCCCGCTCCACGACGCGGATCCGCCGCCGATCCAGTAGATCTCGCGCTTCCGCGGATCCAGCATCTTCATCAGCGAATCCGAATAGACGCGCCGGCCGAGTCGCGTGAGGCGCACGCCGCGGATGTCCTTGGCGAGACGCGACGGGAGATTCACGTTGAGCAGCGTATCGTTCGGAATCTCGAGCGCCGTGAGATGCCTGAGCAAGGCGGTCACCGTCGGGATCTGATCGGTGAGCAGCGCGGGATCCGCCTTGAGCTCGCCACCGGCGAACGACAGCGCGATCGCGGGAACACCGAGCGTGACGCCCTCCATCGCCGCGGCGACGGTGCCCGAGTAGAGCACGTCCTCGCCCATGTTGTTCCCGTGATTGATCCCGCTCAACACGAAGTCGGGACGCTCGGGCATGAGCGCCTCGATCGCGAGCATCACGCAATCGGTGGGCGTCCCATCCACCTGCCAGCGCTTCTCACCGCGCGCAACCGGACGAATTGGATGGTGCAGCGTGAGCGCGTGGCTCGTCGCGCTCTGCTCGCGATCGGGCGCCACGATCGTGACGTCGCCGAGCATCTCGGCGGCCTTCACCAGGCACTCGAGTCCGTGCGCGAGAAATCCATCATCGTTCGTGCAGAGCAGGTGCATCAGCGCGGCCGTGCGCGATGGCGCCAGATTGTGCGCACGACGCGCAGCGAGTCGTCCCACGCGCGGAAGTGGCTCGGCGCCCCGTACACCGTGGGCACGTCCACGCACGCAATGCGGAATCCGCCGCGCACGGCCTCGATGAGCATCTCGGTCTCGTACTCGTAGCGATCGCCGCTCGCGTGGCTCGCCTCGAGCACCTCGCGCCGCATCGCGCGATACCCCGACTGCGCGTCGGGCACCGATACGCCGACGATGGCTCCGACGGCCGCGCTCGCGAGCGCGTTCGTGACGCGGCGCCCGATCGGCATCGTTCCGCGCGTGCGCTCGCGCGCGCCGATCACGACGTCGGCGCCGGCGAGCGCCGCGAGCAGCTCCGGTGCGCGCGCGGGATCGTGCTGGCCGTCGGCGTCGATCGTGATCACCGAGTGCACCTGCGCATCGAGCGCGACCACGAAGCCCGCGCGCAGCGCTGCGCCCTTGCCGTGATTCACGTCGAGGCGCACGACGTGATCGCAGATGCCCTGTGCCACATCGTACGTGTGATCCGACGATCCGTCATCCACCGCGATGAGCATCGCGTGCGGCAGCGCCGCGCGCAGCCCGCTCGCGACGGCCGCGATCGTCCCCGCCGCATCGAATGCCGGAATGACGCAGGCGACGTCGCTCACGACTTGGGGTTCTCTCCGCCAAGCATCGTGAGAACCTCGGCGAGCTCCTGCTCGATCGAGGCGAGCGTGTGCACGTCGAGCGCGCGACGCGCGTTCGGCTTGAGCTGCCCTTTCTTGCGATGCTCGTCCACCTTCTGCCGCGCGCCATCGATGGTGTACTTCTCGATGTAGAGCAGGTGCTTCACGAGCACCACGAGCTCGACCTCGCGCCGCTGATAGACGCGATTCCCGGAACGGTTCTTCGCGGGATTCAGAAACTTGAATTGGCTCTCCCAATATCGGAGGACGTGCGGCTTGAGCCCCGTCAGCTCGCACACCTCTCCAATCGAGAAGAATTCCTGCACAGGCTCCGCCGTCATGTGTCTCCCTCCGCTCGAAGCTCGCGCCGCATCAGCTCACTGATGGCGGCACGGGGTGGTTGATGCTCGAAGAGTATCCGGTAGACTGCACTAACGATCGGCATCTCGATCCCCTCGCGCGCGGCGAGCGCGCGCGCACTGTGTGTCGTCATCACTCCCTCCGCCACCGTGTGCCGCTGCGCGAGCGCTTCGTCGAGCGACACGCCACGCGCGATCTCGACGCCGAGCGAGCGGTTGCGGCTGAGCGCACCCGTGCACGTGAGCACAAGATCGCCCATCCCCGCGAGCCCCGCGAACGTCAGCGGCGACGCGCCCATCTTCACGCCGAGCCGCGTCATCTCCGCGAGCCCGCGCGTGATCAGCGCCGCACGCGCATTGAAGCCCATCCCCAATCCCTCCGCGATCCCCGTCGCCACGGCGATGACGTTTTTCAGCGCGCCGCCGAGCTCGACGCCCATCACGTCGTCATGCGTGTAGACGCGGAATTCGTCGCCTGAGAGCGCGCGCTGCACCAGAGTCGCGGCCTCGGCGCTCGTGGACGCGGCCACGACCGCAGTGGGCTGCCGCGCCACGACCTCGGCCGCGAAGCTCGGCCCTGACAACGCGACCACCGCGTGCGATGGAAATTGCTCCGCGAGCACGTCGCTCATTACGGCGAGGGTGTCGCGCTCGACTCCCTTGGTGGCCACGACGATCGTCGCGCCGGCCCCGACCGAGGGCGCGGCGCTTCGCGCGATGCTCCGCAGCACGTGCGAGGGCGTCGCGAAGAGCACGAGTGCCGCGCCCGTGCACGCGCTCGCGAGATCGGCATGCGCAACGACGCCCTCGTGCAGCTTGGCTCCCGCGAGGAAGCTCGTGTTCTCGTGCGTCGCATTCACCGAGGCGACTACCTCCGCCTCGCGCGCCCACAGCGCGACGTCGTGCCCATTCCGCGCGAGCAGATCGGCAAGCGCTGTTCCCCACGCTCCGGCTCCGATCACCGCGCAGCGCATCAGCTTGCCGCCTTGGCGCCACGACGGAAGCGATGCTCCTCGCCGCGACGTAGCCGCCCGATGTTCGCGCGATGGGTCCAGAACACGAAGGCAGTGATCAGCGCGGACGTGATGGCGACCGGCGACGTCACGCCCATCATGATCACCACCGCGATCGTGAGCGCCACCGCGCTGCTCAGCGATGCGAGCGACACGTAGCCGGAGAGATAGAGCACGATTCCCCATACGCCGAGCGAGATCAACGAAGGGATCGGTGCGAGCGCCAGGAAGACGCCGCCCGCCGTCGCCACACCCTTCCCTCCACCCTTCCAGAGCAGAAACACCGACTTCACGTGTCCGACGATCGCCGCGATGCCGAAAGCGATCGCCCACAGCACAGGCGATTCCGGAGCGAAGCGCGCCGGCAACAGGAGCACGGGAAGCGCGCCCTTCGCCATGTCGAGAATCATCACGACACTCGCGATCTTCCAGCCCATCACGCGAAAGACGTTCGTGGCGCCAAGGTTGCCGGAGCCGTGCTCGCGAAGATCGATTCCCTTGAAGAGCTTCCCCGCGAGATACGCGAATGGAATCGAGCCGGCGAGATATGCGATCAACAACCCCGCGATGGGCATCATCTACGCGGCGCGGCTCCGCAACAGGATGCGCAGCGGGCTGCCGTTGAATCCCCACGCCTCGCGGAAGCCATTGTGCAGGTAGCGCACGTAGTGCTCCGGCACGAGGTCCGGGTGATTGCCGAAGACGGCAATCGTGGGCGGCTCGATCTCCACCTGCGTCGCGTACAGCAGCTTCACTTCGCGTCCCGCCGCCTGCGGCGGCTGCAACCGCGCGGTGAGCTCGCCCAACGTCGTGTTTACCTGCGCCGTCGAGATGCGCTTCTTTCGTTCCGCGTCCACGAGCAGCACCGTCTCGAGCACCTTCGTGACGCGCTGTCCAGTCAACGCCGAGGTAAACAGGAAGGGCACGAATTTCAGGAAGGGCGCCTTCTCACCGGCCTCCTTCTGGAATTTCTGCGCCGACTTGTCCGTCTTCTCTTCCTTGATGTCCCACTTGTTGACGACGATGATCAGCCCGCACCCATTCTCCCACGCGAGCGTCGCGATCTTGAGATCCTGATTCTCGAGACCGACCACTGCGTCGAGCATCAGCACGCACACCTGTGCACGCTCGATCGCCCGGCGCGTGCGCAGCGACGAGTAGAACTCGATACCGTCGTCGATCTTCGACTGGCGGCGTAGCCCAGCGGTGTCGACGAAGGTGAGCGTCTGCCCGTGATACTGCATCGGCGTGTCGATCGCATCACGCGTCGTTCCCGCCTCCGCCGCGACCACCAGGCGCTCCTCGCCGAGCAGCCTGTTCACGAGCGACGACTTCCCGACGTTCGGGCGCCCGATCACCGCTATCCGGAGCGAGCTCTCGTCCTCGATGATCGCCTCGGGGAATCGCTTCACCACCTCGTCGAGCAGATCGCCCGAGTTCTTGCCGTTGATTGCCGACACGGGGATCGGATCGCCCGCGCCGAGATTGTAGAACTCGTAGAAGTCAGTGGAGCGCGGATCGTCGACCTTGTTCGCCACGAGCAGCCACGGCTTCCGCGCGTCGCGCAGGAGCTCGACCACGCGCTGATCCTGCGGATGCAGCCCGGTCTTCGCGTCGACCACGAGGAGCATCAAGTCAGCCTCGGCGATCGCCTGCATCACCTGCTTCTGGATCTCGACGTCCATCGGGATGTTCTTGTCGTCCGTCAGCCCGCCGGTGTCGACCAGCCAGAAGGCGCGGCCGCCCCACTCCGCACGCGCAAAGTGCCGATCGCGCGTCGTTCCCGCTTCCTCGCTCACGATGGCCGAGTCGCTGCTGGCGAGCCGGTTGAAGAGCTGCGACTTGCCGACGTTCGGGCGGCCGACGATCGCGACTACTGGGATATTTCCGGTTTCCGTCATGCGGCACTCGCAATGTGAAGCTGCGACGCGGCGTCGCTCAGGTCTTCGTTCGACAGGACGTCGAGGAAGTCGTACGACGGAACGAGCGGAATCGAAAGCTCCTCGCGCAGTGCGGCGAATGAAAGATCGTCGAGAAAGAGACCATCATCGTTGATCGTCTCCGCCGGAATGAGCGCGAGATCGAGGTCGGTGCGCCCCTCGAGCGCGCGGCGCAGGTCGGCGCCCACGAGCAGCCCCGCGGCAGTCGTGGTCGGCCCAAAGAGCGAGTTCTCGGCGACGATCTGCTCGAAGTGTGCGCCCGTTGCCGCGTGCAGCTGGTCGAGCAGCTCCGTCATCAGCCGTCCGCCCATCGCGGTGCCGGTGACGATCCCGATGCGCCGCCCATCGTGGCGCGGGAGCGCGCTCACGCCCTCGGCCACGCGCTTGCGCAGGAAGGCCACCGCCCCGATGCCGTTCTCGATCTGCACGAAGTCGCCGTAGTGCTCGGCGCCCGGCAGCTCGCGCCTGGCGAGCATGTACAGCTCATCGGAGCCGAACACCCAGCGGTCGCCGCGCTCGCGCAGTGCCCGCTCCTCCCACTTCTCGACGCGCGCGAGCAGCTCATTCGCCCGCTCGGCGTTCATCGACTCGCCGGTGTAGAGATGCGAGAACTGCGTGAGGCCGACGGGGATGATCGCGGCGGATAGCACGGCGTCGCCGAGCGACCAGAGATCGGCGATCGACTGCTCGAGGATGTCGCCGTCGTTGAGCCCCGGCACGATGACCATCTGGCAGTGGAACTGGATCCCGCCCTCGGCCAGCCGTGACAGCTGCTTCATGATGTCCGGCACCTTCGGGTTGTTCAGAAGGATCTTGCGCGCCTCGAAGGGTGTCGCGTGCACCGAGATGTAGAGCGGCGACAGCCGGTACTCGAGGATGCGGGCGATGTCCTTGTCCTTCACGTTCGAGAGCGTCGCGAAGTTGCCGTAGGCAAAGGAAAGGCGGTAGTCGTCGTCGCGCACGTAGAGCGGCGCGCGCAGCCCTTTGGGCAGCCCCTCGATGAAGCAGAACTCGCACTTGTTGGCGCACCGTCGCACACGTGGCGGCTCGAGGACTATCCCCATCGCCATCCCCTCGGGGCGCTCGATCTCGAAGACGAGCTCTTCACCCTCGGGCGTCGTTACCTCGAGCACGAGCTCGTCATCGGCGGTGAGAAACTCCCAGTCGAGAAAGTCCTCGAGCTTCCGCCCGTTCACCGCCTGGAGCGAGGTGCCGGGGAGAATGCCGAGCTCGGAGGCGACGGAATCCGGGAGAATGCGAGCGACTTTGATCATCGCGAAGGCCGTGACGGATGCGCAAAAGGCCACCGGTCATCGCGGCGCGCGGAGCGAAGCTCGGGACGCCGTACACGGCTGGCCTTGAACATGATGTAACCTAGGAGATGAGAAGCCCGAAATCAAGGCAGAACATGTACTTCGGACACTTAGCCAAGGCTATCGGCGAGCAACGAAAAAAGCCCGCCGCATGGTTCGCGACGAGCTTCGTTCACGTGCTCTCTCAACAGGATATCAGGGGATCGGATCGTATCTGTAGCCGATGATCCCTTCGCCTTCGGCGGTGAGCGCGAACGGCATCTTCTCCTTCGGCGCGAGGGAGAAGTCCACGTTCTGCGTGGCGACGGGCGCGCCGCTGAGGTTCACGAACTGCAGCTTCAGAGTGCCCTTCGTTGGCACTGTGCCGATGTTCTCGATCGCACCCTTGAGCGCCGGCTTCCCCGAGCCCGTCGCAAACGACTCGAAGGTCACCTTGGCCTTCACCTTCTCGCTCGCCGCAAAGGCGACGTTCAGCGAGTCGTTGTACGCCTTCACGATCTTGGGATCCTTCGTCGCCTTCGCCTTCCCCTGGTACGCGAGCGCGAGCAGCTGATACTCGTCGGGGTTGTTGGGGTCGATCAGCGTGAGCTTCTTCGACGTCTCGAGCATCCGGTCGAAGTCGCCCGCCTTCCAGTAGACGTTCGCCGCGTTGTAGAGCCCGGGGCGGAGCCAGTCGTTCTTCTTCCGCGCTGCATCCATGAGCTTCGTCGCAGCGGCGGGCTGATTCATCGTGAACGCCTGCGTTCCGGCATCGTAGAGCTGCGCATCAGAGTAGCCGGCCGGATTGGCGAGCATCTGATCCCAGAGCCCACTCACGCTCGCCGCATCGCCGGACGCGCTCAGTGCGGCGGCGAGCCCCGCCTGCGCGTCGGGCGCGCTCGTGCTCTTCGGGAAGTCCGCGAGGAACTTCTTGTAGAGATCGGCGGCCTTGAGCATGCCCGCCTTCTTCTCTTCGCCGGTCTTCCCCGACGAGGCCACGCGCGTCATCTGCGCGGCGCCGAGCTCGAGTGCCGCCTTGAGGTTGCTGTCCGAGCCGACCTCGGCGGGCATCAACGCCGCGCCGCGCGTGAAGAAGTCGGCGGCCGTGGCCGGATCCTTCTTGCGCTGCGCGACCATTCCCTGGAAGTACAGGCTGAGCGCCGACTTCGAGTCGATTTCGACCAGGCGCTTGAGCACCGCTTCCTGCGTCGGGACGCTATCGGTGTTGATCAGCGCCGAGAGATGAATGGCGAGCGGGCGCATCGCTTCCGATCGAAAGGACGCGATATCCGCCGCGCAATCCGGATTCGACTTCTCGACGTTGGTGAACAGCGTGTCCGCGGCGAGGAAGAGATCGACCCGTTGATCCTTTCCGTCGACGTAGCCGATGTTCCCCTTGTTCACCGTGGGCGAGTCGGGAAACTGTGCGGCGAGTCGAAGGAGCGTCTGACCGAGCACGTAGTCGTGCCCCGCCTGGTTGTCCTTGAACTTGCCTGGGCTCGACGTGAGCGACGTGACCGCGCCCTTCAGCTTTTTCTGCACGACATCGGGACCGCCGCCGAGCTGCGCGATCGTGACCGCGTTCATCGCGGACTTGAGCTCATCCGGCTTGTCGGTCTTGATGGAGCAGGTCGCTCCCTGCGCTGCGGCCTTGTCCTGCTTCTGCGCGAGCAACGGCGACGCGACGATCGCCGAAGCGACGAAGGCGTGCACCATGCATGTGTTCCAGCGGATCATCTACTCGTCTCCTCAGTGGTTGCTCGCCGGCTCGTGCTTCTCAGCCGGCGAAGGTACACTCGGTGTCCCGAGCCGTTCCGCCGCCGCGAGCGCTTCCGCGGACACGTCGCGCAGCGAGCGCCCCAGGCGCATCGCAAGACGGCGTACATCTTCGAATTCAGGCTTTGCGCGGCTTCCACCGCCGGGCAGCGTGACGCGCTTCATGCGCACCGCCTCGCCCTCGACGAGCACCGTCCACTCCTCGCGCGGAAGCGCGTGGCGCTCGACGGCAATGCGGCGGATACCAATCGAGCTGCTGTGCACGAACAGTGCGCGCTCGACTCGATCCGCGCTCGACTGATCGCAGAGCACCTCGACGCGCGTGCCGGGTCGTCCCTTCTTCATCTGCGTCGCGAGCAGCACGACGTCGAGCGCGCCCTCGTCGCGCAGCACATCCGACATCGCGCTCAGCGCCTCGCCGTCCATGTCATCGATGTCGGTCGCGAGCTGCACGAGCGTCTCGACGATCACGCCATCGAGCAGCGCGGGCTCCGCGAGCGTGATGCGCAACGCGTTCGCGCGATTCGCGAACTCCTTCGTGCCGGCGCCGTAGCCGCTGCGGAGCGGCGTGTACTGCGCGGGCGCCGGACCGCTCGATAGCGCGCGCACGAGCGCGGCGCCGGTCGGCGTCACGAGCTCACCCGCGCCCTCGGGCCCGGGTCGAATCACATGCCCCTCGAGCAGCTTGAGCGTTGCGGGCGCGGGCACCGGAAGTATTCCGTGCGCCGCCTTCACCGTCCCGTCGCCGACGACGATCGGTCCGCAGTACACGCGATCGACGCCGAGGAGCGTGAGCCCCCACACGGATCCGACGACGTCGAGAATCGCATCGACGGCGCCCACCTCGTGCAGATGCACCTTCTCCGGACCGACGCCGTGGATCTCGCCCTCCGCCTCGGCGATCGACGTGAACGCCGCGTCGGCGCGTTCGCGTACCGCGTCGGGAACGCCGGCCGCGGCGACCATTTCACGGATCTTCTTGATGTGGCGCCCGTGCGGTTGCGGCGGGATGTCGAAGTCGACCTTCGTGCACGCGATCCCCGCGCGCAGCACGCGCTGGATGCGAACCTCGACGCCGTCGAGCTTTAGCCGCGCGGGGAGCGCGCGCAGCCACTCGGGGTCGAGGCCGACATCGAGCAGCGCACCGAGCATCATGTCGCCGGCGATGCCGGAGAACGGGTCGATGATCGCAATTGGTGACATACAAAGAAAGCTACTCGCCGTCGCTCGGCGTCGGCTAGCCTTGGTCCGTCAGAGACTCATCCGCGGGCACTTCGGTCGACGCGTCGGTCCGCGCTTCGTGGTCATTCGCCACATTCGTGATCGCTGTTTCGAGCGTGGCGATTGGCGCGCCCTCCTCGCCTGGCGGAAGCAGCGCGGAAAGCAGTCGCTGCGCGCTTGCGGCGCTGAAGCCGGGAAGCTTCGCGATCTCTTCAACGCCTGCATCCTTCACACCCTGCACGCTGCCGAACGCGTTGAGGAGCGCGCGCCGCTTCTCGGGTCCGACACCCTTGATCTTGAGCAGCTCCGACGTGACGGTGCGCATCGACCGCCGCTTTCGGTTGTACGTAATTGCGAATCGGTGCGCCTCGTCGCGCATCCGCTGCAGCATGCGCAGCGCGGGCGAGCGCTTCGACAGCCGCAACGACTCGCTGCGCCCCGGCATGAAGATCTCCTCGTCGCGCTTCGCGAGCGAGATCGTCGGCAGCCGCGAGAGATTCACCGCCTCGAGCGCCTCACGTGCGGAGCTGAGCTGCCCCTTCCCTCCGTCGACGACCACGAGATCCGGAAGCGGCTTCTGCTCTTCGAGCCGGCGCGTGAAGTACCGAGTGACCACCTCGCGCATCGACGCGAAGTCGTCCGGCGCTCCACCCGCCACCGACTCGATCTTGTACTTGCGATACTCGGCGCGCTTCGGCCGCCCATTCTCGAACCAGACGCACGACGCGACCGTGTCGGTGCCCTGCGCCGTCGAGATGTCGAAACAGATCATCGCGCGCGGCACGCTCTGCAAGCTCAGCTCACGCTGCAGCTCGTACACCGGATCGACGGCGCGCTCGTCGGCCTCGAATGTCGACGTCTTCTGCTCCTCGAGCAGATGCCGCGCATTCTGGTCCGCGAGCTCGATCAGCTGCCGGCGCGGCCCGCGCTGCGGCACCCAGAGCTGAGTGCGCGGCAGCGTCTCCTCGATGAGCTCGCGATCCGCGACCTCGAAGGGGATGAGCAGCTCGCGCGCATGCTCGAGGAGCGGGATGTACGTGCGCGCGAGATAGGCGGCGAGCACCACGTCGTCTCCCTCGTCCTGGATGTTCTCGACGAACTGGTGCTCGCGCGCGAGCAGCTTGCCACCTCGAATGCGCAGCATCGTCACGACCGCATCCTCGCCGTCGCGCGCGTAGCCGAGCACGTCGCGATCGCCGCCCTCCACCTCCACCACAACCGTCGGCTCCTCCAGCTTCTGGAGATGCCTGAGCGCATCGCGGAGCTCGCCCGCGCTCTCGAAGTCCATGTTGGCCGACGCTTCATCCATGCGCGCCCGCACCCGTCTCGTCACCTCGGCCGCGCGGCCGTCGAGATAGAGCAGCACCTCGTCGATCATCGCGCGGTAGTCCTCCTGCGTCTGCAGCAGGATGCACGGAGCCTTGCACCGCCCGATGTGGTAGTCGAGACAGGCGCGCTCCGGCATCTCCTTCGGCATGTCGTAGCGGCACGAGCGCACCGTGAAGATGCGCTTGACGACGTTGAGCGCCCGTCGCATCGCGCCGACATCGGTGTACGGTCCGAAGTAGCGACCGCCGTCGTCGACCAGTCGCCGCGTGACGTAGACGCGCGGAAAGGGCTCGTTGATCGTCACCTTGATGTACGGGTACGACTTGTCGTCGCGCAGCGCGATGTTGAAGCGCGGCTTGTACTCCTTGATGAGATTCGACTCGAGGATGAGCGCGTGGGCCTCGGTGGGGAGCACGATCGTCTCGACGTCCGCGATCTGGCGCACGAGCACGCGCGTCTTCGCGCTGGCGAGCGGATCCGCGTTGAAGTAGCTCCGCACACGCGAGCGCAGCCGCTTCGCCTTCCCCACGTACAAGACCACGCCCGCCGCGTCCTTGAAGAGGTACACGCCGGGCGATTCCGGGAGATGCGGAAGCTTGAGCGCGATCTGCGCTGCGGGCTCTGCTGGCACGGTCTAAATATAACGGATCACAGTGGTTGCGCGATCCGATCTCGCGTGGGCTCTTAGCGTCGCGCAGCGCTCGTGAAGCGCGCGATGACCGTGCGAACCTCGGGGATCCCCAGCGCCGCCGTCACTCCAAAATACACGGCGCCGTACGGCACGATCGTCACGATGGCGAGCAGGATCGCAGGGCGCGCGCCGACGAGCTCCTTCACTCCCCACGCGGCCGCAGCGGCGGCAGCGGCCGAGAGCCAGAGCTGCGCAACAAACGACGCCGGAAGCCCTGTGCGCCCGATGCGCGCATTGAGCGTGCGACGCAACAGCACGAACTCCACCCACCCGGCGATTCCCGCACTCGCCGTGAGCCCCGCCACGCCCCAGTGCGCATCGATGCCGAGCAGCTTCGGGAGCGGAATGGCGAAGAGGTAGCCGAGACCGCTCGTCAGCACCACGCGCACGATCGCGTAGCGCAGCGGCGTGCGCGCATCACGCAACGCGTAGTACGTCGACGCATACAGCCTGCCGAGCGTAGACGCGAGCAGCCCGACCGCGGAGCCCGCGAGAATGCTCCACACGTACACGGAGTCGGCCTGCGTGAATCGTCCGGACTTGAAGAGCGCACCCGCGAGAATGTCGCCCAGCGCGAGAAAGGCCATCGCCGAGGGGATGACGAGGAATGCGATGCGCCGCAGCCCGCCGTCGAGACGCGAGCGCAGATACTCCGCGACATCCGCCGTACTGCCTACGGCACTCGACATCGCGGGAAGCTCGGCGGCGGAGACGCTCATGCCGAAGAGGCTCACCGGCAGCATGTAGAGCGCCTGCGCGTTCGTGAGCGCCGCGAGCGCGCCGGTGCCGAGCAGGCTTGCGATCACCGCGTCGATGTAGCCGCTGATCTGCACGACGCCGCGGCCCACGAAGACCGGAAGAAAGTTGGCGACTACCGTGCGCACGTTCGCAGAGACCGTGTCCCACGTGATGTTGAAATGGTGCAGCAGCGAGAGCACCGCCGGCACCTGAACGAGCAGCTGCGCCGCGCTGCCGATCACGGATGCCCACGCGGCGACGACAGCGAGATCGAACTCGGGCACCTGGCCCCCGCGCCAGATGAGCGCCGCGATGATCGCTACGTTCCAGACGATCGGCGCGGAGTACGAAATCAGAAACTTGCGGTGGCTGTTCAACACGCCGAGGCACCACGCCGAGAGCACGAGCAGCCCGGCGCCGGGGAATAGAATCCGGACGAGCGTGATCGTGAGCTCGCGCTTCGCACCGGTGAATCCCGGCGCTATCAGCGCGATCAGCAGCGGTGTCGCCGCGATGCCAGCGACCACGAGCAGCGATGTCGCAATGGCGAGGAGCGAGAACACGGCGTTCGCGACGTTTGCCGCCTCCTCGTCTTCCCCGTTCGCGCGCAGCCGCGCGTAAACGGGAATGAAGGAGGCCGACAGAACTCCTTCTCCAAATAGATTCTGCAGAAAGTTCGGAATGCGGAACGCGGCGTTGAATGCGTCCGCGCTATCGCTCAACCCCAGATAGCGCGCGAGGAAGTGCTGTCGCACCAGCCCCGCGAGACGGCTCATGAGGATGCCGGTCGCGACCAGCGTGGCCGCGCGCCCCGACCGCTCGCGCGGCGCGGGAGCGCCCGCGCTAGCGGAGCTCGGCTGCTCGCTCATTCGCTGCGTCGCTCACCTGCCCGGCGAGAATCGAGGTCGCGTGCTCGCGCGCGCGCGCCTGCATCTGCGCGAGCAGCGGCGCGCCGTGGCGCGCGAGCATTGGGATGAAGTTGAGCACGCGCTCCTGCGGCTTGCCGAGCGGAAAGAGCGAGGTGCGCGCGATCGCGATGTCGCGCATCGTGGTGGACTCGCGCTTCTTCGCGGCGGCGACGATCCGTCGCTCGAGCCGCTCGACGCGATGCGACACGTTGCCGCGCGCACCGACGATCACCGCCTCGGGGACGAGTGGTGTGCTCCCGTCGGCGGCGAGCGCGGCGCGCAGGGCGTCGTTGAGCGCATCGGCGCCGGTGGCGTAGCGCGCGAGCGCGGCGCGCACCGCCGGCGAGAGCTGCGCGCGCACGAGCCGCGACTCGGCGGCGTGCGGATCGCGAAGATCCTCGGGGGTAAGAGCGTAGCGCGCCAACAATCGCTCGACGTGCGGCTCGATGATCATCCCGCTCCAGCGGGGCACGACGACCGGAACTGCAACGCCGAGCTGCTGAGCGACAGCGGTGGCCTGCGCGAAGTACGCGACCTCTCCGGGCCCGCCGACATACGCGATGGTAGGCAGAATGGCGCGCTCGGCGACAGGGCGCAGCAACACGTTCGCCTCGAGCTCCGCGTCGCCATCGATGGTAGCGGCCTCGGCGATCGGAATACGCGAGCGCGTGCGATCGCCGTAACGGAATACCGTGGACAGTCCGCGCACGTGCGCCACGGGCGGCTCGAAGCCCAAGTCGCGAAGCTCCTTCTCGCGCACGGTGAGCGCCGCGTCGATCTCCGGCGCGCGATCGAGGGCGCGCTTGAGGAAGTCGTGCGACGCTCGGCGAACCGCGGGATGGCCGGCGTCGAGCACCCCTATTCCGAGCGGCTCCAGGATCGTGCGCAGCAACTGGACGTAGGCGAGTCCGATGGTCTGCCCCGGTGCGTAGGCGGCGCGGACGGCGTCGAGAGCGGCGCGCGCGACGGCCGAGCCGCTCGCGAGCTCGAGCTGTTTGATGAGGGGTGTGACATCGCCCAGGGGCGTGTCGCGCATCGAGAGATCGGGCTGCTCGGGAAGCGGTTGCTGCAAATGTACGAGATCGCCGTTCAGTATGACATAACTGGCGCTCGATTCAGCGAAATCCGCGTCGTACGTTGCCGCCCAGAACACCGGTGCGGTCGGGATCCCCGTCGCCTTCTCGATCGCATCGGCCAGCGTCAGCGCGCTCAGTGCCTTGCTCCAGGTGTACACAGCGCCGCCGAACAACCCGGGTTGCTGCCCCGTCGTCACGAGCACACCGCGCCCGCCCGCACTGCGAGCGAGCCGCTCCGCCGCCGCACCGCTCGCATTGAACGCGGGCGCGAGCGCAGTCGACCAATCGCCCACGCTCGCATCCGCCATCGTCGCGCGTGCGCGTGCCGTCCACTCGGCCGCACCGGCGGGCGGATGCTCGCACCACGCGCGTGGCGTCGTACCCGCGAGCGCCGCGCGCGTGAGGGGCGGCCCGCCAAAGGGAATCGTGACAACTCGCGGCTCGCTCACGCGCGCACCTTTGAACTCACTTGTGGTACGGCTCGCCGCGCACGATGGTCCCGGCGCGATAGAGCTGCTCCGCGAGCAAGAGGCGCGCGAGCTCGTGCGGCAAGGTAAAGCGCGAGAACGAGAGCCGTTGCGACGCGGCTGCTCGCACCGCCGGCGAGAGCCCGTACGCGCCGCCGATGATGAAGGCGACATCGCGCGACGCGCGCTCGCGCTCCGCGGTCATCCACGCCGCGAGCTCCGCCGAGGTGCGCGCATCGCCGTCGCCGTCGCATGCGACGATCAGCGCGCCCGCGCCGGACGCCGCGAGCAGACGCTCCCCTTCCCGCTCGCGCACGAGCTCCGACGACGCACCGCGCGCGGACTCCTCCCGCACTTCGCGAGTCTCCAGCGGCCAGTAGCGGGCCGCTCGCGTCTCGTAGTCCTGAATCGCCGCGGCAAGGCTCTGCGCGCGCGGCTTCCCCACCGCGACGATCCGGAACTTCACCCGGCGACGTCACGCATCACGCGCCGTCGCAGCGCGCGCGAAGACTCACGCTCCGTGCACTCGAGCCCCGCCGTCTCACGCATAGATCCCGCGCAGCCGGTGCACGGTGGCCACGCGAGAGATCGAGAGCATGTACGCCGCCGTGCGCATGTTCACCTTGTGGCGCTTCGAGAGCTCGAGCACCGCCTCGAAGCTGCGCTCCATGATCTGGCCGAGGCGCTGGTTCACGACTTCCTCGGTCCAGAAATATCCGCCGCGATCCTGCACCCACTCGAAGTACGAGACGGTGACGCCGCCCGCGTTCGCGAGAATATCCGGAATCACGAAGATCCCCTTCTCCTCGAGAATCGCATCGGCGGGCGCGGTGGTCGGGCCGTTCGCGCCCTCGCAGATGATGCGCGCACGGATGTTTGGCGCGTTCTTGCGCGTGATCACGTTCTCGAGCGCAGCAGGCACGAGCACGTCGACATCGAGCGTCAGTAGCTCCTCGTTCGAGATGCGATCGCCGCCCTCGAAGCCCTCGAGCGACTTGTGCTTCTTCACGTGCGCGATCGCCTTGGTGACATCGATGCCGTGCGCATCGTACACCGCGCCCCCGCGATCGCCGATGGCGACGATGCGGCACCCTTCCTTGGCTAACAGGTCGGCGGTGACCGATCCCACGTTGCCGAAGCCCTGCACCGCGACTGTGGCGCCGGCGACCGGCATGCCGAGGTGCGCGAGCGCCGCGCGCGTGACCATCATGCAGCCGCGCCCCGTGGCTTCGCGGCGGCCGAGCGATCCGCCCATCTCCACGGGCTTGCCGGTGACGACGGCGGTAACCGTATGGCGAGCATGCATTGAGTAGGTGTCCATCACCCACGCCATCACGCGCTCGTTCGTGTTCACGTCGGGAGCCGGCACGTCGGAGTCGGGGCCGAGCGTGTTGATGATGCCGGCGGTGTAGCGACGCGTCAGCCGCTCGAGCTCACCATTGCTCAGCTTCGATGGATCGCAGATGACACCACCCTTCGAGCCGCCGAACGGAATGTCGACGACCGCGCACTTCCACGTCATCCACGCCGCGAGCGCCTTCACCTCATCGATCGTGACGTTGAGATCGAAGCGAATGCCTCCCTTCGCCGGACCGCGCGACGTGTTGTGCAGCACGCGATAGCCGGTGAAGACCTCGATCTCGCCGTTGTCGAGCAGCACGGGAATCGAGACGATGATCTGCTTCTCGGGACTACGCAGGATCTTGTACAAACCGGGCTCGAGATCCAGCAGCTCGGCAGCCCGGTCAAAGCGCGACATCATGTCCTCGAACGGATTGTCCTCATTGAGGAACGTATCCTTGTCGGGGCCGATCATTTTCTGCGTGGTGAGTCGGAAGTCAGCGGTCATATACGATTGGTTTACCGAAGACCCAAAGGGGTCAGAGTTGACGGAGACGTGCGTTGATCACGAGATCGAGGATGGCAGTGATCGCATCCCCTCCCTCGTCGATGATCACGGCTTGGGAAACATACCCAATGGCCGCAGCTTCGCGAGGCCAGAGCGGGAGTAGCTTGACGGCGTCCTTGAGTGTACAAAGGGCGATTTCGCCGGAGCCGAGGCCACGCGCCAGCGACTGGGCATCGGCCAGCGTGAACGGGTGGTGATCGGGGTACGCACGCATGCGCACGGTTGCGCCGGCCTCGCGAAGCTGGTCGCCGAACGCGGCTCCATTCCCAACGCCGGCGATCGCGAGCACACGTTTGCCCGCGATCGAGGCGAGCGGCGCTGGCGGCCGCGCTTCGAAGTGCACCGACTCTAGCGCCAGATGCACAATGGCGGTCGGCACGCCGGGCGCGACAGCAATGGAGTGCGCAACGAGCGCACGCGCACGCGGGAGCGACGCCGCTTTTCGTGTCACGATCACCAGCGACGCGCGCCGCAACGATGAACTCGGCTCGCGATACGGTCCCGTGGGAAGCGAGCGCTCCGCGCCATCGGGCACGTCCGCGCTCACGAGCACCACATCCGCCACGCGCGCGACGCGTCGATGCTGGAAAGCATCATCGAGCACCGCAATGTCGGCGCCCTCGGCCGCCGCGCGCTCAATCGCCTCGAGCCTGTTCGCGTTCACGAGCACCGGAATCGACGGCGTGAGGCGCGCGTGCACGAGCGGCTCGTCGTCGCCGTAGCCGCGCAGCACGATCGCCGGCCGCGCGCCGCGCGACTCGAGCTGACTAGCGAGCCACGACGACACGGGCGTCTTCCCCGTTCCGCCGACGGTGAAATTTCCTACGGAGAGCGCAGGGAGTCGCGGCACGCGTGCGGGAAATAGCCGCCGATCGTAGAGTGCGTTCCGCACCCGGACGAGGAGCGCGAAGAGCGCCGAGAACGGCGCGAGCAGCACGCGCGCGATGCGACTGCCGGCGCCGGTGCCCCACCAGAGCGCCTCCACGAGCGAGCGCTCAGCCACCGGCCGCCAGCGGAAGCTCGCGCATGAGGCGCTGGAAGTTGGGCGCCTCGTCCGCCGCCGCGCGCAACGACGGCGCGCTCACGGGCACCGGCTCGCCAACGTAGATCGTGATGCGCGCGAACGGCTTGGGGATGATGAATCGATCCCAGCTGTTGAGACGCCACGCGCGATCGGCGACAGCCCGCAGCAGCACGATCGGCGCGCCAGACCGCTGTGCGGCGATGAGCGCGCCGGGCGCGAAGCTCTCTGAGGGGCCGCGCGGCCCGTCGGGGGTGACGGCGACGTGCGCGCCACCCTCCACCTCGCGCGCCAGCGACAACAGCGCACGCCCGGCGCCCCGTCGCGACGAGCCACGAATCGTGCGGTAGCCCATCGATTCCGCGGCGCGCGCCGCGATCTCGCCATCGCCGTGCTCGCTGATCAGCACCACGATGCCGAGCTTGCGGAAGTTCCACATGTGGCAGAGAAGCTCGCAGTGCCAGAGACAGAAGATCACCGGGCGCTCGAGCTGGCGAACGATGTCTCCCGTTCCCTGATGTACCTCGCGCACGCGCCAGGTGCGCGCGAGCACGCGCACGCCCACGCCCACGATCGCCGAGGCCCAGCGCGCGCGCCGCTCTCGCTTGGCGGCGCGCGAGGGATCGTCGCTCACGTGAGCATCTCGAGCGCGATGCGCGCGACGCGCTCCGCCGCGCCGGCACTTCCGAGCGCCGTGCGTACGGATGCGAGATCCGCGAGCATCCCGGTGCGGCGCAGCGAGCCGGGCGTGAGGAGCGGCTCGAGCGCGTTCGCCATCGCAGCGGGCTGCATCTCGTGCTGGATGAACTCGGGCGCGACGCTTCGGTCGACGACGAGATTCACGAGGCCGATGTACTTGATTCCGCGAATGAGTCGCCGCGCGATCTCGTAGTTCAGCCATCCGACGCGATACGCCACGATGAGCGGCGTGCCGGCGATCGCCGCCTCGAGCGTCGACGTTCCGCTCTTGACGAGCGCCGCGTCGGCGGCGCGCCACACGGTATAGGAGTCGCCCCGAACGAGCTGAAAGGGCACGAGCTCCGGATCGATGGGCATGTTGGGCGCGACACTCACGATCACGCGCAGCGCGGGGATGCGTCGCTGCAGCTCACGCGCGGTCTCGGTGAACGCGTCGAGGTGCTGGGCGAGCTCCCCTCGACGGCTTCCGGGAAAGAGCGCGAGCACCGGCGCATCGGTCGGGATGCCGAGCGTTGCGCGCGCCTCCGCGCGCGACGGGATATCGCGCGCGCCGTCCATCAGCGGATTGCCGACGTACGTCGCGGTGATCCCGTGCTTCTGCAAGTACGGCTCTTCGAACGGCAGGATCACCGCGGCCCGCGTGATCGTGCGGCGCATCTCCTTCAATCGCCCCGCGCGCCACGCCCAGACCTTGGGCGTGATGAACCAGAGCACCGGCACGCCCGCCGCCTTGGCAGCGGCGGCGACGCGAAGGTTGAAGCCGGGATAGTCGACGAGGATCATCAGCCCCACGCCGCCGCTCGCCATTCGCTTCTTCAGCTCGCCGAGCAACCGCAGATGATACGGGATCTGCGTCACGACTCCGGCATAGCCCATCACCGCGTGCGCCGTGATGTCCTCGATGAGCGTGGCGCCCGCGGCGCGCGTGCGTGCTCCCCCAACGGCCGCGATCGAGATGGCGGGTGCGAGCTTGCGAAGCGCCGCTACGACCGCGGCGGCATGCAGGTCGCCGGAAGCCTCACCGGCGACGACCAGCACCTCACGCACGACGATCCCCGGCGAGACGCGCGGTCATACCGCCAACCCGCGCTCACTCTTCGACACGAACGACAGGAAGTGCTCGACCTCGGGGAACGGCTTGAGCTCCTCGCGCGCGCGCTCCATCGCCCGCGACACGATGAGATCGGAGCGGAAGAAAAGCCTGTACGCGCGCTTGAGCTCGCGGATGACCGCCGGATCGAAGCCGCTGCGCGTGAGCCCGACCGTGTTGAGGCCGTACAGCTTCACCGGATTGCCAACGGCCTTCAGATACGGCGGCACGTCCTGCGTCGCCTTCGACGCGCCGCCGACGAAGGCATGCGCACCGATCTTCACGAACTGGTGCACCGCAACGAGTCCGCCGAGAATGACGCGATCCTCGATCATCACGTGCCCCGCAACCTGCGACGCGTTCGAGATGATCACGTGGTCGCCGACATGGCAGTCGTGCGCCAAGTGCACATACGACATCAGCAGGCATTCGCGCCCCACCACGGTTCTGTCCGAGTCCGCCGTGCCGCGATTCACAGTCACGAACTCACGTATCACCGTGCCGTCGCCGATCTCGACGTGCGTGCGCTCGCCGCGGAACTTCAGATCCTGCGGATCGCCGCCGACGATCGAGCCGCTCCCCACCTTCACGTTCCTGCCAAGCGTCGCCAGCTTCTCGAGCGTGGCGCGCGGCGCGATCATGCATCCATCCCCAATGACGCACTCCGGTCCGATGATCGCGAAGGCGCCGATCTCGACATCCTCGCCGATCTGCGCATCCGCGGAAACGAGCGCGGTCGGGTGGATGCGTATGCTCATCGGTCGCGGACCATGGCGCCCATGTCCGCCTCGCACACGATCTCGCCATCGACGCGCGCGACGCCGTGAATCTTGCACATGCGCCCGCGGCGCTGCACCATGTCCACCTCGATGCGCAGCTGATCGCCCGGCTTCACCGGCCGCCGAAATTTCACGTTGTCGAGCGACGTGAAGTACATGATCAACTGCTCCGCTTCGGCCGCGGTCGCGAGCATCATGAGCCCGCCCACCTGCGCCATGCTCTCGACGATCAGCACACCGGGCATCACCGGATGCCCCGGGAAATGACCCTGGAAAAACGGCTCGTTGATCGTGACGTTCTTGAGCCCCACTATGCGCACGCCGTGTTCGTGCTCGAGGATGCGATCCACGAGCAGGAACGGGTAACGATGGGGCAACGCCTTGATGATGTCTTCGGCTCCGGCCATCCGCGTCTCCTCTGCGGCACGTTTCAGCATCTCGCGAACGAGCGTCACCGTCCCCCGGTGGCTCGGTCGATCGGCGACGATCCGCGCGCGCACGCGCTTGCCCGCGAGCGCCAGATCGCCAATGAAATCCATCGTCTTGTGACGCACGAACTCGTCGCTCCAGCGCAGCTCCGTGTCGACCGGGCCGTCGTCATCGAGCACGACGGTGTTCGCGGTCGACGCGCCCTGAATCAATCCCTTTGCCCGCAGCGCATCGGCCTCACGAAGGAAGCCGAAGGTGCGCGCCGCCGCCAGATCCGAGGCGAAAGATTCCGGCGTCACCGGCACTCGGCACGACTGCCGCCCGATGAGCGGATGCGGAAAGTCGATCGTCACCTCGAGCGACAGCGTCCGCGACGGCGACACCGTGTACGTCGAGCTCCCAACCTTCAAAGTGAACGGCGCACAGAGCGATAGATACTCCACCTCTCCCTCGACATCCACTATTCCGGCACTCACCAGCGCATCGTGGAACGGGCGCGCGCTTCCATCGAGGATCGGCGGCTCCGCCGCGTCGAGATCGATGCGAATGTCATCGATTTCGAGTGCGGCGATCGCGGCGAGCACGTGCTCCACGGTGTGCACCGCCTCCTCCCCCGAACCAAGCTGCGTATGACGCTCGGTGAGCACCGCGTGCTCGGCGCGCGCGAGCACCGCTGGCGCACCGGGCAGATCAGTGCGGCGAAAGACGATCCCCGATCCCGGCGCGGCGGGATGAAAGGTGAGCGTGCACTCGCGACCGAGATGCAGCCCGATCCCCTGCAACGAGACCGCGCCGCCGATCGAATGACGGCGCGCGGTCACGACTTTTTCTCGTCCAACTTGCGCTCGATCTCGCGCAGGCGATCGGCGAGCTTGTAGAACGCCGAGGTCGCCTTGAGCCACTCGCGCTGCGGGCGCGCAGGCGCACCGCTCCACATCTGGCCATCGGGAATGTCATCCATCACACCCGAGCCGGCGCCGAGCTTCACGTTGTTGCCGAGCTCGAGATGCCCGGTGACGCCGACCTGTCCGCCGATCATGCAGCCGTCGCCGAGTCGCGTCGACCCCGCGATCCCCGATTGCGCCGCGATGAGACACATGCGCCCGAGGCGAACGTTGTGCGCGATCATCACGAGATTGTCGATCTTCGACCCCGCGCCGATGACCGTATCGGCGATGCTCCCGCGATCGATGGTCGAGTTCGCGCCCACCTCGACATCATCCTCGAGAATGCATCGCCCCACGTGCGGAATCTTCTGCACGCCGGTTTTCGTCGGCACATACCCGAAGCCGTCGCTCCCCGCGCGCACCCCCGCGTGCAGGCGCACGCGCGCACCGAGGATCGTTCCCGGATAGAGCGTCACGCTGCTCACGAGATGCGAGTCCTCGCCGATCGCGACCCCGCGGCCGACATCGCACAACGGGCCGATCACCACGCGATCGCCGAGCACCACACCGTCGCCGATGATGCTGTGCGCTCCGATCGCGACATCCTTCCCCAGCTTCGCCCCGGTGCCGATCACCGCCGAGGGATGAATGCCCGTTGCGCGCGGCGGCTCCGGATACAGCGCCGGCAGCACGAGCAGCATCGCCTCCTGCGGCTTGGCGACGACGATGCGGCACGCGGGACCAGCGTGATCGGCGAGCTCTGGCGACACGAGCACGACGCCGGCGCGCGACGTCCGGAACTCCGCGTCGTAGCGCGGATTGGCGAAGAAGCTCAGCTCGTTTAGCGCCGCACGATCGAGCGCCGCGACGCGCACGACGCGGACAGCTGCGTCGCCGCGCAGCTCACCGCCCACGAGATGCGCGACAGCCTCGGCGGTGAGAGCGGAATCGCTCACGCCACCGAGGCTGCTCGAGGCTCGAGCCGTTTGGGTCAACGGCCGTTAGGCGTGGACTTGGGGCGCGAGACGCCGGTCGGCTTCGGCGAGGCGGCGCCCGTCGAACGCGTCGGGGTGGCGGTCGTCGACGGCGCCGCCATCGGCGCGGCCTTCGAGGCCACCGGACCCGCGGCAACCAGTCGCTTGATCACCTGGTCGGTGACGTCGAGCGTGGAGTCCGCGGCGACGACGACGCCCGCCTGGCTTCCCGCATCGAGAATGAACGAGTAGCCGTTCGCGGTGCGCAGCTGCTCGATGATCTTGTTGATCTGCTCCATGATCGGACGAACCAGCTCGGCCTCGCGCTGCTGAGCGGTCTGCTCGAGCTCCTGCACGCGCTGCTGATACGCATTGCGTTTGGCGCCGAGATCCTTCTCGCGCGCCGTCTTCGCTGCCGGCGTCATCGTCGCTTCGTTCTTCTGATAGTCGGCGATCTGCGACTGCAGCGTGTCGCCCATGTGCTGGACCTGCGCCTTGTACTGGTCCATCTCCTTCTGGAACTGCGCTTCCGCATCGGCGCGGCCAGGAGCCTGCGCGATGATCTTCTGCGAGTTCACATACACGATCTTCGGCGCTGTACCCTGCGCGGCGAGGAGACCGGCCATCGAAATTGTCAGCGCCACGACAGCGGTGGCGACGCGAACAGTGGAACGCATGGTAGCTCCGATTAGAAGAGTTGCCCGAGCTTGAAGTGTAACTGCCACTTGGGCTTCTTGTTGCCAAATTGGTCGGTACGATCGAGACCGTAGGCGTAGTCGAGCCCCAACGGACCCAGTGGCGTCACGATCGCCACTCCAAAGCCGACGCCGCGAAAGAGGCGCGTCGGATCGAACTCGCTGGGCTTGTTCCACACATTGCCCGCGTCGTAAAACACATCCGTATAGAGCATCTGATTGAAGCGCAGCCCCAGCTCCACCGTCGACGTAAAGAACGCATTGCCGAACGACGACCGCGTCGCGTTGCTGTTCGTCGCATTGACGAAGCCCTGCGGCGTGACCGAGAACTCCTCGTAGCCGCGCAGCTGCTCGCCGTACTGGGTGCCGCCGAGCGCGAAGCTCTGGGAGTAGAAGAACGGTCCGTCGTTGCCGAACAGCAATCCCGCACGCGCGGTGAGACCGAGAATCAGCTTCATCGGCTGCGATCCGGGGGCCTCGCCGCCGATCGTGCCGAGCGTCGTGTAGTTGCGCAGCTCGGTGGTGTAGCGCTGGAAGCTCGCCGTTCCGCCGAGCGGACCGCCGTTGAGCTGCGCGGTGACCGTGCGTTCCGAGCCCGCCGATGCGAACGGAAGATCGATTCGATTGTCGTGCGTCAGCGTGAAGCCCAGCGTCGAACGAAAGTTATACTGCTGATTGATCGTCGTGTCGCGCGAGGCGAGTCCACCGGTGAACTTCACGGCTTCACCCCCGTAGGACACGAAGAACCTCGTGAACGGAGAGCCGCGCACCGGGAATCCGAACTGCAGCGAGGCGCCCGAGCTCGTGCTCTG
>Ga0075521_10000022_pt1 | contig 27242 bp, 24 predicted proteins | sample NGEPerD_FD_74785 | JGI IMG/M metagenome (GOLD analysis project Ga0075521, IMG submission 74785) | Arctic peat soil microbial communities from the Barrow Environmental Observatory site, Barrow, Alaska, USA - NGEE PermafrostAB12-D | ecosystem: Environmental > Terrestrial > Soil > Wetlands > Peat ...
CCACACCCCAGTCGCCGCCCACGGCGGCCTGGATCAATCCGCCAACTCTGACGCCGACGAGTGAGAACAATGCTCACTAATTTACGCCGGCAGCTGTCTCAAAGTCGTTGACACGCTCCGGTAGGGTTGATCGCCAAGAAACTTCTTTACCTCGTCCAGCGATCCGGCTACGACAATCTGCTTGCCGGAGACCGCGACAGCGGTTGCTTCCTGGTTGCCGCGCTCCATGGTGATGATCTTTTTCGCGGTATATATCACGAGTGGAGCCTCGGCTTCTTCCGGCGCGAGGTGACTTAAAGGATTCATGCACATGGATTCACACTACTTCTCGGTGCCTTTAGGCATCGACGCTAAAGCCGTAAAGCTTTTCAGCGTTCCTGTACAAAACCCTTTCTGCCAGCGGTATCATGAGTTTTTTCGGCAGAGACCCAGTGTCCACCCGACGCTGAAGAGCGTCCGCGAGCATTCTTCTGGATGTGATGGCAGAACCGGTAAAGATTTCCGGAATAGTTCCGTCGGTGCCCCAGAGCAACTTGTGTCCTGGGGTAGCCTCCGTCATCGTGACCACAGCGTTTACTCCGCCGTTGTATTCGTAGTAAGACCATTCCGAACAATCCGCGTACACATTTCCGTAGTGGAACAACAGCGCTGCCACCTGCCGAACCCCGGGGTAAATAGCGCCAGCGTGGGTAATGATGAACGGCTGGTTGCTGAGACCTTTATCCTGGAACAGCGTCTCTTCTAATCCAGTCAAGTCCATCATCCGCAGAGTGGTGCCAGGTTCTGTATGGGTGGTGCTCACATGAAAGTTGACTGGCGAGCGCGAGCTGTTCGCGAGTTTGAAGAAGATCCAACGGGCGATGTAGTCTTCGAAAGTTTTTCGCTCTGCCAGATTGCCCTTGCTCATGTCTGCAAATACCCGCGCTGCGTCCTTTTCTGCGACTGCGGCAAAATCGAGCCCGCGAACGTAGAGGGAAATGACCTTAAAGGAAACGGCTCCGTCCCTCAGCATTCCATCGACGATCTTGCCCACAGCTTCGCGGTAGTCGGCAAAATCAGAGGGAATCTCGCCGATGCCATAGCGCTTCATGTAGGCGGGCAGCACCAGATGGAATCCGTGCAGAAAATCCTGCGCCATCGCGCCCCGGCGCGGAAAATCTTTGATCGGGAATGGATAAAAGAGCGGATCGAGATAAGGCTCCCACTTGTATACTTTCTCGCTGTAATGCTGGCGGTTGATGCCAAAACTGATGGTACAGATCTTCTTTAGATTTCCCACCTCGCAGCCCTTGTCCCATAAATAATTGGGCGGCTGCTGACGAGCTTCCTTCATGAGTTGGTTCAGACGCTCGACGTTGTCATATTCGCCATAGAGCGCTTCGCATCCTGCCCGGATAGCGACGCCCATGGTCATGAATTGCAGCATCTCCGAAGATTCGTCAATCCACTTCTCAATCGGATATTTCTGATGGATCGTCTTGGCTACGTCTTTATCGCCCCCGAGAGAGATTGCGGTACGGTAGGCGCGGAATTCGGCTTGCGGCATGCGCGCCTCGATGTAAGCCCACGACCATTGGGTAAAGAAGCCGCGAAGTGAACCATCGCTGGTCGCTATCCCGGCATCGGCAAAACCAGCGTGGTTATGATTGTCCCAACCGGGTATCTCGCGGAAGGCCAGATTGCCATTCGTGCCGTTAGCTCCATTGCTGCTCATGCGGCGACTCCATGTTCTATTGATCTTCAGCGCGCACGGCAACATGACTGCCGAGGCGCTTGTCAAAGAGTTAGCCCATTAGGTAACTATAAATAAGTGACCTACGTCACCATTATGTGTGTTACCACGATGCACGAATAGAAGTGGACAACGCGTATTATTAGTACCGTTAGTGCTAGTAGGCATCACGCATACGCGTGACTTGCGTCCTGTTTACTACTTAGTAACAGTTCTATGATTACTTTCTGAAAGCGGGATTTGCTGAACGACATGCCCAATGGTTTCGTCGTCTTGGATCAAGTCGTCCGGGAGTCCGTCCCGCCACAGATCGGAGTGCTCGATGAGCATAACCGCTACCGCAACTCCACCGGTTGTGTCCGAAACGCCGACAGCGACCACCCCGGGCGCAGTTCTAGCTCTGGCCGTTGCCTCTCTGGCAATGTCCGTCGATCCCTCGGTGCACAACATCGCCTTCGTGGGCGCAGCCAACAGTTTAGGAATGAGCGGCGACCAGCGCTCCCTCGTGGCCAGTATCGGGACGCTGTGCATCGCCGCCAGCATTCTCGCTACCGGCAGTCTCGGCGACCGGATGGGCCGCAAGAAAATCATGCTGGGTGGCCTTTTGCTGGCCACGCTCGGCTCCGCGGTGACTGCGCTGGCCCAAAACACGGCGATGTTCACCTTGGGACGCGTTCTCGCCGGGGTCGGCTATGCTGCTTCTTTCGGATTAGCGTTCGCTTTGTTGCGGGCAGTGGCACCCGGAGAGGCCCAGCTGTCCAAGGCAGTTGCGCGATGGCTTGCGCTGCAAACCTTCGGCGTCGTCGTTCTCGGTCTTCTCGGCGGCTATCTGGCGGGAGTCGGATGGCGCGTCGCCTATATGCTTCCCGGCATTATTGCTGTGCTGTCCTTCTTTTATTGCATGTTTGCGGTGCCGGAAGCGCGCGCCGACGATGTCGGCCCGTTCGACACAGTTGGATTGTCACTGGTCGCTATTGGCTTGGTAAGTACGCTCTACGGCGTGAGCAATTCGGCATCGGCTGGGTGGGGTAATACCAGGGTGCTCGTCCCGCTGGGGATAGGTCTGGCGGTACTGGTGGCATTCGCGCTCTACGAGTTGCGATTGCAGAGGCCGGCTTTTCCTATCCGGCTGTTCGCCGATCCGGAGATGGCAATGGCTGGTTTGACCGGTGTCGCCTTCAATCTTGGTACCGCCGTCATCATTCTGCAACTCTCCTTGTTGTGGCAATACCTTTATCGCTACTCGCCATTCAAAGTGAGTTTTCTGATGATGCCGTTTAGCATTGCGAGTATTCTCGGCGCTGCCTGCGTCGGGTCGCTGCTGGCGCGTGGAGTCGCTAACCGTATTCTGATTCCCGCCGGTCTCATCAGTGTGGCGGCTGCAATCGCTTTCATGGGCTTTGCCTCCGCTTCCAGTCCCTATTTCTTCTTCCTTGTACCGCTGCTGTTCGCCGGTGTAGGTCTGATGTTCGCGCAAACGCCTGCGGCGCGACTGTTCGTCAGTAAATCTCCACCCAATCTCGTCGGAGCTCTCGGATCGTCGCGGACCTTCTTTGGACAATTCGGTTTCGCCCTGGGACTGGCGCTGAGTTCGTCGATTCTCTATGGCCTTCTCGGCCCCGATCTTCGTTCGCGACTCGTCGCGGCCGGCGCTGCACCCGCCGAGTTGGCGCAGGCGACCGGAATTGTGCAGTCGTACATTCACGTTGGCAGCGCCCGGCAATTCAATCCGCAGATTGTCTATGAGGTCCTCAACCAGGCCCGCGCGGCTTACTTATCCAGCTACCGGATCATGATGCTGGTTATGTCGGGTGTTATCGCTCTGATCGCAGCGTTCATTTATTGGCGGCTTCCCAGTCGCAACTCAAATGGGTAGGGATGGAAAAACAGTTTGAGAGCAGAAGTTTCGTGCCAAAGCAGAATAATGAGGTCGAGCAAGCGGCAGCCAGGACGACCTATAGCGATGGCCATCCCATTGATGTCATTCAGTACCTGGAATCCAAGATCATACTGAAGCCCGATCGCTTCACTTCGGTGCAGAGCTTCCGGGATTTTGGCAAGTCGGTGCAACGCACGGCGAAAAAGGTTGGCCTTGACTTCGTCGCCAGCCCGCGGGCCAAGGGTAGACCTGAGATTCGCGAAATCGTGTTCGGCGATACCGCGGACTACCGGCTCTATAACAATGCTTTTATTTTGCGTCGCCGCATCCCGTACGTCGACGGTTTCCCGTCCGGCGATCCGGAAATTGTCTTCAAGTTTCGTCATCCGGACGAACGGACCGCGGCCGCAGTAGATGTTCGGCCCAACATAGCCGGTACGTACCGGATCAAGTTCAAAATGGAAGCCCTGCCGCTGAAGAACGAAGTTGGCGGCTTTCGGTTTCTCTATTCCCACAACTGCGTCTTCGGATTGAGCCAGATGCACGATGCTGACAAACTCTCCATGCACACGTTGAGCCATGTTTTCCCGTCTATGGCCGTTCTTAAGACGTCCGATGAAGAAAAGATCAGCTTGGTAAGCGAAGCTATCGTTGAAGAGGTCTTACTGCAACTGGGACAACTACATTTTGGCAAAGGGATTACCGCAGACTGCAGCGTCGCGCTATGGCGCACGCGGGGAGAGCACCAGCCTCTGGTGGGAGAGTTCTCGTATCAGGCCAAGTTTGACCGCAAGAAACCAATTCACCAGAAGGCAAGACATTTGTGCGAACAATTCTTCGTCACTCTGCAATTCGAGGTGAAAGATTGGATCGCGCTCGGCACCACAAAAACCGGAATGGTTTACCGGCTGAAAGGTAATCCACCGCAAAGCCATGAATAGCGGCAACCAACTCGAATCTGGGCCGCCGGCGCGTTTTCAGCAGAAGAGGGAGCACTTATGACGACAGCAACTCTATTGATCGCCGACGTAATCTACTGCGGCGACATCATCACCATGGATGAGAAGTCCCCGACCGCCGAGGCAGTTGCGGTCAAAGACGGTTTGATCCTGGCCGTTGGCACAAAGGCCGATGTGCTGAAGGCCCAGGGAGTGGGAACCCAGATGATCGACTTGGGTAGCAAAACCATGCTGCCCGGGTTTATCGACGGACATAGCCACTTCTTTCAGGCGGCAATGATTGCCGATTACGCCAATGTTTCCGCACCGCCGGTCGGTACGGCGGGCAGCATTGCAGGAATCATCGCGGTGCTGAAAGACCATGTTGCAAAGAAACCGCTGAAGCCGGGCGAATGGCTGATTGGCTACGGCTACGATGGTTCCGCCATGTCGGACGGGCGCGACGCCACACGCGACGATTTTGATCCGTACTTTCCCAGCAACCCGATGGTGTTGGTCCACGTGTCCGGTCACGGTTGCGTGCTGAACTCGGCAGGATTCAAGGCTGTCGGCATCGACGCGAGCACGCCAACTCCTCCTGGGGGTGTGACCGTCCGCAAGCCTGGCAGCAACGAACCGGCCGGTCTGCTGATGGAGAACTCGATGTTTCCGATTCTCCTGAAGCTCCCCAAGCCTTCACCGCAGTTGTTGCTGGAACACCTGACGATTGCGCAGCAGATGTATGCCAGCAACGGTTACACAACTGTGCAGGATGCGCCCGTCGAACCCAAAGTCATGCCGCTGTATCAGAAGGCAGCCGACGAGGGCCGCCTCTTTCTTGACTTGAATGGATACTGGGAATCTCACGCATTCCTGAGCAGCTCCAAGCCCGGTGCCGACTATCGCTCGCCTACGGCGAATCATTATCGCCTCGCCGGGGTAAAAGTCATTGCCGACGGCTCTCCGCAGGGCCGGACGGCCTTCTTCAGCAAGCCTTACTTGACCGGCGGACCCGGAGGCGAGAAGAACTGGTGCGGCACTCCCATCGTCCCCCCGGAACACCTGAATGCTGTCGTGAAGCTGGCCTATGAGTACGACGCTCAAGTGCTGGTCCACTGTAACGGCGATGCCGCCATCGACATGCTGCTCGATGCACACCAGGCGGCGGGCGCGCCCGAAGGCCGCCGGACGACCGTGGTCCATTCGCAGTTCGTGCGACGCGACCAGCTCGACTTGTATGTGAAATATGGAATCAACCCGTCGTTCTTCACCAACCATGCGTTCTTCTGGGGCGACGTTCACATCGAAAACCTCGGCCAGGAGCGCGCGTTCTTCATGAGTCCGATGAAGACTGCGCGATGGCTGGGGTTGCACATGACCAATCACAGCGACTTTCTGGTCACCCCGTTGGACCCGCTGTTCATTCTTTGGACAGCGGTCAATCGCACCTCGCGCTCAGGGCAGATAATCGGGCCCGATGAGAGGATCTCCGTGCTCGACGGCTTGAAGGCCCTTACCATCGACGGCGCACACCAGTACTTCGAAGAAAGCCGCAAAGGATCAATTACCGCAGGCAAACTCGCCGATCTGGTGATCCTATCCGCCAATCCAATGAAGGTAGCCGCTTCGACCATCAAGGACATCAAGGCGGAGGAGACCATCAAGGATGGGAAGAGCGTCTTCCAGCGTGAAACTCCGGCAGCTTCGCCCCCGACGGCGGAGCCGGCGCTGGTCGGCGCGCGCTAGGCCACGAGCCAATGCAAATCGACGGAGCAGAAGTCGAGAGTTCCGAATGACGACTGAAGTCCCGGTGATTCCCGTCACCATCCTCAGCGGCTACCTCGGCGCCGGCAAGACGACGCTGCTCAACTCGATGCTGCGCTGTGACCACGGCTTGCGTCTGGCCGTACTGGTGAATGACTTTGGCAGCATCAATATCGATGCTGCCCTTATTGCCAGTCATGACGGCGAGACCATCAGCCTTACGAATGGTTGCGTTTGCTGCAGTATGGCCGACAACCTCGCAATCACGTTATTGGAACTCCTCAGCCGCGACACGCCGCCAGACCATATTGTGATCGAAGCTAGCGGAGTCGCCGATCCACGAAGGATTGCGTCTTATGGTGCCGCTCACCCGCGATTGCGGCTGGATGGTCTGATCGTCGTAGCCGACGCCGAAACCATCCGTGAGCGATCGGTCGACAAATATGTTGGTGAGTTGGTCATGCGCCAGCTCCTGGCGGCAGATCTGATCGTTCTCAGCAAGATGGACTTGATCGACGAACCGGCGCGGGTCTGTGTTCGGGAATTTCTTCGGGAGACGGTACCGCACGCGAGATTTCTTGAGGCCAGCCACGGATGCGTCCCATGGGATCTGCTGCTGGGCGTCGGCGCGACTCGGTCGCAGTCGAAGGTCGCGATCGACAGTCAGCACAATCACACCGCACCGAGTGAAGGGCACCATGCACCATTCAGTCGCGCCAGCTTCGAGAGCGATCGGCCATTCGATCGCGCACGACTGCGTGCGGCAGTCGAAGCTCTACCTGAGTCGGTGCTTCGTGCCAAAGGCGTTCTGTACGTGGTAGGAGAAGGCACCCGTTCCGTCGCGCTGCAAAAAGTAGGCGGGCGCTGGACTCTGGAAAAAGGACGCCCGTGGGATGGTGGATCACGACGTAGCCAACTAGTCGTGATTGGCACGTTCGGTGGCTTAGACACCGCGAAGCTCGCAGAGGACTTCAGTTCTGCATTAGCAGATGAACCCACGGTGGAGTCGGACTGACCTGGGCCGCAGGGTGCTGCACGCCGACCGCATTCGCTGCTAGCATGCTGATCCCGTCACCCGCGCCTGCTCAGTTCAACATGAACACGGCCAATTTCATCAAGATCCCATCAACCTAAGATGGGAACCTTACCCGGCCACTGCGCTGCGTCAGACGTTCGTTCAGGGTGCAGTGGCTGCCCTTCAGTTTCGCGGCTGAATGTGAATCGAGGTGCAACGAAGTGACACTGCGTAGCTCGGGAAAACCGTCAGCTAAATGGTCAGCTAAACCCTCCCGGCGTAGCGGTTTCGATGCCTTCGCAACCCACGCGCAACTGGGCAGAACACCCATGGGGGTCACCAACTGCCCTGAGGACATCGGGACCAAACTAGTTCCATCAACGGTGTTGGCCACCACTTCGCGGACGACAACGAGGGGTGCGTCCTGCTTTCAAGCTCGCTCGCCGAAGCACGTGCGAAAGCGATCACGGCGGTTATGCGCAACGTGACACCTGGTACGAGTGTCGAAATACGGTTGGAGCGGACTGTCTTTTTCGCGGACCATCTTCGCACCGGCCTTTGCACGGAAGAATCTTGTGGACGATTGGGCGGCGGCTCGTCCAGAATCGCCAAATCGGACCTACGCCGGTAATCGCTGGGAGGACGCTCTTCATGACGAAGGATATGCATCAAACTCCAAGACCTGTTCTTCACAAGCATATGACCCAGTTCTGGTCTGGCGACCTGGGCCTTACTCTCATAACTATCTCCCTGGTCATTCTCATCTTCGTAATAACGCCTCTTCGCGAGGCGGGACTGCGCGGCCGCCTTTTTTTCGAGCCCGTTGTGGTCGGGCTGATGGTTTTCGGCGCACTGAGCGTAAAAGAGAGCTACCTTGCCCAGGCTTTCGTGGTCGCCGTCGTCCTCGTTTGTACGACGGTTTTGATGGCCGGTCGCCTCCATCCGACGCCGTTTCTTCATCAGTTGGGAAGCGCTTTCGTCACCGGCACGCTACTTCTCTATGTCCGCGTTGTGTTGCTCGTGATGTTCCGTGTAGGCCCGGTAACCTGGAGCCGCATTCAGGGCGGAGTATGCGCCTATCTTCTTCTTGGTATGGCTTGGGCTTCCGCCTATCAGTTGGTTGAGCAACTCCTCCCAGGCTCTTTCTCCTTCGTTACCGCGCCAACGGATATGGACCAACTCACGTCGAAGCTTACCTATTTCAGTTTTGCCACGCTTACCACGGTCGGCAGTACGATTGCCCCAATGCACCCGATCGCGCGCTCGCTCACCATCGCTGAAGCCATCGTCGGCCAGCTTTTTCCCGCGATCCTCATCGGCGCTCTCGTGTCCATGGCCATGCAGTCCCGCACCAAATCCTGAGCCCGCAGGCATCGCGACACATCGAAAACAACGACGGCCAGCACGATAATGACTGACCCCCACAAGGGTAGTGCCCTCTCGTCTTGAGGCGATTGAGGAATTCATTCCCTACACTGAACATCCCGAGTTGCCGCGGAGCTACCCCGTGGAGGCGCCTATATGGACGTACTTCGCCTTCGCACGATTTCTTGCTTTGCTTAAATTTCAAGCACTTCACTTTACGCGGGTCGATCGCAAACCCGCCCGTCATTTTTCCGTCAACCATGTAGCTCTTGGCAACCCCGTTGGCTTGATCTCCCTGTGCGGTGAGAATACGGAAAGAATAGCCATCGACGACCGGCTGATCGGTTCCGGCCGCGACGAGAACTTGATGATTGTGACTCTAAAAAGCGATAAAATACGTCCATCGCGAATATTGGTGCCACGCAACGGGGGCCGCGCCGCATGAGATGGTGGGGGTTGGAAATTCCGACCAATGCTGGCAGTTGGTTGACTCTCTGTGCACTTGCTTCCTGCATGCTCCTCGGCGGATGCCATTCCAAGCAATTGAGTACCGCGCCGTCGATTGAGATCGACACGGTACCTCCGGCGGGAGAGGGAGGGCCGGTGACCCTCGTGCCGATTGCGGGTCGCGTGACAGGTGCCCACCCTGGCGACAAAGTTGTGTTGTTTGCCAGGGCGGCGAATGGAATCTGGTGGGTGCAACCTGTAGCGATTCAGCCACTCACCCCAATTGCCGCCGATTCCAGTTGGTACGGTTCCGATCCACCTGGGAACCGATTATGCGGCCCTGCTGGTGGAACCGGGATATCGCCCCCCCGCCACCATGGGTGCAGCTCCCTGATAGGGGCGACAAGGTGCTCGCAGTGGCGGTTGTCAAAGGGGCTGGGTCGTTCGTTCCGCCGTCTTCGAAGACCATTGAATTCGACGGCTATGAATGGACCGTCGCGCACGCCATCAGCGAACGCAACGGTGTGCCCAACGTCTACGATCCTGCCAACGTGTCGGTCGACTCCGACGGCCACCTGCACCTTCGCATCGTTCGGAGGTCGGATCGGTGGACGTGTTCGGAGGTAATTCTCCCTCACAGTTTTGGCTATGGGACATACCGCTTTAGCGTCGAAGACATTTCGCACCTCGAGCCGGCGGTAGTTCTGACGCTCTTCACCTGGGATGACCTGGGAGCGGAGCAAAACCATCGGGAAATGGACGTTGAGATCAGCCGTTGGGGGGATCCTTCCGTCAAGAACGCGCAATTTGTTCTGCAACCATATTATGTCCCGGAGAATGTCGTACGGTTCTCTGCGCCGCCAGGAAGACTGACCTATTCTTTCGTATGGGAGCCGGCAAAGATATCGTTCGCAGCCGCCATGGGCGCAGGTGGGACCTCGCAGCGGGATTCCGTAGCATCCCATGTGTTTACTTCGGGCATTCCTTCCTCCGGAAGCGAGTCTGTCAGCATGAATTTTTGCGCTTTCGGCTACTCTAAGGTCCCGCTCAAGAACGATGCCGAGGTTATCGTTGACAATTTTCAGTATCTTCCGTGAAGGCTCGCCCGGCCGCCGGCAGGTTCTGAGCTTTCTGCTGGGGATGGCGGCGACGGCCTGCCTCGTTCCATCAGCCGATGCCGTGGACCCCAATAGGGCCTTCTCGCAGTACATAGTTGATCGGTGGACCTCGAAGAATGGATTCCCCGGAAGGCAGGTCAGCGTCTTTGCTCAAACCCCGGACGGTTATTTATGGGTCGGCACCACCAATGGTTTGTTCCGTTTTGACGGATTCAATTTCGTAAGTGCCCAGGAGTTGGATCCCACGTCGAGTTCCCTCACTGGCGTTCTCGGCCTGATGACCGACGGATATGGAACGTTGTGGGTCCGCACGCAAGGCGCAATCTTGCGTTTTCATAACGGTGGCTTCGAAGACGTTACGTCTGAACTGAAGGCCGGATCGTTCATCACGGCGATGAGCCAGTCGATCGACGGCGGTGTTCTTCTCTCGAGTCTGCACGGCGAGATCCTGCACGGAAGAGAAAGCTTCAGCAGTATCGCAACATCCGCACGCTTTCAGACGGCGCTGGTCATTGCGACTGCCCAGACCTCGGATAGCAAGGTTTGGCTGGGCACCCGGGCCGACGGTCTGTTTTACGTGAGCAATGGGCGAGTCGTGCCCGTCCAAGGCGACTTGCCTGATCGAAAAATCAACTCCCTTTTGCCGATGAAGGATGGCACGCTTTGGATCGGCACTGATGCCGGGCTCGCATTCTGGAACGGCGTTGCACTGTCAAAGAAAGAGGTTCCACCGTCTCTGGGCCGCGTTCATATCTCAGCATTGTTGCAAGACCGCAACGGGAACATATGGATCAGCACGCCTGGCGGACTCGCGCGCCTGGGTGCCAAAGGACTGGTTCTGCAGGAGAAAACTGAACCGTTTATTGGCGAAGCAACCACTCTGTTTGAAGATAGAGACGGAAATTTATGGATAGGAAGCGCGCAGGGAATTTTGCTCTATCAGTCTGGGCCCGGAATCCGGCGAGGTGCTCGATGGAGACGATGAGGAGAGAAAAATCGATCAAGCTTGAACTGCACGTTCGCCATGCGGAAAGCGACGTCTGCCGAGGTAAATTCCGGCGAGAATTACTGAAAACACGGAAATGAGAACGTAGGGCCAGGGTTTCTCAACGCCTGCTTCGGGCTTGACTATGTGAAGCGGCATGGAGAAGTGACCGCTGTCAGAGTTATTGCTCACTGTGATATTCAAGGTCCATTCGCCTTCGTTTGGCAAGTTCGGTTCTGCAGTTTGCAGCAGCTTGTTCTGCGAATCCGCAGTGCTGGCTCGCGCGGTTACACGATTCCCCGGCGCATCAACTGCCGGATATGCGGCGAGATCGACCGCCGCACCCAGCAGAACCTCGTGAGTGTTGCGATCCTGCACAAGTACGCTGAACTCGGACGGTCCAGCGTCGAGGTCCCCCGGCGCACTGAAAACGGCCACTGCAAATGGCCCAGATATTTCTTTGAACTTGAGCGTCTGATTGTCGTCGTCATTCGCTCCTGCGGCCAGCAATCCGGCGAAGCACAGGCTCGCGGCAGCAAACAAAACCACGAACGAACACGCCTCCATCCGTTTGCTGCTCCAGCGTATCTTCACCAAACGTGGGAGCAACGGAATCTCCGCCGAACGCGAAAAGGCCAGTCCAAAGAATGATGTCTCACGACGGCGAGTTGAGGCGATCGCGTCTTGCGATGCATTTCTCGACAAACACTTAACAGCAATGACAATGGCGGGCACGACGAAGGCCAGCGATCCCACCACCCACATGGTGGCTCCAGCGGCGACCTGGTCTTCGAGAGCGGAGAAACCAAACAGACGCGGCACAGCGGAATACGACGGATAGAGTGCGTGATCAGAGAACGCCAGAATTGCGCACAACGCAGTGTTCTGCAGGTCAGCGATCAGCAGGTAGGGAACCATCGCCCAACGCGGCCACTGGGCGCGACTAGGCCACGGCTGCACCACCGGCCACCAGAAAATCAGCGAGGCAAAAAGGAAACAGGCGTGCTCCGTTTGATGCCATGCCGACGAACGCAACGCCAACTCGTACAGCACCGGAGTATGCCACGCAAACATCGTGACTCCCATTAAGAGCAGCGCGAACACTGGATTTGTTATTGCGGTTCCCACGCGCTTGGCAACTGACCAATTCAGGAACGGCCCGGCAAATTCGCGGGCAGCGAAAATCGGCAATCCGCGGACCATGGGAACCAGCGGCGCACCGAGAAGTAGCAAGGGAGGTACAACCATCATCAGCATCATGTGCTGCAGCATATGGGCTGTCAGCACGAAGCTGTTGAACACATCCATGGGAGAAGCAAGTGCGATCCACAGAGAAAGTAGGCCGAGCAAAAACGTTACGGCCCGCCAGGGCGGAATATTTGGAGAGCCAGCTCGACGGAGCAGCCACCAACCGCGCAAATAAATGACGGCCGACAAAGCAATCGCGAACGTCGCGGCCGGAGGAATCGACCACGAACGCAGCACGGCTTGAGAAACAGAATGCATGCCAGGTCAGCGGTTGTTCGGGGCAGGAGGGCCCGGTTCTTCGTGGATGATCGCTGTTTGCGACGCATCACGGGCCGGAGGCTGATTCGTGGGCCGCAATGTTTCCAGGAAGAAAACCAACGCGGTCACCTCCGCCGGACTCAAGTTCTTACCATACGCGGGCATGTTGCCTCCACCCTGAATAACCTGGCGCACCAGCTGGTCGCGAGTAAGATTGGTCGCAACTCTATCGAGCGCCGGGCCGCGTTTGCCGCCGGAGCCCCCAATCGCGTGACAGTTGCGACACTGTTTCACCTGGAAGACCAGCGCGCCTTGACGTTCCAGCGGCGACCGCCCATTCAGATATTCAACCGGCACCGGGTCCCCACTCCATGCGTTCATGATGGGACTCCACGGCGAGTAGGTCGCAAGCTGTGTGAACGTGCCGAGCGCCACCGCGACCAACAGTAGCGTGACCACTGCGATCGGCCGCCGCTTCCAGCTTTTTTCCCCTTCGCCCGAGAGGAACGGCAACAGTATCAGGAAGCCGATGACGATTACCGGCCCGATAAGCAGGGCCGGCGTCTCCATCGAGGGTGGCAGCAACGCCAGCATCGCGTACAGCCACAGGAAGAAGAAGTCCGGCTTAGGAATAGTTTGCACAATTGTGGGATCGGGATAGCCGCTAGGACCGAAGGGCCCGAGGAACCATGCGCACGCCATTACGCTGACGATGATGGCGGCGGAGAAAAACATGTCCTTCCAAATCGCGGCGGGCACGAAGGGAACACCGTCTCTATGCGTCAACTCCTCGTATTCCTTGACGTAGGTGGCACGCCGAACCACGCGGCCAGGCATCGGCCACTCATTGATACCGAGCTTCAACACCAGCAGCAGGTGCAACGAAACCAGCGCGATCAGCAGTCCCGGAATCACGAAGACATGGAGCGCAAAGAATCGCGAGAGGGTTGCGCCGGCAATAATCGGACCGCCGAGCAACATATGGACAAGATATCCGCCGAGAAAAGGAACACGACTGGTGATGGATGCACCGATGCCAAGGCCCCAATAGGCATCCTGATCGAAACGCAACACTTGGCCGGTGAAGGCCATGCCGAGCGTCATCAGCAGCAGGAAGACGCCGACCACCCAGGTGAGCTCCCGGGGAAATTTGTAGGCTCCAAACAGAAAGACCTGGCACAGGTGGATGAGCACCACCGCCACCATGAAGTTCGAGCCCCAACCGTGTACAGCTCGCAGAAACCATCCCAGAGTGACTCCGTGGTTGAGAAATTGAAGACTGTTCCACGCTTCGGCGGCCGACGGAACATAGATCAGCGCAAGCATGATGCCGGTGAATACTTGCAGGATAAAAAGCGTGAGCGCCGCGCTGCCGAAGACATACCACCAGCTCGCCGATTTGCGGGGAACGGGATGCGTCATCGCTTCGCGGACCGCCCCGCCGATCTGCAATCGCTGGTCGAACCAATCTGCGATGGACTTCAGCCTTGGCATCCGCTCTTCCTCGCGCCGAGGCTCGCGGTGGTGGACAACGTCGGAAGTTGTCCGGCCTCAATCAGCAATTTGCCGCCTTCCACTTTATGTTGGTACTCGAACAATCCGCGCGGCGGCGGTCCCGAGGCACGCGATCCGTCCTGGTAGTACACGCCACCGTGACAGGGACACATGAACAATCCGGATTGAGCGAACCATCGCACCGGGCAGCCGAGATGCGCGCAGTTCACGGCGAACACCTGAAATTTCTCACCCTGCATGCGGCGGACCCAGCAGGGAATGTGGTCCGTTTCTCCGTCCGAGACACCGGTGATCGGATTCTGAAATTTCGCCAGGCGAGTTTGCCCCTCGGGAAACTCGTCGAGTTCGCCCAATGCGACCCAACGCTTGTACTGTCCGCGGTCGCCGCCGAGGATGGGAGATACGAGGTAGCCAATTACCGGAGTGGCAAGAATCACGACCGCCAGTCCGTTCAATAACATTCCGATCTTGGCAAACAGATCGCGCCGCGAGACTGCGTTTGTGTCTTGGTCACTCAATGATTTCCCCCGGGCGAAGATGGATTCTCAGAAGAAGGGTTCGCAGTCGAAGCCTGGGTTGGTTTTGCAGGTCGCTGCGCCGCAAGCCACGCCACCACGTCGGTAATCTCCTGCTCGCCCATTGGACGCCCCGGTGCATTCCCACGCCAGTCGGGCGCACCGAAATCAGGTCGTCCGGTGATAACGATGGTTCGCAACCCCTGGTCGCTGATCAAACTAAGGTACGAAGGATTGGTAACCGAGCCCGCCTTCGGACCGCCCTTGTCTCCCTCGCCATGACACGACGCGCAATACGTCCCGTACACCGCTTGCCCCTGTTGCGGATTTCCCGGGGTTTTTGCTGCGTAGACCGGAACCGCGACGTTCACCAGCACGTTAGGCTTGCCCCAGCGCTCGCGGATGCCGTGAATGATCGCGTTGATCTGCTCGTCCGTCAGCATTCCGCCTTCCTTTTGTGCGAACGCTGACATCGCGGTGCCGGGGCGTCCCTTGGAGATTGTTGAGCGCAAGGTGTCATCATCAACGATCCACAGATAGACCGGATCGGACAAATCCATCGCCGGACCGTTGCGGCCCTCGGCTCCATGACACCCAGCGCAGTTCTGGCTGTAGAGAACTACGGGATCCAGAACAGAGTCAGGGCGGGGAACTTCGGGGCCGGGCGCGGGCTTCCCATTGAGGCGCGAGCAAGCCGAAAGCCCGCAGGCCGCAGCAAGCAACACTCCCATCAACGTGAGGCGCCGTGTCATGGTTTATGGTCCTCTCCGTCGCGCTCATGCATAATGCCGGGCGCTTCAATGCCTGCGCGCATGGCTAGCGGCAGGTTCTCCGACGTCCACACTTTGTTCTGGCGCACGACTACGAGTCCGGCGACGACGCCGAACGCAACCTGCGAAGCCGCGAACCAGATCCAGCTAATCTGCTGATCCAGCAACGGATTCACGAAGTCGAGAATGCGGTAGAGCAACCCGGTCCAAAGCAGTGGCCCAATTACGCCGCCCAGAAGAATGGGGCGGGTCGGCAGCATGGGAAGCATCGCGCCGTAGAGAAGTCCAACGAGCAGACACATCGTGACGTGCATCGCCAGCGCGAACACGAACCAGTCGAAGCGGAAGTGCATCAGCGCCTCGGTGGTTGGTATGGCCGGCGAGTCGTACAGACTACCGGCGAGCAAGTTAATGGGATACCAGATGCTGCGATAAAAGATGAGCCCGTAAAGCATGGCCAGTAGAGCCATGGCTACGCCGCCTGCGAGTCCGCCCTTCACTCCAGCGGAGATGGGGTATATCTTCAGCGGAAGCCAGGCACGCTTAACTTGCAGTGCAACGGGGAGGTGCATTACTTCGGGAGCAGGAGCCACCGCCACCAGCTCTGCCTCAGCAGTGACGGGAACTTCGACGTGGTGCTCATAAGGAAGCACCTGGCGAAACCATCCGACTGCACCGGCGAGATAGAGAATCGTTCCCAGGACGCTGATCGAGGCATTGGTCAGCAAGCCGGCAAGAATCAACGAGACGCCGAGCGCCATCACGAATGGCCATGCCGTCGGCGCTGGTAGTACGACGTTCTCGGCATTCCTGTTGACGTGATGGTCCGGCGTTTCCATAGCGTCTCTCATGCCACCTTAGATGGCGACAAAATATACAACCGTGAGTACCACGACCCAAATTGCATCCACAAAGTGCCAGTACATGGCGAAGACTTCGATGCGCGCCGCGTGCTCCTGCTTCACGTGACCGAGCGCGGCGAAGATCATGATGATCGAAAGGCCGATCAGTCCGACGATCACGTGAAATCCATGCAAGCCGACGAGCGAGTAGAAAGTAGTTCCGAAGAGGCTGGAGCTGATGGTCAGCCCCTCCACGTAAATCAGGTGATACCATTCGCGCGCCGTTCCCAGGATAAAGATTGCGCCGAGCACGATCGTCAGCAGCCACCAGATTCCGAACAGCCTGCCTTTGCCACGCGCGATCGCCCGCTCGGCCATCACGATAGTGAAGCTGCTGGCGAACAGGCAAATCGAGTTGAAGATGGGAACGTGCAGTACTTCGCGGGGCGTCGGACCATTCAGACTTTTGCCTGCGTAATACAGATAGGCAACCACGAAGATGCTGAAGATCGCCGACTCCGCCGCAATCAAGCACCACATGCCGACGCGTCCGCGCAATTCGTGCGCGAGTGGCATTTCGGATTGCGGTAGCGTGACCGTCGTAGCTGCCATTCAACGTCTCCTTACTCGTACTTCCAGTCAGGATCTTCAGGATGTTTCAAGTCCCACAGCGGACGGCGGCTTCGCACCACGGGAATCTTCGGAAAGTTATATTCCGGCGGTGGAGAAGTCGTGCTCCACTCCAGCGTCCACGCGTCCCACGGATCGTTGCCCGCGAGCTTTCCCCTGAAATACGACCACACAAAATTGACCACCCAGAACAAGATGCCGACGATCTGGACGATCACTCCCAGCGAGACGATCAGGTTCCAGACTTCCCAGCCCCGACCGGGTTCGTAGGTATAAATGCGGCGTGGCATGCCCAGTACTCCGGGAATGTGCATGAAGTCGAAGGTGAGATGAAAGCCAATGAGGAAGAGCCAGAAGTGCCACTTGCCCAGAGTCTCGTTCCACATGCGGCCAGTGACTTTTGGGTACCAGTAATAAAGCGCGCCGAAAATGGTGAACACTAATCCGCCAATCAGCACGTAATGAAAATGAGCGACGACGAAATATGAGTTGCCGAGCTGCCAATCGAAGGGCGAAGCCGCCAGCATGATGCCGGTCAATCCTGCGATCAGGAACTGAAAGAGGAATGCGATGCAGAACAGCATGGGTACGGTGAGCCGGATTTTTCCGCCCCACATGGTTCCGAGCCAGTTAAATATTTTGATGCCGGTCGGCACACCTACCGCCATGGTCGAGGCGGTGAAAAATGCGTTGGCGTAGGATGTCATGCCCACCGTGAACATGTGATGCGCCCACACGCCGAGGCTGAGGAAGCCAATCGCCAAGGTCGCTGCCACCATGATGGAGTAGCCGAAAATAGGTTTGCGCGAGAACACTGGAATGATCTCCGAAGCGAATGCGAACCCCGGAATGATCAGGACATAGACCTCGGGGTGGCCGAAGATCCAGAAGAAGTGCATCCAGATAACGGCCGAGCCGCCGGCTTGGGTGTCGAAGAAATGGCCGCCGAGATAGCGATCGATCAGCAGCATGATCTGGGCGGCCGTCAGCGGTGAGATCACGATCAGTACCATCGACGACGTGACCAGATTCAGCCACGCGAACAGTGGCATTCGGCCCAGTGTCATTCCAGGACAGCGCATGCACAAAACCGTAGTCACGATGTTCAGCGCGGTGCCTATGCTGCCAATGCCGCTGACGAGCAATCCGATGATCCAGTAGTCCGTGCTGTGTCCCGGCGAGAAAGCTTGCGACGTAAGCGGCGCGTACGCGAACCAGCCTACATCAGGAGCGCTGCCCGCGCCGTACAGGCCGCCGCCTCCGATGAAGCTGAAGTACAAGATGATGCCCCCGAATGCGCTCATCCAGAAGCTGAAGGCGTTGAGCCGCGGGAAGGCCATATCGCGGGCGCCGATCATCAGCGGCACCAGGTAATTCGCAAAGCCAAACAACAGAGGCATGCCGACCAGGAAAACCATGGTGGTGCCGTGCATGGTGAACAACTGATTGAATACTTGGGGTGAGACGAAGTGGTTATGCGGGATGGCCAACTGGATACGCATCACCGTGGCTTCGAGGCCGCCGATCACTAAAAACAAAATGCCGTACACGATGTACATCAGGCCGAGTTTCTTGTGGTCCACGGTGACGATCCACTCGTGCACCCGGTCGAACAGCGGCTTGGCATGTTCGCGCTCGGGCGAGACCATCATCGGCTTCAGAACTGACTCGGCGTTTGACATCACTGGTTCCCCATAGCTTCAGCGCAAGGTCAAGAGATAGTCGGTAACTGCGTCCAGGTCTTGTTCGTCCAATTGCATGGCGGGCATGAGCGCGCCTGGCTTGAAGGTGTCCGGGTCTTTGACCCACTGCCGCAAGTTTTCGCGATTGTTGAGCGCGGCACCGGCCGCGATGGTGTCGCGGCTCATAAGGTGAGTGAGGTCGGGACCGAACTTGCCGTTGGCGTTCGTACCTGCAACCGCGTGGCAGTTAACACATGCCGTGGACTCAAAAACTTGACGACCCCGGGCAACGCCTTCCGCGTTCTGAACCGGCCGCTGCTGGCTGGCGACCCAGCGGTCAAAGTCCTCGCGCGATTGAACCACCACGCGTAAAAGCATTTTGGCATGCTGGGTTCCGCAATACTGCGCGCATTGGCCGACGTATACACCGGCCTCATGCGGATCGATCCACATGCTGTTGGAGCGGTTTGGTATGAGGTCAGTCTTGCCTGCCAGTTTGGGGACCCAGAAGCTGTGGTCGGTATCGGCCGAAAGCAACGTGATATGCGTGGGAGTGGGATTCCTTGGATCGCTGACCGGTACATGCAACTCATTCGCAGCGATGAAACCTTGCTGCGGGTACTGAAACTCCCACCAGAACTGGTGGCCAACCGCCGTGATCTCGGTCGTGCCGGGCGGGAAACGGGCGTCTTCAACGGCGTGAATCACGCGCGCTGTCGCAAGGAACAGCACCACCACAATGACGACCGGAATGACGGTCCAGGCGAGTTCCATCTGGTTGCTGCCATAGATTTGTGCGGGCTCACGGCCGTCATCCTCGGGACGCCGGCGGAATTTCGCGACCGCATAAACCAGCAGACCGAAAACCACAAGAAAGATAGCGAGACAGATGGCCAGCACGAACAGCGACAAATGATAGATGGAGTCCGCAGGAGTGGAGGCGGGAGAAAATATGCTCGGCGTCGCAGGATCGCCTCCCGCGGTTGCGAAAGCGGCTTTCGTCACTCCCAGCAAGAGAATGGAGACTAACCTTCGCACTACACCACTTCGGAAATGCAGCCCCACAACTTAATCTCCGAGACTTCGCGGTTGTGCACTTCTTAAGATTCATGTGGGCCGCGGGACCGGAATACTCCTGATTCCGCTCGCGGCACGATCCGGTGAGGCGCCGAATGCAACGATGATCGCTAGGACCAAGGTTCCAGCCAATTCGCAGCAGCCGATCATTGCATCACCTCTCGCCCGGTTGGAACGTTGCCACATCCATTCCTTGAGGGTTTCGATCTTAGCACGCAGGGAGGCCGGTCAGGCAATATGCACGTCGCGTGAGTGGCAGGAATATCTGCGACGCCGGGTTTGTGGCGATGCTACCTGATTCCAGCAGTTGATCGCAGTCAAAGCCACGCCGACGAACTCGCGAAACTCGGCTCGATTCCATCTTTACGTCAGCGCCCTGCCGTACTACTCTTTCTGTAATCGGATTGGGTGGCAGATGTTAAGGGGATGCATACCGGTCTTGATGCTGGCGGTTGCGATCGGTCAAGCGCAGCAGGAGACATCCGTCACGCCGACTGTCGCTGGACTGTCGATCCCTGCGGAGCTTACGACCACGGTTCGGGCGGAGAACGCGCATCGGGGCGACTCCGTCGAGTTCAGAACCCTGGAAGCAGTCCTGATTGCCAATGGATTGGTAATACCTAAGAACGCGAAGTTGTTGGGCCGGATCGTGGGCGCGGCATCGCGTGAAGGCGACAAGCCATCGTGGCTTGTGTTGCTGGTGGAGCGGGCCGAATGGAAACAGCAGACTGTTCCCCTGCACGCATTCATCGCGCGCCAGATCGCGATTACAGGCGCGTCTCAAAATAATTACGAATCAGCGGACTCTATGACGCCGAGTACGGTTACTCGTCGTCCCGCCCGCGAAAATATTCGATCCGCAGTCGAAGTCGGGGCCGATATCTCCCCCATGACCAAGCTGCCGCAGGACTCGAGGACGTCTTCGCGACCCGATCCCAACCCGAACACTTTAATGCTCAAGGATGTTCGGATTGTGCGTGACAAGGATGGAATAGCGTATTTGTTCTCGTCGAAAGCAAACGTGACACTGCCGAGCGGCACCCTGTTCGTGCTGCAAAATCAAGCCGCTACAGGGGTGGCTAATTCTGGAGCGGGCGACCCAAAAGCAGCGGCGCCGGTTTCCCCGCAATAACCTGTAAATCGGCGGGCCAGGAGATTTGGTTGCAATTGCTGCCCGTCCACGAATAGCCTTTACTCTGGTGAAACCAAGACATTAGTGAAGGTGCACACGCTCAACTTCCGCACTGCGAAGATATACTTCTTCGCACGAATAAATTTTCTCAGTAAGGCCGTTTGATGGTGCCTAGGAGTGTGTCAATGCAATCCGTGCCTGAGCATTTCTCTGTGGAACTAAAGAAAGAGATCACAAGTCCATGCCAACAATCGGCTTCGCGGCAACGTGGGTGTTTCGGCCGTGCGACCCTTCTGGGTTTTTGTCTGCCGGTCCTATTGCTGATTGTCGGTTGCGAAAAGAAGGAAGAGAAGCCTCAAGCCGGTCCTCCTGAAGTGCTGGTGTCCGAGGTCGTGCAGCAGAACGTCCCCATCTTTCAGGAGTGGGTCTCGCAGCTCAACGGTCCGGTAAATGCAGACATCACGCCAAAGGTACAGGGTTACCTCCTGAAGCAGGATTACCAGAACGGCTATTTCGTGAAGAAAGGTCAGCTACTCTTCGAACTCGACCCTCGGCAATATCAGGCCGCGGTCGAACAAGCGGCAGCCCAGGTCGAGATCGCGAAGGCGGGTCTATCTGAGGCCGACAACAACGTTGCGCGCGATACGCCGCTGGCGGCGCAGAACGCCATCCCGCAAAAGCAGTTGGATACCGATTTGTCCGCCCAGGCAGCACGGAAGGCGCAAGTCGAAGCCAACAAGGCGAACCTGGATAACGCCAAACTCAACCTAGCCTGGACCAAGGTCTATTCCCCGATTTACGGCATCGCTGGCGATGCCAAATCACAGATTGGCGATTTGGTGGGACCCACAACCAAGATGGCCACTGTCTCGCAAGTAAACCCGATCTGGGCCTACTTCAACATCAGCGAGAGTAGCTATTTGGGAAACGCGGCGGAAATTACGAAGGTTCTCCGTAGCGGGAAACGGGGCAATGTGGCGGTGCGTTACATCCAGGCTGATGGAGAAGAGTATCCGCACGGCGGGCAAATTACCCAAGTGAACCGACAGGTTTCCTCTGGCACGGGGACCATTCAACTCACGGCCGAATTTCCGAACCCCGATGCCATCCTGCGCCCCGGTGGATTTGGACGAGTGCGCATCCAGACCAGCGAAAATCAGAACGCCCTTCTGGTGCCGCAAGCGGCAGTCATCGAGATTCAGTCGATGTACCAACTCATTGTTGTGACGCCTGACAACAAAGCTGTGTTCCGCCCGGTAAAGGTTGGGGTCAGGGTTGGCGCGAATTGGATCATCACGGACGGCCTGAAACCTGGCGAGCGGGTCGTGGTTGAAGGCATCCTGAAAGTGCAGCAAGCCGCTGCCGCAGCTCCGCAATTGGTGAAAGAAGGAATTCCGGTCAGTCCCAAGCCCTACGTGGCCGCCGCGTCGGCGGCGGGGAGCAACTGACCATGTCGAAATTCTTCATCAACCGGCCAATTGTAGCCATTGTGATTGCCATTTTGATGGTACTGGTCGGCGTGGTCTCGATTCTCAGTCTGCCTACCGCGCAATTCCCCAATATCGCCGACCCAATGATCCAGGTGAGGGCCACCTATCCCGGGGCCGATGCCCAAACCATTGCAGAGTCGGTCGCGACGCCGATCGAGCAGCAGATGTCGGGTGTCAGCGGCATGAATTACATGTACTCGCTCAGCGCCAGTTCGGGCGGCGGTATGACGCTGTATGTGGATTTCCAGCTCGGAACCGATATCAATACCGATCAGATTCTGGCGCAAATGCGGAGTGGGCAGGCCAACTCACAACTGCCAACCGAGGTGACTCAGCAAGGCGTAATCGTGCAACCGGGCACGACAGCGCCGTTTATGCTGCTCGACCTGTACTCGCCCAACGGCACCTACGACAGCATTTTCCTGGCGAACTACGCCACCATCAATTTGCAATACGCACTGACCCGTCTGCCGGGAGTTGGGCAAGTGCAGATATTCGGCGCCGGACCGTACGCCATGCGCATCTGGGTCAATCCCGACAAGCTGGCGAACCTGGGAATTACGGTCACTGACATCACCAATGCCGTCAAAGCTCAGAACAAGGTCAACCCCGCCGGCCAGGTAGGCGGAGAGCCGGTTCCTCAGGGACAACAGTTCACTTACAACGTGCGGGCTCCGGGCCGGCTGCCCACGGCGGCGGACTTCGACGAGATCGTGGTCCGTGCCCAGGCTGACGGTTCCATTTTGCGTCTCAAGGATGTCGCGCGCGTGGAAATGGGCTCGCAGTATTACTCGTTTAACGCCAGATTGGGAAAAGCCCCTGAGGAGGGCAAACCGTCAGCTCCCACTGGCCCCGCGGCGCTGATCGCGATTTACAACACCCCCGGCAGCAACGCCCTCCAGTCACGCGCCGCCGTCCTCAAGATGATGGAAGAAGCCAAGGGGCGATTCCCGCAGGGACTCGATTATGACGTCGCCCTGGACACGACACTGGCAGTGAGTGAAGGCATCCACGAGATTTACAAGACCCTGGGAGAGGCCATAGTCCTCGTCATCATAGTCGTGTTTATATTCCTTCAGGGCTGGCGTGCCACGCTGATTCCTTTGCTTGCGGTTCCAGTTTCACTCATCGGAACGTTTGTCGTGTTCCCGTTGCTCGGCTTCTCCATTAATACTCTGTCGTTGTTCGGGCTTGTGCTGGCGATCGGACTGGTCGTGGATGACGCCATCGTGGTGGTGGAGGCGGTGGAGCACCACATCGAGCACGGGATGACGCCGCATGACGCGACCGTGAAGGCGATGGAGGAAGTCTCAGGTCCAGTGATCGCCATCGCCCTCATCCTCGCAGCCGTTTTCATTCCCACGGCCTTCGTACCCGGCATTACCGGACAACTCTACAAGCAGTTCGCCGTCACCATTGCAATCTCCGTCCTGTTTTCCGCCTTCAATGCGCTGACGCTGAGTCCAGCACTCTCTGCCATGCTGCTGCGTCCGAAAAAAGAATCCCGCGGGCCTCTTGGGGCGTTCTTCCGTGGGTTCAACAAAGTGTTCGGCAGCGCCACCGATGGTTACGTGAACTGGTGCCGACATCTGATTCACAAGGCAGGATTTGCCTTCCTGCTGCTTGCCTTAGTGGCCGCCGCAGCGGGTTTCTTCGGCAAGAGGGTACCGGGCAGCTTCTTGCCTGACGAGGACCAGGGCTATCTGTATGCCGGTTTGCAGTTGCCGGATGCGTCCTCGCTGCAACGCTCTTCGGAAGCCGCCCGGGTGGTCGAGAAGGCCATCCTGGAGACGCCAGGAGTCGACAAGGTCAGCTCGGTCATGGGCTACAGCATGTTGAGCGGCGTCAACGCCACCTACAGTTCATTCTTCTTCGTCTCCCTCAAACCATGGGGAGAACGAAAGACGCCCGAGACCAGTTACAACGGAGTCAAGGCGCACCTGCAGCGGGCCCTGTCCCAAATACCATCCGGCATTGCGTTCTCATTCCCGCCTCCAGCGATTCCAGGCGTGGGAACCTCAGGAGGCGTGACCTTTGTCCTCGAAGACCGATCTGGCAGCGGCATCGATTTTCTCGGGAAGAACACACAACTGTTCATGGCCGAGGCCCGCAAGCGGCCCGAGCTCGCAGGGGTGATGACGACTGCCCTGTTCGGTGTTCCCCAGGTTGGGATTAAGGTTGATAACGCCAAAGCCATGACCCAGCAAATCCCGCTGACTGATCTTTACCAGACCGTACAGACGTTCATGGGCGGCTCGCTGGTCAATTTCTTCAACCGTTTCGGCTTGCAGTGGCAGGTGTACGTACAGGCCGACGGCGACTACCGGACCAAGGCGGAGAACCTCGGGAAGTTCTACGTCAGGAACGCGGCCAACGAGATGGTTCCGCTGAGCACGTTGACTAGCACTTATCCGCGCTCCGGTGCTGAGTTTGTCATGCGCTACAACCTGTTCAACTGCGTGCAGATCAATGCCTCGGCCGCGCCGGGGTACAGTTCAGGCCAGGCCATCGCCGCGATGGAGGACGTCTTCCACAAGACTATGCCGCAGCAGATGGGCTTTGACTACATGGGCATGTCGTATCAGGAGGTGAAAGCGGCTCAAGGTGTGTCGCCAGCCACCATCTTCGGGCTGGCATTCTTTGTGGTCTTCCTGATCATGGCGGCTCAATACGAGAGCTGGACGCTGCCTTTCAGCGTGCTTCTGGGCGTGCCTATCGCTGTCTTCGGTGCGTTTGTAACGCTCTATCTTCGCAAGCTCGACAACAACGTTTACGCGCAGATCGGGCTGGTTATGCTCATCGGACTCTCGGCGAAAAATGCCATCCTGATCGTTGAATTTGCAAAGATGGAGTACGACAAGGGCGCGACCCTGATCGACGCGGCGCTGACCGGCGCAAAACTCCGGCTGCGTCCGATCCTGATGACGTCGTTCGCATTTCTGTTGGGCTGCGTGCCGTTGTGGACCGCCACCGGTGCGGGCGCCATTTCGCGTCAGGTGCTGGGCAGCGTCGTGATCGGCGGCATGCTGGCGGCCTCATTCCTGGCTATTTTCTTCATCCCCGTAAGCTTCGACGTGGTCGAGCGTTTCGGACATTGGATTGGCGGCGGTAAGAAGGAGACGCCACCCGGAGGAACAGAAGGGCAGATCGCGGGCCCGCAAGGAGCTGAACATGACTAGCATCAGAACATCGGCTGCCATCGTGTTGCTGCTCACGGTATGCGCCTGCAAGGTTGGGCCAAATTACAAGCGGCCTGCGGTTACGGTTCCTGACCAATACCGCGGCCTCGCGCCTGACCCTTCGACGCAACCCGCCGGGCAGCCATTTGCGGATATGCAATGGGCCAGTGTTTTTCAAGATGAGGTGTTGCAGGGCCTGATCAAGGAAGCGCTGACCAATAACTACGACATCCGCATTGCCGCCACGCGTGTGCTGCAGGCCAACGCCAATTTGGGAATCACGCGCGCCGACCAATTCCCAAGTCTCGGCGGTTCAGCGGCGATTACAAATGAGCGCAACGCGCTCTACCCCGGAGCACCTACGTTCGATACGCTCGGTCTGTCGCTTAATTACATCGTCGATTTCTGGGGACAATACCGTCGCGCGACGGAATCGGCACGTGCCACGCTGTTGGCCACGCAATACGGCCAAAGCGTGGTGCAGACCTCGCTGATCACCTCCGTGGCCACCGACTATTTCCTGCTGCGTCAGTACGACGATGAGCTTGCGTTCTCCAAAAAGACAGTGGAAGCTGACAACGAAATCCTGAAACTGAACCAGATCAAGTTCAAGGGCGGCGAAAGCGCCATCACCGACGTCTACCAGGCCCAGGCACTCGTCGAGCAAGCTGAAGCGCAAGTAATCACGACGCAACAGGCGATCGAGCAAACCGAGAACAACATCAGCATCCTGCTGGGCCGGAATCCGGGACCAATTGCCCGCGGCCTCGGCGTGACTGAGCAGCCCCATCCGCCCGACGTTCCTGCTGGACTGCCTTCCGCGCTTCTGCAACGCCGGCCAGATGTGCGCCGCGCGGAAGAAAACCTGGTTGCCGCTAATGCCAACGTCGGCGTGGCCAAAGCAGCATTCTTCCCGCAGATTTCTCTCACCGCCGCTTTCGGTGCGCAAAGCACGGCTATCACCAGTTTTCTGCAAGGGCCCGCAACCTTCTGGGCTATCGGTGGCCAGGCCGTGCAACCGATCTTCGAGGGTGGCCGGATCAGGAGCAGCTACCACCTGGCTTGGGCGCAACGCGATGAAGCCGACCTGCTGTACAAGCAGACGGTGCAGCAGGCTTTCGGAGAAGTCTCCAACAGCCTCGTCGGCTACAGTCAGTCTCGCTTGTACCGGATGAAGATTGAAGAGCAGACAAAAACCTACAAACAGATGGCGGATCTAGCCAACGTGCGTTTTCAGGGAGGGGTCACCAGTTTTCTGGAAGTCCAGTACTACGAGCAACAGTACTTTAATTCCGCACTGAGCCTCTCCCAGGCGTGGTTTGCCGAGCTGCAGTACTACGCGCAGCTGTACCAGTCACTCGGCGGAGGCTGGCAGCCGTAATCGATACGCTGATCGTCATCACCTGAGCGCGATCACGCCGAACACGGCTCCGCACAAGATCAACAAGGCTGGATTGATCTTGCTTACCAGCAGGATCATCAATACCGACACTGCGATTACGCCAGTTGTCCACCCGGTCAGCGCGCCTTTGGCCATCGAAAGGCATCCGGCCACCAACAGCCCGATCGAGACCGGGGCCAACCCTTTTTGAATTGAATCTCGCCAGGGCCATCGCTCCAACCTCGCCCATAAGCGGCCCACCAGCAGCGCCAGCACGGCG
>Ga0075521_10000023_pt1 | contig 27136 bp, 19 predicted proteins | sample NGEPerD_FD_74785 | JGI IMG/M metagenome (GOLD analysis project Ga0075521, IMG submission 74785) | Arctic peat soil microbial communities from the Barrow Environmental Observatory site, Barrow, Alaska, USA - NGEE PermafrostAB12-D | ecosystem: Environmental > Terrestrial > Soil > Wetlands > Peat ...
ACATCGAAGCCGCCGCGAGCACCGAGCTCTCTGGCACGCCCGCTCCCGCGGCCGCGCGCGCCGCCGAGCCCGCACCGCGCACCGCGGCCGCCGGTGACTTCGAGGACGTTCCGCTCACGCTCATCCGCAAGACCATCGCGCGGCGGCTCGCCGAGTCGAACGGCCCGATTCCGACCTTCTTTCTCACCGCCGACTTCGATCTCACGAGCGTCCGCGAGCTGCGCACGCGCATGATCGCACTCGGCGACGAGTTCAAGGTTTCCTACAACGACATCATCCTCAAGGCCGTCGCGACCGCGCTCAGCCAGCACCCCGAAGTCAACGCGCACTGGCTCGGGAACTCGATTCGCCACCACCATCGCGTGCACTTGGGCATGGCCGTCGCGGTGGAAGATGGGCTGATCACGCCGATCATCGCCGATGCAGACAGGAAGCGCATCAGCGAGATCGCGCGCGACTCGCGCGAGCTCGCCAAGCGCGCGCGCGAACGGAAGCTCGCACCCGAGGAATACACCGGCGCCACGGCCACCGTGTCGAATCTCGGGATGTTCGGCATCGACGAGTTCACCGCGATCATCAATCCGCCCGAGGTCGCGATCTTTGCGATAGGGGCGGTGGGCGACGTTGCTGTCGTCATCGACGGAGCGCTCGCCGTGCGCACACGCGTGCGCATCACGATGAGCTGCGACCACCGCGCCGTCGATGGCGCGACGGGCGCGCGCTTCATGCAAACGCTTCGCCGCCTGATCGAAAATCCACTCATGCTCGTGTTCTGAGCAGATGACCGCCTTCACTACGGGATCGAACTGACAATGGCTTCCTTCGACGTGATCTTCATTGGCGGCGGCCCCGCCGGATACGTCGGCGCGATCCGCGCCGCGCAGCTCGGGCTCACCGTGGGCGTGATCGAGCGCGAAGGACTCGGCGGCACCTGCGTGCTCTGGGGATGCATACCGGCGAAGGCGCTGCTCGAGAGCGCTGCTGTCGCCCATCGCACGCGCCTGGCGAAGGGCTTCGGCGTGAACGTCGGCGAGATCACCACGGACTACGGCGTGGCGATGAAGCGCTCGCGCGCCGTGAGCACGCAGAACTCGAAGGGCGTCGAGTTCCTCTTCAAGAAGAACAAGATCACCTGGCTGCTCGGCACCGGCATGCTCACGGGAAAGAAGACCGTCTCCGTCACGGACTCGAAGGGCGCGGTGACCACGCACGATGCGAAGAAGGGGATCGTGATCTGCACCGGCTCGCGTGTGAAGGGCATTCCATCGATCGGCCTCACGCTCGACAAGGTGAACATCCTCTCGTCGGACGAGGTGCTCGTGCTCGAGAAGGCGCCGGCGACGATGGCGATCATCGGCTGCGGAGCCGTCGGCTGCGAGTTCGCCGACGTCTTCAACGAGTTCGGAACCAAGATCGTGATGCTCGAGACGATGCCGTCAATGATTCCCGTCGAGGATTCGGATGTCGCGGCGGAGCTCGCGAAGAGCTTCAAGAAGCGCGGCATTGAAGTTGTGCTCAACGCGAAGATCGAGAGCACGAAGGTCGGGAAGGGCTCCGTCACGCTCTCGCTCAGCGGTCCCGAGAAGAAGGAGATCACGGTCGAGAAGGTGCTCGTCGCCGCAGGGCGCGCGCCGAACATCGAGGGGATCGGCCTCGAGGCGCTCGGCGTGAAGCTCACCGATCGCGGCTTCATCAAGATCGACGACTCGATGCGCACGAGCGTCGAGGGGATCTACGCGATCGGCGACGTCGCCGGCCCACCGATGCTCGCACACAAGGGCGAGCGCGAAGGGATCGTCGTTGCCGAGGTGATCGCCGGGAAGAACGAGCACAAGGTGAACTACGGCAACATCCCGAACGCCACGTACTGCCATCCGGAAGTCGCGTCGATCGGTCTCACCGAGCAGCAGTGCAAGGAGCAAAAGCTCGACTACAAGGTGGGGCGCTACAACTTCTCGGCGAACGGCCGCGCGCGCACGTCGGGCGAGACCGAGGGCTTCGTGAAGATCATCCGCGACACGAAGTACGGCGAGATTCTCGGCGCGCACATCATCGGCGCGCACGCGACGGAAATCATCCACGAGCTGGCGGTCGCGCGCGAGAACGAGTTCACGGTCGAGGAGATCGAGCTGGCGATCCACGCGCACCCGACGCTTTCCGAGGCGATCGCGGAGGCGGTGCTGGACTCGATGGGACGCGCGCTGAATGCGTGAGATGAGTGTCGGCGCGACGCTCGACCCCGAGCACAGCGCCGAGTTCGCCCTCGCGCCCATGCACGTCGTGCATCTCGGCCTCGTCCCATACGCGCGCGCCCTCGAGCTCCAGCGCACCGTCGCACGCGCGCGCATCAGCGGTGAGATCGCGCACGATGTGCTTCTTCTGCTCGAGCATCCGCCCGTCGTCACCCTCGGGCGCAGCTCGAAGGCGCAGAATCTCGTCGCATCGCCCGCGCTGCTCGCGGCGCGCGGCGTCGAGCTCTTCGAGGCGGAGCGCGGTGGCGACGTCACCTTCCACGGGCCGGGGCAGCTCGTCGGCTATCCGATCGTCAATCTGCGCGGGCACAAACAGGATCTGCACTGGTATCTGCGCCAGGTCGAGGCGGTGCTCATGCACGCGCTAAGCGCGATCGGAATTCCGTCCGAGCGCAGCGAAGGGCGCACAGGCGTGTGGACGGAGCATGGAGACAAGATCGCGTCGATCGGCGTGCACGCGCGCGACTGGGTTACCTGGCACGGCTTCGCGCTCAACGTGTCGACGGATCTCTCGTACTTCGATCTCATGGTGCCGTGCGGGCTGGCGGGAGTGACGATGACATCCGTCGCACGCGAGCTCGGGGCAGGTGCGCCCGGTCTCGCGACGGTGGCCGAGATTGTCGCCGCATCGTTCGGCAAGATCTTCTCTCGCGCGCCCGCTACGCTCGAGCCGGGCGCGCTCGAGGCGATGCTACCGCCGCCCTAGTCGGGCTCATCGCACCGACCCGCTCGCACTATATTTCGGGTCCTGTTCTCCCTCCCCTCCCCGCCCCTGAGCCACCGATCATGCTGACAGCCATCACCCGGGGAGTGAGCGAGACGCTCGCGCACGGCGAGCTCACCTTCCGCGATCGCGCGCCAATCGACATCGCGCTCGCGCGCCGCCAGCACGCCGCCTACGAGGCCGCGCTCATCGCGCTCGGCGTTCGCGTCGATCAGCTCCCCGCCGAAAATGCGTATCCCGATGCGGTGTTCGTCGAGGATGTGGCACTGGTGCTCGACGAGATCGCGATCGTCACCGCACCAGGCGCAGCGTCGCGCCGCGGCGAGACCGAGAGCATCGCGCGCGCCGTCGGCAAATACCGCCCCGTGCAGCATCTCTCGCCACCCGCCACGCTCGACGGCGGCGACGTCGTCCGCATCGGCAAGACGCTCTACGTCGGGCTCTCGAGCCGCACCAATCAAAGCGGCATCGACCAGCTTGGCGGTCTGTTGTCACCACTCGGTTACACGGTGCTCGCGGTCGAGGTCGAGGGCGCACTACATCTGAAGACGGCGTGCACGTACGCGGGCCGCGGCATCCTTCTCGCGAATCCCGAGTGGGCCGCCACGAACATTGTTACGGATGTCGAGATCCTCGCCGTGGATGAGCAGGAGCCGTGGGGCGGCAGTGTGCTCGCGATCGGCGACACCCTCGTGATGGCCGCGTCCTTCCCGCGCACGCGCGCGAAGCTCGAGGCGCGCGGCTTCACCGTCGTTCCCGTCGACCTCTCCGAGCTGCAGAAGGCCGAGGGCGGGCCGACGTGCCTGAGCATCGTCTTCGACGCGCCGAATGCCTGACGCGATCGACTTCGCTGCGGAGCTGAATCCGCAGCAGCACGCGGCCGCGACCTTCGGCAACGGGCCGCTGCTCGTCGTCGCCGGCGCCGGCACCGGGAAGACGCGCGCGCTCGTCTACCGCGTCGCGCATCTGCTCGGCCGCGGCGTGCCGCCGCACCGCATCCTGCTCCTCACCTTCACCCGCCGCGCCGCGCAGGAGATGCTCGGCCGCGTTGCACGGCTTGCGGGTGGTTCGAGCGCACGCGTGCACGGCGGCACCTTCCACGCGACCGCGCATCGGTTGCTGCGCGCGTACGGGCCCGCCGCGGGGCTCGCGAAGGACTTCACGATCCTCGATCAGAGCGACGCCGCGGACCTGATGGGGATGTCGCGCGCGGCACTCGGCTTCGGGCAGCGGAAGTCGCGCTTCCCGAAGAAGGAGACGCTGCACCACGTGTACTCGCGTCACGTGAACACGGAGATCCCCGTCGAGGACATACTCCGCGACGATCTCCCGCAATTCAGCGATCTCGCGGCCGACATCAAGCGCGTCTTCGCGGGCTACACCACGCGCAAGGAAGAGCGCAACCTCGTCGACTACGACGATCTGCTTCTCTTCTGGGTCTCGTTGCTCGAAGGGTCGCCGGAGCTCGGCGCGCGCATCGCCGCGCTCTACGATCACGTGCTCGTCGACGAGTATCAGGACACGAACGCGCTGCAGGCGCGCATCCTCCGCGCGATGGCGGCGACGCACAGAAACATCACGGTGGTCGGCGACGACGCGCAGAGCATCTACGCCTTTCGCGGCGCCAACGTGCGCAACATGCTCGACTTCCCGAAGCACTTCGAGGGCACGACGGTCGTCGCGCTCGAGCACAACTACCGCTCGACGCAGCCGATCCTCGACGTCACGAACACGGTGATCTCGCGCGCGCGGCAGCGCTTCACGAAGAATCTCTTCACGCAGCGCACTGGCGGCGAAGCGCCGGCGCTCGTCGCGGCGAAGGATGAGCACGAGCAGACGAGCTGGGTGGTCGATCGGATTCTCGAGCTGCACGAGCAGGGGACGCCGCTCCGCGAGATGGCGGTGCTCTTTCGCGCGGGCTACATGTCCGCGGATCTCGAGATCGAGCTTACCAATCGCAAGATCCCCTTCGAGAAGTGGGGCGGTCTCAAGTTCCTCGAGGCCGCGCACGTGAAGGACGTACTCGCCTTTCTCCGCATCCTCGAGAATCCGCGCGACGAGGTGAGCTGGTTCCGCGTGCTGCTGCTCCTCCCTGGCGTCGGCGACGCGACCGCGCGCGCGGCGATCGACCTTCTCCAGGCGCGCCGCTGGGATCCGGAGGCGCTCGCGGAGCTCACACCGCCGCCGCGCGCGCGCGAGGCCTACGCCGCGCTCGTCCAGCTCTTCGCATCGCTCCGTCATAGTAACCACGGAGGCGCCAACGGCGCCGACGATACAATAAACAGGGCGGTGCCCACCGAGATCGCGGCGCTCCGCCGCATGTACGACGCGATCCTGCGCGAGCGCTACGATCGCGTCGAGCCGCGTCTCGCGGATCTGGATCAGCTCGAGATCATCGCGGCGAAGTTTCCCTCGCGCGCCGCCTTTCTCTCCGAGCTCGCGCTCGAGCCGCCGTCCGCCACGCAGGACCTCGCGGGCGGGAGCAGCACCGACGACGATGCGCTCATCCTGAGCACCGCCCACAGCGCCAAGGGACGCGAGTGGGACGCCGTCTTCGTCATCTGGGCGGTGGACGGCTGGTTTCCATCCTCGCGCGCGCTGCGCAGCGACGAGGAGATGGAAGAGGAGCGGCGACTCATGTACGTCGCGATGACGCGCGCGCGCCATCACCTCGCCGTGCTCTATCCCCTGAACAGCTATGGCGCGCGCTGGGGCAGCGAGTACACGATCGACCAGCTCTCGCGCTTCATCGACGTCGGCGTGCGCGACCGCATGCGCCGCATGGCCGCGTACCCCGCCCCCGCCCCGATGCTCGCGCCGGAGCAGCCGCCCGGCACGCCGCTCGATCTGCGCGCGCTACTTCGTGGGCGCTTCGGCGCTCCCTGAGGCCACGTACGCGCGCACGGCGGCGTACGGATCCTTCGGGTGCGCCTTCGCGATCTCGATGATGCGCGCGATCGCGGCCGGTAGCCGCTCCCCCGCCCGCTCGTAAATCGCGTCGAAATCATCGAGCCCGGTGCGATACATGCGACGCGACATCAGCGCCGCATTGTCGAGATGCAGCGCGATCGGCTTCTGCGCATCGTAGCCCGGCAGCTGCGGCTCGATCTCGCGAGCGAATTTGTCGCGCGCGACGGTGAACACGATCTCCCGCGCGACAAGCCGATCGGCCTTGCTCGCCGGATGCGCCTTGAACGCCGAGTCGACGCTGTTGTAGACCGCGCTCCAGAAGCGGCCGAGCGTTTTCTGTCGCGCCCAATCCTCGCGCGCGAGCTTGACGGACGCGCTGTCCGCGCGCGCGGCGTAGAACCACTCCGATCCGTGTGCGCCCGCGAAGTTCGCGAATGATTCGTTGAACACCGCCTGCCCCGACGCGTAAAAGGTGTTGTGCGTCAGCTCGTGAATGACCGTATTCACGAGCGACACACTATCCTCGTCGAGCGTCGTCGAGAGCAGCGGATCGTTGAGATAGCCGAGCGTGCTGAATGCGGTCGCGGGGCGCAGATACGCGTCGAAGCCATCCCGCGATAGCGCTGCCGCCGCCCTCTTCGCGTCGCGCACGTCGAAGTAGCCCTTGTACGGCACGCTGCCGACGATCGGGAACCACCAGGTCTTGTACGCCAGCCTGTCCTGATACGCGGCGGTGAGCACGACGACCACCGTGTCGTGCTCGATGCGACTGAACGTCGTGAAGCTCTGCTTCGCGGCGAGCTTCACCGAATCGGCGGCGAACGCGCGCGCGGCGAGCACCAGCTCGAGCTTCCGTCGCGTGGGCGCAGCCATTGCGCTGTCGCGCACGAGCTCCGCGATCGGGCGCGCGCGCCAGAGAATCTTCCCCTCGGCCCACCCCGCGCGCACCAGATAGCGCCCCGTGGGCACGAGGGCGAAAAAAGCGAGGACGGCGAAAGCCAAAGCTCCCGCCGTCCTCCGTAAGACACGACCGATCGTCATGTGGTGAATCTACGCGGTTACGGCGTGGGCACCGAGGGTGGGCATGCCGCAGCGCTCGGACAGCGGAAGACGCTCACTTGCGCGCCGAGTGAGCTCGAGAACGATCCACTCGTTGGCTTGAACGTGAGCACGATGTTGGCACCGCTCGTTGGCGCGGTCAGGATGAAGAAGTCCATCGTGCCGGGAAACATCGCCTCGCTTCTCGAAGTGCCTGCACTCAGTGCGAGCGCCACGATGGGAAAGGTGAACTGAAAGTTGCCCGGGTTACGCACGGCCTGCTTCGCGTAAATCGCCCGCAGATTCCGCGACGTGAAGCGATACGCCGACGGAATGGAGCTTCGCGCCACGCCAGGCAGACTATCCGTGTAGAGCGCGAGCGCGAACTCACCGAACAACGTGGGGAACGATGTGCCCGACGCCGCCTCAATGTTTGCCACACCCGTGTTCAACGTCTGATCGAGACTGCCGTACACGAGACTGTCCTTCTGATCGCCGAGCCAGCGCAGGAAGAGCCACGCGCCGCCGCGCTGCACGAGCGTGCCGTCGCCGTTGCCCCAGTTGCTCACCGACGGCTTGTCCGTGCTGTCCGTGCCCGCCGTTGCCAGCAGGTAGTGGTACGAGTTGTAGAGATCCCCAGAGATGAATCCCTGCGACGAGTCCGGGAACGCCTGATCGGGATCCGTGCGCCCCGTCGGTGGAGGAAAGCGATGCTCGTAGTAGCGCGACCCGAGCTCCTCGGCGATGTGGCTCAGCCCTTCGTTGAGCCACGGATCCTCTTCATTGCCAAGGCGGATTATCGCGTGCTGGCCGAAGGAGATCATGTGCTGGAACTCGTGAATGAACGTCGACGGCGTGAGCTGCTCGACCGCGTCCACGCTGTGCGCGCAGCTGAACGTCGCGCCGGGATCTGGCACTAGCGCGTAGAAGATCTCCGCGTCATTGGATGCCGCCGGAAACTGCGTCGGCAAGAGATCGGTCGCGTCGAAGAAGCCCGCGATGTAGCCCTGCGTCGTGCAAATGCTCCGGTCGGACAGCTTGTTGATGAGCGGCGAGAGCAGCACGATCACGCGGCCGTTGCCGTCGATGTCCGTTGGCGCGCCGAATGTTGCCACGTCAATCGTGTAGAGATCGAGGTCGAACGTACTGCCGAAGGCGGCGATCTGCGCATCCGTGAATCCGCCGACTCCATTCGCTGGTCCGGGCGCATTCTGCGACTGATAGATGAGCAGATGCGTGCCCGCGTATTTGAGCACCGCGGTGTCGAGTGCGGTGCCGCTGCCGGTGAGCGAGTTGCGCACCTTGAACGGCCTGGTGCTCCCGAGCGCGGGGGGCGTGACGTCGGCGAGCACTCGACTCGCCAGCGGTCCGCGCGCGGCGCCACTCGCGCGAGCGGCGGCCACCAGTGAGTGCTCGCGGCGCCGCAGCATTCCCTCGAACGTCCGCTGCAGCTGCCCGAGATCGGCAGAGGCGCCCGGCGCAACCGGCAGCACGCGCGTCTGCGAGAAGACGACCCGTGCCGCCGCCGCCGACGTTGCAGCCGAGAGCGAGAAGTCGACCGGTGTGAGTGGAGCATTCGCGGTTGCGAATTGCGGCACGACGACGTAGGTGCCGCCGTCCGCGGGAACGGCGAGGCATGGGAGGTCGGCGGCCGCCACCACGCGCGCTTCCAGCGCCGCGAGCGTGAACGTGGTGCCGCTGCATGTCCCCGTTGGCGAGCTCGGTCCCGACGAGTCGGAGCAGGCGGCGACGTACACGAGGAGACCACTTCCGAGCACCAGCGAGGGCAGGAGTTTGCGCATGGCCTTTCACGGTAATAAGGAGCCCCGGAGCGCGTCCCTCCCCGCGGGCAAATCGGAAACAGATGTTATGCTTCTATGACTCTATAGACTGTATAGTTCCAGCCGAATTGTAGAAGCGAGCCTGCCGAACCGATAGGCAAGGGTGGCCCGTCAGCATATTATTCGAGGCAAATGTCGACTGGCCGATGGCCAGCGTTGCACCCAGCGTTACACCCTCCGCCGTTCCCCCGCGAGAGCCGTCGCCCAGCGTGAGCCCACCCGCGCGGACGCATCGTACTGCCCCTTCCGGCGCCTGATGTCATTCGTCCATCTCCACTGTCATTCCGAGTACTCGTTGCTGGACGGAGCCAACCGCATCGGCGATCTCATCAGCCGTGCGCTGGAGCTCGAGCAACCCGCACTCGCGATCACCGATCACGGCAATCTCCACGGCGCCTGGGACTTTCAGGAGAAGGCGAAGAAAGCAGGAATCAAGCCGATCATCGGGATGGAGGCCTACGTCGCACCCGGAGACCGGCGTGAACGGTCGCGCCCTCGCAACGGCGGCAAGCCGTACTACCACCTCGTACTACTCGCCCGCGACGCGGTCGGTTATCGGAACCTCGTAAAACTTTCTTCGCTCGCGTACACCGAGGGCTTCTACACGAAGCCCCGCGTCGACCGCGAGCTCCTCGCCAAGTACTCCGAAGGGCTGATCGTCTCCTCGGCGTGCATCGCCGGCGAGGTCGCGACGCATCTGCTCGAAGGTCGGCTCGAGGAGGCGAAGAGCGTCGCCAGCTGGTACGCTGACACCTTCCCCGATCGCTACTACCTCGAGGTGCAGGCGCACGACTCCGGCGGCATCCAGTCGAAGCTCAACGCGCTCATTCTCGATCTCTCCGCCGCATCGGGCATTCCCGTGATCGCGACGAACGACGCGCACTTCCTGCGCGACACCGATCACGATGCGCACGATGTGCTGCTCTGCATCGGCCTCGGAAAAGACCGCAGCGATCACGATCGCATGAAGTACGACAAGGGGCTGTACTTCAAGAGCGCGCCCGAGATCGCGTCGCGCTTCCCCGGTCGTCCCGATGTGCTCGAGAATACGCTCAAGATCGCCGACGAGGTCTCCGTCTCGTTCTCGAAGACGTACCACGTGCCGTCGTTCCCGCTCCCGACTGGTGTCGAGACGGAGAACGAGTTCCTCGTGCGACTCTCCGAGGAGGGCGCGAAGATGCGCTACGGCGATCCGCTCCCCGCCAACGTACGCGAGCGGCTCGACTTCGAGCTCAGTGTGATCACGAAGACCGGCTACGCCGGCTACTTCCTCATCACCTACGACTTCATCAAAGCCGCGCGCGATCGAGGCATCCCCGTCGGCCCCGGCCGCGGCTCGGCCGCCGGCTCACTCGTCGCCTACGCGCTGCGCATCACCGACGTCTGCCCGCTCCGCTTCGATCTCCTCTTCGAGCGCTTCCTCAATCCCGAGCGCGTCTCGATGCCGGACATCGACGTCGACTTCTGCTTCGAGCGGCGCGGCGAGGTGATCGAGTACGTGCGCCAGAAGTACGGACGCGAATCCGTCGGCCAGATCATCACCTTCGGCACCATGAAGTCGCGCGCCGTCATCAAGGACGTCGGACGCGTGCTCGGCTTCACCCCCGCCGAAACCGACGCGCTCGCGAAGCTCATCCCGAATCAGCCGAACTTCTCGCTGACGGTGAAGGAGGCGACGACGCAGATCGCGGAGGTGAAGCAGCTCTACCGGAACGACCCGCGCTACAAGCAGCTGCTCGACTACGCGATCGCGCTCGAGGGGCTCTCGCGCCACGCCGGCGTGCACGCGGCCGGCATCGTGATCGCCCCCGGCCCGCTCGACGAGTACGTCCCCATCTGCACGCAGAGCTCCAAGGGCGCCGGCGGCTCGCGCGACGATGAAGCGATCGTCGTCACACAGTACGACATGAACGCGCTCGAGAAGACGGGGATGCTCAAGATGGACTTCCTCGGCCTCACGACGCTCACCGTGATTCACGACGCGCTCGGGCTCATCGAGGCGACGTCGGGCTCGCGTCCGAATCTCGAGGAGCTGCCGCTCGACGACCCCGAGACCTACCGCCAGCTCCGCGCCGGCCGCACCGCCGGCGTCTTCCAGTTCGAATCGGCGCTCGCCACGGACATGCTCAAGAGCATGCGCTGCGATCGCTTCGACGATCTCGTCGCATCCAACGCGCTCATGCGCCCGGGCCCGCTCGACGCCGGCATGCATCGCGTCTATATCGCGCGCAAGCGCGGCGAGGAGGCGGTCACCTATCTGCTCCCCGAGCTTGCCGAGGTGCTCGCGCCGACGTACGGCGTGATCACGTATCAGGAGCAGGTGATGCGGATCGCGCAGCTCCTCGCCGGGATCTCGCTCGCCGAAGCAGATGTGCTCCGCAAGGCGGTTGGAAAGAAGGACGCCGCGCTCATTGAGGCCGAGCTCACCAAGTTCTCGAGCAAGGCGATCGCGCTCGGCCACGCGCCCGCCGTGATCGAGGAGATCGCTGGGCAGATCAAGACCTTCGGCCGCTACGGCTTCAACAAGTCGCACTCGGTCGCCTACTCGATCATCTCGTACCACACCGCGTGGCTCAAAACGCATTGGCCGGCCGAGTTCATGGCGGCGCTGCTCTCGTCGCAGATCGGCGACGCGGACTCGGTGGTGAAGTACATCAACGAGGCGCGCGAGCTTTCGATCGAGGTGCTGCCGCCGGACGTGAACGAATCCGGCTACAAATTCACCGTGGTCGGCGACAAGCGCGTGCGCTTCGGGCTGGGCGCGATCCGCAACGTCGGCCGCGCCGCGATCGACTCGATTCTGGCTGCGCGCGCCGTGACGCCGTTCGCATCGCTCTTCGATCTGTGCGATCGCGTCGATCTCCGCCTGTGCAACAAGCGCGTCTTCGAGGCGATGATCTCGTCGGGCGCGCTCGATTCACTTGGCGGGCATCGCGCGCAATTCCTCTCGGCGCTCGACTCTGCGCTGCAGGAGGCGGGGCTCAAGCAGGACGAGGCCGCGAGCGGACAGGGCTCGCTCTTCGGCCTCGCGAACGCAGACGAGGAGCCGCGCCCGCAGCTCTCGCGCACGCTCCCGAACATCTCGGCGTGGAGCGACAGCGAGCGCCTGGCGAAGGAGAAGGAGATTCTCGGCTTCTACATCTCGGGGCACCCGCTCGAGCCGTTCCGCACAGAGGTAGAAATCTTTGCGACGCACAGCGTCTCCAACCTCGGGAAATGGGTCGAGACGCCGATGTTCCTGGGCGTGGTCGTCACCGCGATCAAGAAGCAGGTGAGCAAGCGGAGCGGCTCCGAGTTCGCGCGGTTGACAGTGGAGGATTTTTCGGGATCTTCCGAGGTTCTGGTCTTCCCCGAGGCCTGGGCGCTGCTGGGAGATCGCATCAAGCCCGATATTCCCGTACTGTTCAAGGGTGGCTACTCCAAGCGCGATCAGGAGGTGGACAATCCGACGTTCATCGTCGAATCGGTCACTCCGTTCACGGAGCTGCGCGCAACGGGGAACGTCGCCGTGTCGATCGAGCTTGCGGCCGGCGCGCCGGTTACCGCGGACGTGATGCACGATGTTCGCGAGATGGTCGACGCGCACGCGGGATCGGCGCCGATCGAGCTTCGATGGAACGATGGCAAGGGTGGCAGCGCGAGACTGCGCTCGAAGTCGCTCAGGATCGCGGTCACCAACGCCGCACTAACGGATTTGCGCGCCCTGCTCGGCACCGAGCGCGTTCGACTCGTCCGCGGGAGCTGATGCATGAGCACGTCGATTATGGAGTTCGAAAAACCGATCGTCGAGCTCGAGAAGCAGATCGACGAGCTGCGACGCACGGCCGAGAAGCGGCAGCTGAGCATGGAAGACGAGATCGTGCCACTGGAGCGCAAGCTCGACGAGCTCCGGCGCACCGTGTACACGAGCCTCACGCCGCTGCAGCGCGTGCAGGTCGCGCGCAACGCACGGCGCCCGTTCACCCTCGACTATCTCCAGCTCGCGTTCACGGATTTCATCGAGCTCCACGGCGACCGTCTCTATCGCGACGATGCCGCCATCGTGGGCGGATGGGCGCGCCTCGATGGCGACACGGTGATGGTGATCGGGCACCAGCGCGGGCGCGACACGAAGGAGAATCTCAAGCGCAACTTCGGGATGCCGCATCCCGAGGGCTATCGCAAGGCGCTCCGGCTGATGAAGCTCGCCGAGAAGTACAAGATTCCGATCATTACGCTCATCGACACGCCGGGCGCGTGGGCCGGGCTCGGCGCCGAGGAGCGCGGGCAGTCGGAGGCGATCGCGCGGAATCTCTTCGAGATGAGCCGGCTGGAAGTGCCCGTGGTCGCGACGGTGATCGGCGAGGGCGGCTCGGGCGGCGCGCTCGCGCTCGGCGTCGCCGATCGCGTGCTGATGCTCGAAAACGCCGTGTACTCCGTGATCACCGTGGAGGGCTGCGCGGCGATTCTCTGGAAGGACGGCAAGAGCACCGAGATGAAGGAGCGCGCGGCGAAGGCACTGCGCATTACAGCGCCAGAGCTGATGGAGCTCGGCGTGATCGATGAGATCGTGCCGGAGCCCGTGGGCGGCGCGCACGTGAACCACGAGGCGTCTGCGCGCGCGCTGCAGGAGGCGCTCGTACGCAACCTCGAGGAGCTGCGCCGCTTCCGCCCCGAGAAGCTCGTGCGCCGCCGCCGAGAGAAGTTTCTCGCCATGGGCGAGTACACGGAGTGAGCGTGGCGCCGCATCTCGTCGAGGTCGCATTCAAGGGCAAGCGCAAGGAGTTTTTCCTCTGGGATGGCGAGGATCCTCCGCGCGTCGAGTCGCCCGTCATCGTCGAGGTGGATCGCGGCGAGGACTTCGGCCGCGTGCACGCGATTGGCGAGCGCGCGGCGACGCGCTGCGGCGGATGCGCGCACGGCTGCGGCACCGCGGCGCCCGAGCGCAAGGTGCTTCGCGCCGCGACGCCCGAGGACGAGCGCCGCGCGAACGAGCTCCCCGACGAAGACGAGACGGCGCGCCGCAAGGCATCGGAGCGCGTGAAGGCGCACGCGCTCGTGATGAAGGTGTCGGACGCCGAGTGGCAGTGGGATCGGAAGAAGCTCACGCTGTACTTCACGGCGGAGAAGCGCGTCGACTTTCGCGCGCTCGTTCGCGATCTCGCGGCGGCCTTCCGCACGCGCATCGAGCTGAAGCAGATCGGCGTGCGCGACGAGGCGAAGCGGCTCGGCGGCATCGGCCGCTGTGGCCGCGAGTACTGCTCGGCGTCGTGGCTCCCCGAGCTGCGCCCAGTGAATCTGCAGGTGGCGAAGGATCAGCATCTGTCGCTCAACCCGTCGCAGATCTCGGGCGCGTGCGGACGCCTCATGTGCTGCCTGCGTTACGAGCACGACTACTACGTGCAGAGCCGCAAGCGCTTTCCGAAGGAAGGGCGCATCCTCATCACGTCGCTCGGTGAGGAGAAGGTGCTCGCGAACGACATCTTCGGTGATCGCGTGACGCTCCGCGGCCCCGAGGGCGACACGCGCGTGGTGCCGCTGGCGGAGCTCAAGCAGGAGCTCGAGCAGCGCGCGAGCGTTGTCGTGGAGGAGCACGAGGACGAGGAGCACGAGGCCGAGGCGCCCGTGGCCGAGGTGGTGAGCGAGGCGGTGCTCGAGGAGGAGGCGCCGGTGCGCGCGAGCCGCACGCCCACGCCGCTGCCGGCCGAGACCCCGGCCGCCGACGCGAACGATCGACGCCCGCATCGGCGGCGCGGGCGTCGCGGCGGGCGTCGCGGACGCCCAGGCGGTGAGAGCCCGCCCGCTACACCCGAAGGCGAGTAGCGTGGCGGAGTACTACCTCACTACCGCGATCGACTACGCCAACGGCGACCCCCATCTAGGCCACGCATTCGAGAAGATCGGCGCCGATGTGATCGCGCGCTATCATCGCATGCTCGGCGACGACGTCTGGTTTCTGATCGGGATGGACGAGCACGGGCAGAAGGTCGCACAGACCGCGGCGGATCGCGGCCTCACGCCGCAGGCGCTCGTGGACGAGGTGGCGGAGACCTTCCAGGCGATGTGGCGCCGGCTCGGCATCTCGAACGATCAGTTCATGCGCACGACGGCGCCAAGTCACAGGCTTGGCGTGCAGGCACTGATCGAGCAGATATTCGTCCATTCGCCTGATGCCTTTTACGAAAAGTCATACGCTGGCTATTACTGCGTAGGTTGCGAGGCATTTAAGCAGGGCAATGAGATCGTCGACGGAAGATGTGTTTTGCATCCGACACGCGTGCTCGAATGGGTGGAGGAGCGCAACTGGTTTTTCAGGCTAAGTGCGTATAGCACGTTCTTGAAGGAGCACTTCGAGAAACACGAAGGGTTTCTCGAGCCGACATCCCGTCGAAATGAAATCCTAAGTCTCCTCGAGCAGGGACTGGAGGACATTTCGGCGAGTAGGGCGAAACTTTCGTGGGGTGTTCCGTTTCCACGGCCCACGAGCGATGGAGGAACACAGACGACGTATGTGTGGTTTGATGCTTTGCCCAACTATCTCACCGCCACGGGATACCCGCAGCCACAAACGCGATGGCCTGCTGCTCTCCACGTTATCGGTAAGGACATAACCCGCTTTCATGCGGTGATTTGGCCAGCAATGCTCAAGGCGGCTGGATTCGATCCCGAGACCCAATTTCCAGTGGGTATTTGGGCGCACGGCTTCGTGAATCTCGGCGGCGAGCGATTCAGCAAGAGCGCCGGAGTGAAGCTCGAGCTCGGCGAGGCGATCGATCGCTTCGGCGCCGACGCCTTCCGCTATTTCCTGATGCGCGAGATTCCGTTCGACGCCGATGGAAACTTTTCGTGGGAGCGCTTCGAAGAGCGCTACACGTCGGACCTCGCGAACGGCTACGGGAATCTCGCGAGCCGCACGATCGCGATGATCGAGAAGTACCGTGATGGGGTCGTGCCGAAGTTGGAGCGCAACACCTCGTACGATTCGGATAACCAGGACCTCGCGTCCTATCTGGAAGCAATGAACGATCATCTGCTGCACAAGGCGCTCGACGCGGTGTTTCGGAACGTCGACAGCGCGAACGAGTACGTAACGCTGCAGGCGCCCTGGAAGCTCGCCAAGGATCCTGCGTCCGCCGGCGCGCTCGACGAGACGCTCGCCACGCTCGCGCGAAAGCTCGCGATTCAGAGCGTCCTCCTTGCGCCCTTCATGCCCGGCAAGGCACAATCAGTCTGGGAGCAGTTGGGCGGTCCGGGCCGAGTGAGCGACCAGCGTCTCCCAGAGGCGCATAACGTGAATCCGAGCAACTGGAGGGTGACCAAAGGGGCCCCGCTCTTCCCGCGGGAGCTCTCCCCGGCGCCCTGACACGCGCTTGCATAAGTAGTTGTGGATTAACTACTTGGAACAATCTACAAGATACGGAAAATTGGCCCGAAAAACGGGCTGAAATACCGTGACCGAACCCCCTTCGCGGAAGTCTTTCCCCGGTAGAGACGCTAGCACCTTCCGGAGAGCCGTATGCCGCCACAGCGCCGCTGGACCTTTCTCGTCGTACCGCACGGCTCCGATTCTCCGCGCAGCTATTCGCTCTCGGAAACGCTTCTCAAGCGACTCGCCCTCTGCGCGAGCGCGGTTGGCCTTGTGGCGGCGATGGGGGTGGGCGTCGCCCTGAGCCACGTGGCGCTCAAGCTTCGCCACACCGACGACCGCAGCCTCCTCGGCAGCGTTTCGCTGATGCAGGCGCGCCTGGACAGCCTCGACGACACGCTTCGCGCCATTACCCGGCGCGACCAGCAGATCCGCCTCCTCGCGGGGCTCTCCGCGGACTCCGCCGCGCAGCAGCGCGACAGCACCGGCGGCCCGACGCTCGCCATCGGTGGCGTGACGGAGATGACCGTCGGCAGCTCGAGCGACATCGACGGGATGATCAAGCGCGCCAACTCGCTCGCGGCGAGCTTTGCCGAGGTGTCGGGGACGCTGGCGCACAACAGCGAGAAGATGGCGCGGATTCCGTCGATCATGCCGACGGCGGGGTGGCTGTCGAGCAACTTCTCGCTCTCGCGCTTCCACCCGATTCTGCACTACGCGCGTCCGCACGAGGGGATCGACGTGAGTGCGCCGATGGGCGCCCCGATCGTCGCCCCTGCGGGTGGCACCGTGCGGCTGGTGACGTGGGAGACGGGCTACGGCAACGTGCTCGAGATCGATCACGGCGACGGCATCGTGACCAAGTACGCGCACTGCTCGCGAATAGTGGTGAAGCTGGGGCAGAAGGTGAAGCGCGGCCAGATCATCGCGAATGTCGGCAGCACGGGGCTTTCCACCGGCCCGCACGTGCACTACGAGATTCACGTGAACGGAAAGGTCGTCGATCCGCTGACGTACGTGCTCCCGGACGGCGCGATCCCGGACTGATTCTCGGCGCTCGCACGCCGCAACGAAAACGCGCCCGATCGGTAAGCCGATCGGGCGCGTTGTTCATCGAGCGTGGAGCAAGTTACGGTGCCGCGGTTACCGTGATCGGAATCGCGAGCGTCGTCGTTGCGAAATTGTGAACGACATCCGTGTACGTGATCGTCAACGTGGTCGTGCCGACCGCGTCGCCCTGCAGATCGCCATCGCCGTTGATCTCGGCGACGGCGGGATTCGAGAACGCGAACGTCATGTTGGTGGAACCGTTCGCGATAGCGACATTCTGCGGCTCGAGGGTCGCCACCGGCGCAAAGCCAGCGGTACCGCCCACCGTCAGATTGTACGAGGGTGGATCGTTCGAGAGCGCTACGGACGTCGATGTATCCGTGCCCGTAATTGAGTTGAAGTCCTTCTTGTTGCACCCTGCGAGAGCAACGCACGCCGCAATCGCGGCGAACATCAACTTCGACTTATTCATAAATGGAGCTCCTGAAGACTGGTAAGGATCGATCGCTGATCGGCGGTTGTCTTATGTGGGCCGCCTCGCGCCCGATCGAGATCCGATCGAGCGCTCGGCGTGAACGTGGTCATCCGCCCACACGATCTTTCTGTCCGAAGCACGCTACACCGGAGGGGCTGGTGGCATGCTTGGGCCAGTTGGCATTCGCAATCGGATCGCTTGGCGTCTTCGTGTTCGTGATCTCTTCCGTGAAGCCGTAGTTGAAGCGCGCTGGCACCGCCGTGAAGGCGTTCGCGATGTTCGCGGGAAGCGGAATGTTCGGCACGCACGTCCGGAGATAGTCGAAATAGACTTCCGGGTTCAGGAATCCACGTGCGAACTTCTCATTTATAATCGTGACGAGTAGTCCGTTCGCGCCACCGACGATCGGAACGGCACCCGGCTCTCCGTACGCCGCATGCTCGGCCTGGAGCTCCGTGCCTGCAGGACCTGTGGCACCGAGGCGATAGTGCGCTTCGGCGCTCAGCAGGGTGTTCTCGTAGTTCCCGACGATGATCATCTGCGTCGTCGCGTTCACGAGGAAGCTCGAGACGTGACTACCTGCCGAAATTCCCGCAGTCGATCCCAGATACGGCGAGGAATACAGCGACGCGAGCAGGTTGTTGTCGTTGAGCGACTGCAAGAGCGAGATGTGAAGCTGTGACGGCTCGACGTCGCCGGCACGGGAGCCGATCAGGAATTCATAGAACAGGTTCGCTTCGAGGTTGTTCGAGGTGTGCTGAGTGGCAAAGTCACCGCTCGGGTCGAGAATGCCGCTCGCCGTTTCCGTCAACACGCTGTTGAGCTTCGTGTTGTCGTACGACAGGTCAGAGTTCTCCGCCGTGTGCATGAAGTAGCGCGCCTTCAGCGTGTGGGCCATCGCAGTCCACTTGCTAAAGTCGCTGGCGAAGAAGAAATCGACCGCGCCGCCAGCGCCCGCACCGGCAAGATCCGTAATTGCCGTGTCGAGCGTCGCCTGCACGTGCGTGTACACGTCCGCCTGCGCGTCGAACTTCGGCTCGGCCGTGAGCGCCGAGTCGTACGGAACGTCGCCGAAGAGATCGGCTGCGGTGCCCATGAACAGCGCCTCGAGCACCTTCAGCTGTCCAACCTCCTTCAGGTTGCCAGACGCCGTGGCCTCGTCTTCGGCACGACGAAGGTCGGCGAGTCCGCCCGGCCCATACGTCGCGATCCATGTTCCGTCGGACGTGACATTGTCCGTGCCCGACGCGTAGTCGGCGTAGTTCGCCCACTGGCGGTTGACGCCCGCGATCTGATCGACCCAGGTCGGCAGCAAATTCAGCGGATACGCCTCCCAATCGGCCATCGTCGCAACCTGCACACCGATGAACAGCTGATCGGCGGTGGCGCTCGTCGGAAGGTTGGGGTTGTTACTGAGCTTGTCGCCTGTCAGGAAGTTGTTGCAGCCAAAGGTTGTGGCCACACCAACCATCGCGACGAGCGCGAGCGCGCGTGATTTGATTTTCATGTGCTCTCCTCCTCGCGAGTTAACGGTTGAGTCCAACGGTGACTACGAACGAGCGCGTCTGTGGGTTGTTGAACCAGTCGAAGCCACCGACCAGCGTCGCACCACCCAGTTGCGACTCGGGATCGAGTCCCGCATAGTGAGTCCAGGTCACGAGGTTACGACCGGCCACGCGGAGCTGAACGCTGCTCAGGCCGAGCGAGCGTGATACCCACGGCTGCGTGAAGGTGTAGCCCAGCGACACCTCGCGCAGCTTCGTGTAGCCCGCATCCTCGATGAAGTCGGTGACGTTGTCGCTGAACGCGCCGCCATCGCCCTCGAACCAGTTCTGATCGATGATCACGGGCGTACCAGCGCCGGGACCGGCAACTGCAGGGTCGCCGTGGAAGCCGCGAACACCGTTCGCTGCCGGACCGAAGACGAAGGTCTGTCCGCGAATGTCCGTGTCCTTGTGCGTGCCGTACACGTACAGCGCGCCACGCGTGCCATCGTACATCTGCCCGCCATGCTTGATGTCCAGCAGCGCGGACGCTTCCCAATGCTTCAGGAAGCCGACGGTCGTGTGAAGACTTCCGGTCCAATCCGGCTGCGCGCTGCCGACGATGCGGAGGTTGGCCTCATCGATCACTGGGAAGCCGTTCTGTGCGATGTAGAGCGCGCCGTTTGGATGACCCTGGCACACATCCGCATCGATGTTGTCTGTGCCGACGACCAATCCGCGGCCGCAGCGTACGAAATCGTGGCCGGCGAACGAGCCGGTTGGGAATCCGACACGCGCGAACGTGCTCAGGATCGCCTGCGAACCAACAGAAATGTCGCTGGATCCGCTGAGGCTCGTCACGAGGTTGCGATTGCGACCCCAGACGGCTCCGAAGTCCCAGGTGAGATTCTGACTCTTGATCGGGTGGAAATTCGTGGTGATTTCCCAGCCCTTGTTCGTGATCGTCGCGGCGTTCTTGATGATGCTCGTGCTACCGCTGGACGGCGGCGTCGGTGCCTGGAAAATGACGTCGGTCGTCTTCGAGTCGTAGTACGAAATGCCGGCGTCCATGAAGCCCTTGAACAGACCGAAATCCAGTCCGCCCTCGTATTCGCGCGTGCGCTCGGGACGAAGGCTGTCGGAACCGATGGCCAACGGTCCGATCAGGCCGGCCTGGCCCTGATAGATGGTGCGAAGAATTCCGGACGCATCGCCGCCGTATTCGATGAAGGTTCCGACGCCGAAGTTGCTCAGCGTGGAGTACGGAAGCGGCTCGCGCCCCGTCTCGCCGTAGGCCACACGGACCTTGGCGAAGTCGATCGACTTCGTGAGACCGGCAATCGCCTTCGTGAACGTCCACGCGGCGCTGGCCTTCGGGAAGTAGTGACGGCGATCGTTGGCGCCGAACGTCGAGAAGCCGTCGTTGCGGAGCGCGCCCGTGAGGAAGAGCTGGTCCCACAGGTCCGCCGTCGCCTGACCGAAGTACGACTCGCGGTGCACGAGCGTCTCGTTGTCGTTCGGATTCGTCGAGATCGTGTTCGAGATCACGAGCGGCAGCGGCGCGATCAGCGTGCTGCCGAGGTCGTAGATCTGGTGGAAGTCCGTCGAGTTCAGATTCTGGCCGAGCGTGAACGTACCGGAGAACCACGGGCTGAACGTGTGGCTCGCGATGGCGGTCAGGTTGTGGTCGAGAATGTAGTTGTTGTAGTCCGCGCGAATGACCTGACCGGACGGCGACGTCGCGTTGCCGAGCGGGAGTCCTTCGAGGCGCTGATCGGTGTAGTAATCGGCTCCCGCGGTCTCCTGAATCTTGAGCCATTCGAACGGCTCCCAGTTCACATCGATGTTGCCGAGCACGCGGCTGAGATTTTCCTTGGCAGGCGCATTCGCCACGATGAAGAACGGGTCGTCGTAGCCGCGCCCCGTGGTGGCGGAGAGCGTGGACGGCGACTGGAAGCGATAGCTGCGATACTGCCCGTTCGACGCGATGAAATCGAGGTTGTTCCATTCCGGCGGCGTGCGAAGACCGCCGAGCATGATGCCGGAGGTGTTGTCGCCGCGCTGAATGAAGGAACCACGCGTATCGATGTACGAGAGGTTGCCGCCGACCTTCAGATTTTCGCCGATGAGCTGCGACGCCTTGAGGCGGACCGTGCTGCGCTTGTAGGAGTCGTTTGGCCCCTCGACAAATCCGTTGTTGTTGTTGATGCCGCCGGAGAGAAAGAAGCTGCGGCGATCATCACCACCGGACACCGACAGGTTGTTGTCGGAGACGTGGCCGGTCTCGAACATCTCGCCGAAGTGATCGTACGTCACCGTGCCGGCGGCGAGCGGCTGTCCCCAGCTGTGACTCGAGGAGAAGGCGTCCGTGTCGGACGGCAGCCCTGTGTTCAACACGCCGTTGTCGGCGAGGAAACCGTTGTTGCCCTGACCATAGGTGCGCTGCAGCGGGTAGCCAGCCGTCACCTTGTCGAACGAGTACGAGGAGTGGAGCGAGTATTCCGTCTTCCCCGCCTTGCCGCTCTTCGTGGTGATGAGCACGACGCCCTGCGCAGCGCGCGCGCCGTAAATCGCGGCGGCAGCGGAGCCCTTGAGGATCGTGACCGACTCGACGTCGTTCGGATTGATGTCGCTGATGCGGTTCGGCGCGACGGTGCCCTGTTCGGCGTTACCGGCGAACTGCCCCTGCACGTTGATCGACTGGTTGTCGACCGGCACGCCATCGACCACGAACAGCGGCTGGCCGTCGCCCGAGAACGACTTGATGCCGCGGATCTGAATATTGACGCTGCTGCCCGGATCGCCCGACTCGGACGTGATCGCGACGTTCGGCGCCTTGCCCGCGAGCGCCTCCGTCAGATTGGGCTCGTTGGACTTCGCGATGTCTTCAGCGCCGACGTTGTTGACCGTGACGCCGAGCTTTTCGTTCGTGGTGATCGTGCCTTCGCCCGTGATGACGAGCTGCTGCAGCACGACGGCCTGCGACTCGAGCGAGAAGTCCGTGTTGATGGTGCCCGGACTCAGCGTGATGGTAACGGACTTCGGCTTGAAGCCCTGCAGACGCACCGTGAGCAGCGCGGCCTGTCCCGACGCACGCGCGGCGGGCACGGTGAAGCGATACGATCCATCCGTCTTCGTCTGCGTCCCGATTGCCATCTTGTCCAAAAACACCTGCGCTCCTTCGACGGGCGACCCAGCCACGCTGGTGACTTTTCCCGTGAGCAAAGCCTCTCCCTGCGCGAGCGCCATGCGCGGCGCTGCCACGAGAGCAAGCAATGCGGCCACTGACAGAACACGAAACTTCATGCGCCCTCCATTGGTTGACTGCCTTCGAACTGGATCAAGCGATGCTTCTGACACGGTCGTTCTGACACGGTGGTTCTGACGATAGAAGAGTGCCCGTGCACCTCCAGGTGAGCGGTGCTTCGGCGATACGACACTACACACACACGCCATGGAACAGTGGAACCTCACTGCGTATTGGATACAAAAATCCCGCTGTGCGATGCGACCGTGTGGAGATGAAGCACAGCGCGCGGCAACTCAACGCGCGATGAAACAATGGAAGCGTCTTGAAGCGGATGTGCCGCAGGTGAGACGAGAATAGGACAGCCCGGCGAAACTGTCAAGAAGAGGTCACGCGATGGTTGAAACACGCACACGGACGGCCACAATCCTGTTAGTCGATGACTAGCCGAACGATCAGGGATTCGCTCGGCGGGCGCTTAACGCACGGCGCTTCAAAAGCGCTGCATGCAAGGCTGGCGCGGGGTCCACGGGATTCCCCCACGCGCCCATGTGCATCTCGAAGTGCAGGTGCGGACCGGAGGGCTCCGCATCACCAGAATCACCGACGTATCCTATTATCTGGCCAGCAGTTACGCGTACGCCGTTCTGCATCCCCGCCGCGTACGCGAACCCCGGATCTCCGAGATTGTCCTTCGTTCCCGGGTTGTCGTTGTTCAAATGGTCATAGAAGTATTGATTGCCGTCGTCGCCGCGCAGCAGCACCGAATAGCTCTTTCCATTCTTCGGCCTCACCGTCGCAATCCAGTCGACGGTACCATTCACTACGGCGAGAATTGGCGTCCACTTGGGGCAGAACATGTCCTGCCCGTGATGCGATCTGCCGCCGCCCCGCGCGTCGCCAAAGCCACTCGTGAAGCGCACCGAGTCCACCGCGAGCGGAAAGACCATCGCCTCGCCACGCACGCCGCTTACCGCAGATGTATGCGATGCACCCGACGACGAACATCCGTAAACGAAGAGCGCGGCCAGTATCGGCCGCGCTCTCGCGATCGCTCTCAACCCACGCGTCACGGAACTTTCGCAGGCGGTGGCGCCGGAGCCGTCGTCGTCGCGGGCTTCGAGAAGTCCACCGTCGGCACGTCGCGGGTCGCCGCGTTCGTCACCTCGAAGTATGGCTTCGCCTTCGCGCCGATGACCTTCGCCGTGAGCACCGTCGGGAATTTCCGGATGTACGCGTTGTAGTCCTGCGCCGCCTTGTTGTAATCGCCTCGCGCGACCGCAATCCGGTTCTCCGTGCCCGTCAGCTCATCCTGCAGCTTCAGGAAACCCTGGTCCGCCTTGAGCTGCGGATACGCCTCCGAGATCGCGAGCAGCCGCCCGAGCGCGCCAGTCGTCGCCGCATTCGCATCGGCCATCTGCTGCGGATCGTGCGACTGAATGGCGCCGACCAGCCCCGTACGCGCCTGCGCGACCTCGTTGAACACCTGCTCCTCGTGCGCCGCGTACCCCTTCACCGTCGACACGAGATTCGGAATCAGATCCGCTCGGCGCTGCAGCTGCACCTCGATCTGGCTGCGCGCGGCAGTCGTCTGCTCGTCCATCGTCTGGATCGAGTTGTATCCGCAGCCCGCGACCGCGAGCGGAAGAGCGAGGACCAGCCATTTACGAAAGCGCATCGTGACTCTCCGCTTGCGAGGTAAAGAAAAGTTCATTGCCTGCGACTGCACGACCAAAAGTTACGTCGGACGGAAGGCCAGCTGTACCACGTACTGCCCGGGCTTCACCGCGTCCGCGGGAATCTTCCACGCGCGCGTCGCCTTCTCGTTCAGGCATCCGTTCACCTGCTTTCCGGCCTTCGACGTCCAGCTGTCCGCCCTGACCTTCGCGTCGCTCACCCCTTCGCCGTTCACCGTCACCACCATCGCGACGCCTCCCTGCAGCGACGGATCCGCCTTCTCCCCAAACTCTTGGTAGCAGAACTTCGAGAAGGCCTGCTCGCGCTGCACGACCTCGAGCAGCTCCGGCGGCGCATTCGGAATCTTCATCGACACGCCCGGCTTCTGGAACACGGGCGGCTTGAACGTATCCGGCGCCGCCGCCGGCATTGCCGTCTGGACGGCGCTCAGATCGGCCGGCGTCGTGTCCTGCACCACCGCTGGCGGCGCCGTCTTCTTGTCCGATGGGCAGGCGCACAGGAGGAGCAGCGCAGGCACCAACATCATGCATCTCATTTCGATTCCTCTAGTCGGTCGAGGTAATCAACCAGCGCGTGCGCTCCGGCAAGATAGCCGGCGAGCACCTGCTGCACCTCGCGCTCCGGAAGCAGCTCGCTCCCGCGAAGATGACGAACGACGCGCGCGAAGGGCGCACCATCCAGCCCCGTTTTCGCCGACACCGCGCTCACCAGCCGCTCGTAGTCCGCGGGCGGCGATTCACCGTGGTAGCGTAGCAGCGCACGGAAGATCACCATGAACGTGCTGAGGCTCGCTGCCAGCAGCTCCACCAAACGCTTCCTGTCACCACCTGCGCCGAGGATCCCCTGCCGCAGCTGCAGCAGCTTCCCTAGAGCCTCGTGCTCGAGCTGCAACCTTAGATCTCGCGCCTGAACTGCGATCCCATCAAAGGGTGGAGTGCCGTACAGCACGCGATGCCGCTCGAGAATGTCCGCATACTCCATCGGGAACACATCGCTCGACGAGCGCCACTCGCTCGCTGTGAGCGTGAGCGGCGGCGGATTCCCCGCCTCGGCCCACGCGCGCGCGATCGCCGCCTCCTTCTCGAGCTCCGGCATCCCGAGCTCGCGCACGATCACGAGCACGTTGTAATCCGAGCGCTTGGGAATGTGCTCGCCAGCCGCCGCGGAGCCGTAGAGCACCACCGCCTCGAGCCCATCGCCGAACGCCTTCTGCAGCTGCGCGACCAAATCGACCTGCGTCATCTTCGCCATGTCATCTCACCAGCTGGAGCCGCCGCCACCACCACCGAAGCCACCACCGCCTCCGAAGCCGCCGAACCCTCCGCCACCGCCGCCAAAACTGCTCCCGCCACTACTCCATCCGCCGCCGCTCCCGCCGCTCGACAACAGAATCGGTATGCAGCCGCTGCATCCAGCCTTCCGCATCCGGCTCATGTTCGCAATCACGAAGAACGCGAAGAACGCGAGCATCATGATGAAGACCGGCGGAATCGCCCTGAGCGGCGATCCCCTGCTCTCCACCGGCGCGCGCGCCTCGACGAGCGATGTGTCCAGCGCAAAATTATATTCGCCGGCGAATCGCTGCGCGACCTGCTCGACGACCTGCTCGATCCCGTCGCCGTAGTTGTGCGCCTTGAATGCATCCGTCGCATCGCGGCACATCTGCCCCGACGTCGCATCGGTGATGAAGCCCTCGGCGCCATAGCCCACGCCGATGTAGCACTGGCCGCGCCTCGACGACGCCGTCTCCTTCGGCTGTACGAGCACGATCACGCCCGTGTTGCGCGTCGGGTCGCCTGGCTTGCCGAACTTGCCGACCTTCCACTGGCGGCCGATCTGCAGCGCGACATCCGACGGCGCCGCATCGCCCAGGTCCGCGAGCGTCACGACGACGATGTCGCCGCCGGACTTCGCGCGCACATCATCGATGATCGCCTGAATGTGCTGCGTCTGCTCGGCCGGAATCACCGACGCGAAATCGTTGATGTAGCCGCGCGGCTCGGGGAGCTTCACCGACGTTTGCAGCAGGAGCAGGGCTCCGATAGCTTGCAGCGCCTTATGCCACACCGTCAGCCAATTCTCCTTGCGATCGGTCGCGTGCTCATTTCCGTTGCGCTCTGCGCTACGGGCGCCTGCAGCGGCGAGCACAAGCGCGCCGCACAGGTGGATACTACTACTGGGAGAAGCGGCGTGGGAGTAGCGGCGCACTCGCCCGCTGCAGTCCCCGTTGTGCCGGATGATCCCGCGCTCCACGCCGCCACGGCCGCGCTCGACTCGCTCACCACGCGCTTCTCGCTCGCGCGCACATCACTCGACAGCGAGGCGCTCGCGCTCCGCAATGCGAACCGGCTCGACTCCTCGTACATCGCGACATACGCAGCCTTCGAGCATCGTCGCGCTGCGGCCGCCGAGCTCCGCACCGCACGCGACCGCGCTCGCCGCGTGCGCGATTCGCTCGCCGCGCGCGCCGCGCATCCACAGGTCGACAGGCACTGAGCGCGGCCGCTCTCCGGTGCGGCTCTTGCCTTTACCGATCCTCGGATCGGCATTTCATCACTCGAGGAGGAGCAGCATGGTCACGCTCGCGGACGCTCGTCGCGCGCAAGCGGCAGCTGCACACTGCGAGCACGAATCAAACCAATAACTACGAATCAAACCCGACGCGGCGAGTTGCTTTGCGCGCGTCGGGTTCGATTCGTCTTTTTTGTGTCTCTTTCGTGCTCGTAGTTGCAGTTCAGACTCGACAAACTAAGACGAGCTCTCTCCTGGGGCACGGTTCGATTCGTCGCTATTGGTTTGATCCGTGTTCAGCAGTTGCAGTACCCTACTCCCTATCTGCTGAACGAGAACGAGAACGAGTACGTCCCGCCGCCGTGATCGGAGCTCGGAAATTTCCATCCGGAAATTCGCTGCTTGATGCACGACTCCGCCTCGGCGGCGCCCGGACCTGACCACGTGCGCTTGGTAATGTCGACGTTCGTCACCGCGCCGTCCGCCGTGAGCGTCACCGCGACCGCCACCGATCCGGCGAGCGCCGGATTCGTCTTGAGGCCGTACTCCGAGTAGCAGAAC
>Ga0075521_10000024_pt1 | contig 27089 bp, 16 predicted proteins | sample NGEPerD_FD_74785 | JGI IMG/M metagenome (GOLD analysis project Ga0075521, IMG submission 74785) | Arctic peat soil microbial communities from the Barrow Environmental Observatory site, Barrow, Alaska, USA - NGEE PermafrostAB12-D | ecosystem: Environmental > Terrestrial > Soil > Wetlands > Peat ...
GCCGCGCGTCCCGTACGCCCAATCCTGTGCACGTAATCCTCGGCCTGCGCGGGCACGTCGTAGTTGATCACGTGCGAGATGCCGGCAATGTCGAGCCCGCGCTGCGCGATGTCGGTGGCAACGAGCACGCGTATCGTCCCCTTCTTGAACTGATCGAGCGCGTCCGTGCGCTGGCCCTGCGACTTCTCCGAATGCATCGCGAGCGACGAGATCCCTTCGCTATCGAGCTTGTGCACTACTTTGTCCGCGCCATGCTTGGTGCGCGTGAACACGAGCACGGAGTCGAGCTCTTTCTGGCGCAGCAGCTCCACGAGCAGCGCGCTCTTCCGGTCGCGCGGCACGGGATACACTGCGTGCGTAACCGTACTGGCCGCCTGCGTGCGGAGCCCAACCTGCACTACTATCGGCTTGCGCAGATACTTGCGCGCGAGTGCCTCGATCTCTGGCGCCATCGTCGCGCTGAAGAGCAGCGTCTGCCGGTACTTCGGGATCTCGGCGACGATGCGATTGAGCTGCGGGGCAAAGCCCATGTCGAGCATGCGATCGGCCTCGTCGAGCACGAGCACCTCGAGGTCATCGAAGGCGACGTTCTGGCGCTCCATATGATCGAGCAGCCGTCCCGGGGTTGCGACAATCACATCGACGCCGGCGCGGAGTGCCGTCTCCTGGGGGCCGAGTGGAACGCCGCCGTAGACCACGGCGATCTCGAGGCCGCTGTGAATCGCGTAGCGAGCGAACGACTCCCTCACCTGCACGGCGAGCTCGCGCGTCGGCGTGAGAATGAGCGCGCGTGCGCGACGTGGTCCGCCGAGCAATCGCTGCACGATCGGGAGTGTGAAGGCGGCGGTTTTGCCGGTGCCCGTCTGCGCGAGCCCCATGATGTCGCGCCCATTCAGAATGAGCGGAATCGCGCGTGCTTGAATTGGAGTGGGCGTGGTATAGCCCGCGTCTTCCACGGCGCGGAGGAGCTCGGGCACGAGCATCAGCTCGGCGAAGCTCGCGATCGGCGCGTCTGCTTCTGGTGCTTCGATGGTTTCTGTCAAAATGCTCTCGAACACGGCGCCGGGGCCGCAAGTCCATCGAGTGTTCGATGGGGCCGGCGCACTGCGAATATCGCGTGGCACGTTCGTGCCGCGCTTGCCGCTCCATGCCCCCGAGGTGAAACCGAGCGGGGTGCGGATGCGGTACAGCGACCTGTGGAGCTCTAGTTTCCCTGCCCCGCTCCGGGGGCAGACTGCGCGAGCGCCTGAGAACGCAGGATTTCCATGTACCCTTTTTGCTTGCGAGGTGAAAGCTAACCCCGTGACGACAGCGAGCGCTACGTGAGCGCTACGTCAGGTTGATCGGGCGCCCCGAGTGCCGCGCGATGACGCCGAGCCTGAAGGTGATGTCGCTCCAGCGCTCCTCGGCCGTCGCCTGCAGCTCGAGCGGGAAGCCCGGCCACGCGTAGGCGTTGTCCGAGCGCATCGTCGCCGTGCGCTTGGGCGGATGCCAGACGCCGCCCGAATCGCAGTCGTCGATGAGGCGCTCGTAGAGCTTCGTCCACTGATCGTTGCGGCGCAGAAAGCCAAGGCGCGCGAAGATCTCGAGCCAGAACAGCGCGGCGGGCATGTCGGCGTCGGCGGCGTTCCGATGCGGGAGCGGATCGCCGAGCACGAGGTGCGGCTCGAGAACGATCTTGCTGCCGACCATCGTGGCGGCTTCCTGGCGCGGCTGGGGCTGCGAGAGTTGCGTGTAGAGCCGGTCGAGCAGATCGTAGTGCTCGCTGCGATAGAGCGGCATGTGCGCGAGCATCACGAGCGTGTGCACGCTCGGCGGCGACGCGCCCGGGGCGAGCACGTGATGGTTGCCCACGCGAATGAATGGCTTCTGCGCGAGCGGCGATTTCAGAAACGCGTCGACTCGCTCGAGGATGCGGCGAGCGGCGCCGCGAAGGCGCGGATCGTTCTCGTAGCCGGCCTGTGCGAGCGCGGCAGCAGCGGCCTCGCGAAGGAGTTGGCGACCGTGGCGAACCATGGCGAGCTCTACCTTAGTCTTTCCGGCGAGCTCGTAGAGGTATGCTGGATCGTCGTCTTCGGCGAGAAGCCGGAAGAGCACCCGTCGCGCCTGGAGTAGCGGAGGCGACTCGCGGTCCCAACCGTACTCGAGGAGGCGTCGCACCGCACTGATGGTCCCGATCCCTTTGTAGCGCTCGGTTCGCGAGGTGGGGATCGCGAGCATATTATGGTTCCAAGTGCCGTCTGCTAACTGACTTAGCGCTAGCTCAATGGCTGGCTTGTATGCGTACGGGAGGGCCGAAAAGCTCTTGGAGCCGGTGAGCGGCAGGCGCGCGACCTCGATAACGGCGCGATACTGTATTGGAGCTGGCGCGAACTCAAGGAGCCAGGAAAGCGGGAATTCGAGCGGCGCGGGAGGGCTGGTAGGCGCCGCCGGGACCGCTGGAGGAGCGGCAGGAATGCTCGGCATCGGACTACTCGGAGTCGGCAAAGCTGTCACTGCGCCCTCGATTTGTACGTAAGCCTTTGAACGGCAACGGACTTGGCCGCTGAAACGCGTCGGCCCAGCCCGGCGCGGAACGATACCATCTTTTTCGCGAAACGCTAGGAGGGGGAATCCCTTAACACCCGCTATTTGCCCTCGTCTACCTCCTCGAACGGCGCGATGAAGCGGTCGCGTGCCCACCGATCCCTGGAGGATTTCACGATGCTTCGCAATAAACTGATCACACTCGGCCTCGCGCTGACGGTTTCTGCACTCGGTTCCACCGTATCGAACGCGCAGGCCACCTCGCCGCTACAAGGTTCTGGCGAAGTTCGCGGCGACACGCGCGACATCCGCAACGATCGACGCGATCTTCGCGGCGACCGTCGCGACGTCGGCAACGATCGCCGAGACATCCGTTCCGACAATCGGGATCTCCGCGGCGATCGACGCGATCTGAGCAACGATCGAGCGAATGGACGCACGGGTCAGGCGCGCCACGACCGTCACGAGCTCCGTCGCGATCGCCACTCGGAGCGTCGTGACCATCGCGAGCTTCGCGGCGATCGTCGTGACAAGCGCGGCGACCGTAAAGATTTGCACCACGACAAGCGCGAGCGTCGCCGCGACAGCCGGTAGCCGCACGAAGCACGCGAGTGCCACGAACGCGTATCACAGCGAAGCCCGGCCGTCATGCGCCGGGCTTCCTCGTGTCGGTATGCTGCGTCGCTTGTGATAGCCTCTTGCCGCCCGCATCTTCAGACGTATGATCGAGAGTCTTCGCACGCGCGCCGTGCATAAGGTCCCTGGCCGCATTCGCTTCGATGGACGCGTCCTCCTGCTCACGGAGGATCCGGCGCTGCTGCATCGCCAGCTCGCAGGTGAAGATCTCCCGTTCGACGCCTCCGCCCCGGCTGGATCGCCGACGCATCCGAAGCTGCGGGACAACATCTCGACCGACGAGATCACCCCGGCCTACATCTGCTACTACTTCGACGAGACGCTCGGGGATTTTCCCTACCTCGGCCTCAAGGCCGGTGAGGAATTCCCAATGGTGCGCGGCTCCGTGCGCGCCGGCGGATTCGTCGCGAGCGCAGCGGGCGCGCGGCGCGGGAAGGGATCGTCGCGCGAGGCATCGCCGTACGCGGAGATGCACGCGGGGATCAAGATCGTGATCGCCGAGAGTATCGAGCGGATCTATCGCGAGAACTGCCAGAATCTCGGCGTGTTCACGAGTACGGACTTCTCGCTGATCGAGCGGATCCGGAATGGCGAGGAGATCGCGCTCGAGGAGCTCACGCGTGGCGAAGGCGGCATCTCGCGCGGCATCGTCGAGTACGGGGGCCTGTTCAACTACAACGTGGCGCGGCTGCAGGGGCTCGTTGAAGTGCCGGTCGTGACGACGCAGAAGCGCCCGATGACGGTAGCCGAGAAGATCTTCGCGCGGCACTGGGTGCTCGATGCGGCGAAGGAGAAGGTCGGCATTTCTGCTGTGAAGCCCGGCGATCAGGGTTTCGTGCGTACGGACATTCGCTTCAGCCACGAGTACGTCACGCCGATGGCGGCGATCTTCTTCGAGGAGCTCGTTGGCAAGAGCGAGCCGATCAACGATCCGAAGTCCGTCTTCTTCTTCCGCGATCATCTGACGTTTCTCTCGCAGGTGATGCGCCCCGAGCACATCGAGATGGGGCTGCTCGATGTCGCGAATCAGCTGGAGGCGAAGCAGCGGATCTTCGCGGGCGAGAAGGGCGTGAAGCTCTACGGCGAGCTCGATCGACTGAATCTGCACGGCGCGCTGTCCGCGCAGGGCTCGGAGGCCATCTGCCACTCGAAGATCCTCGAGGCGCATGCGGAGCCTGGCCAGATCATCATCGGCTCGGACTCGCACACGCCGCACGCGGGCGCCGTCGGCTGCATCGCGTTCGGCGTCGGCACGACGGCGATCTTCAACTCCTGGATCACGAAGGACGTTCGCGTCGAGGTGCCGCCCACATTTCGCGTGACGCTGCGCGGGAAGAAGCCGCGCAACGTGACCGCGAAGGACTTCATGCTCGAGATTCTACGCCACCCGTACATCAAGGGCGGCTCGGCGATCGGGCAGATCATCGAGTACGCGGGCGACGCGGTGGCATCGCTCTCGGTGGACGAGCGCGCGACAATGACGAACATGGCGGCCGAGGTGGGGGCGTTCACGGGGATCATCGCGCCGGATGAGAAGACGGTGGAGTATCTCGTCGCGCAGCGCGGGATGACGGCGGAGGCCGCGCGCGCGCTGTGCGCGGGGCTCTTCTCCGACGAGGGTGCGACGTACGTCGAGGAGATCGAGATCGATGCGGCATCGATCCGTCCGATGATCGCGCTTCCCGGCGATCCGGGGAACGGCATTCACATCGACGAGAAGCACGGCGACGTGCGCATCGACATCGCCTACGCGGGGTCGTGCACGGCGGGGAAGAAGGACGACATGGACATGTACGCGAAGGTGTTCAGCGAAGCGCTCGAGCGCGGCGAGAAGGTTGCAGAGGGCGTGCGCTGCTTCATCCAGTGTGGATCACAGGAAGTGTTCGCGTACTGTCGTGCACAGGGATACGACGAGGTGTTCGCGGCGGTGGGCGCCACGCTCATCGAGCCGTCGTGCGGCGCGTGCATCAATGCGGGCCCCGGCGTGTCGCGCACGCGCGAGGAAGTCACGATCTCCGCGATTAACCGGAATTTCCCCGGACGTTCGGGGCCTGGGCAGCTCTATCTCGCCTCGCCGTACACTGTGGCTGCATCGGCGATCGCCGGTCGCATCGTCGCGTGGGATGCCGACGCACGCCAGCTCGCGCATGCATAAGATGAGCACGGGGCGGAATTTGGTGCGCCCGTGTCGGCACGAGTCACGATTCACCAATGCGCGGTGAATTCGTCGATGTCGGCGGTGTTCGCCTCTACTACTACGCGGCCGGAAGTGGTGGGGACGGCGAGCCGATCGTCTTTCTGCACGGCTTCCCGACATCGTCGCACATCTGGCGCGATGTCGTGCCGCTCGTTCCGCAGGGACGACGGGTCGTCGTCATCGATCTGCTCGGCTACGGCCGCAGCGATCGCCCCGAGGGGCGCGATCTAAGTATCAAGGGGCACGCCGAGCGTGTGCTGGCGCTGCTCGATGTGCTGCGCATTTCGTTTGCAACGATCGTCGGCCACGATCTCGGCGGCGGCATTGCGCAATATCTCGCGGTACGACATCCCACGCGCGTCGCGCGGCTGGGGCTTGTGAGCTCGGTGGCGTTCGACAGCTGGCCAACGCGCGAGGTGCGCATGGTGAAGGCGACGCTGCCGCTCACGCGCTATCTCCCGGCGATGTGGGTCGCGTCGGTGCTGCGCTCCGATCTCCTGCGCGGCTATTCGGATGTGCAGCGCGGCGGGCACTCGGTGGACATGTACATTCTTCCGTTCGAGGGGGCCGAGGGACGGGACACGCTCGTCGAGCATCTCGCGGCGCTCGATCCCGATGAGACGGAAGCGCTGGCGCCGCGGCTCAAGGACATCGTGGCGCCGACGGCGATCATCACGGGCGCGCACGATCCGTTTTTGGGGATCGGCGTGGCGGAGCGGCTGCACGCGGAGATCAGGGGCTCGACGTTCGAGGTGATTCCGGATGTGCGCCACTTTGTTCCAGAGCTGGCGCCGCAGCGTGTGGCGGACGTCATCGCGAATCTGGTCACGCGATGAGTGAGCGGCTCACGAGACAGCGATGAGCTCGCGACTCGAGACGTTTCGCGCGATGGTCGCGGCGCATCCGGACAATGTGTTGGCGCGCTTCGGTCTGGCGAACGAGGCGTTGAAGGAGGGGCTGCACGCGGAGGCGGTGGAGCAGCTGCGCGCGTACCTCGCGTCGTACGACGATGAGGGGAACGGCTTCGGGCGGCTCGCGCTCGCCCTCGAGCATCTCGGCAAGGTGGATGAAGCGAAGGAGGCGCTGCACGCGGGGATCGCGGCGGCGCGGCGCTTCGGGCATCCGAGCATGGCGGCTGAGTTCGAGGCGCGAATAGAGGAGCTGGACGAGGGGTAGTCGCTACCGCAGCGCCGCCGTCGCCTTGTTCAATGCATCCGTCGCGTTCGCGAAGCGCGTGGCGAGATCGTTCATCTCGGCCTGCGCGAGCGCCTGATCGCCGGCGCGCGTCGCTTCGTTGATCGAGGGGAAGACCATGTTTGAATAACCGTTGTCCTCGTCGGCGGCGTAGATGAGGTTGCGGAACCAGGGGCGAGTCTTGAGTCCCTGCGGCCGTGTGAGGGCGCGCTCGACGAGCATGAGCGATGCGTTGGTGCGCGTACTCACCGCTTTCGATGGCGAGCCCTTCGCGAGCACGGAATCGCGCGCGGCGGCGAAGATGATCGCCGCGTGCTCGAGGCCATCGATCGACGCGCTGAGCGCCGACGCATCGAGCGCCCACTTCTTTGCCACGGCGTTCTTCTGCGTCGTGCCCAGATGCACGCGCATGTCGCGCGCGAACTCGGCGTAGTCGTACGGCAGGATCTCCGCGTTTGCGAGCCGGAGCACCATCGCCGCAGCAACGCGTCCCGATGCGGCGTGATACGCGTACGTGGGATCGCCGAACGTCGCCATCCAGTGATACGAATCGAACTGCGAGTGGTAGCTGCCGCCAGGGCCGTGGTATCCCCAGTCCTCGATCGGGATGCCGAGGTGGTTGTAGAAGCCGGCGAAGTCCGAGCCGCCGCCTGGATCGCCCATCTCCGGCTCGGCGCTGTCGGGCACCGCGTTGTCCTTCCGCCACACGGAGTACACCGAGCCAGTACCACTGGGATCGGGCACCTCGCGTGCGACATCGCGCAGCGTCGAGCGCAGCGACGGTGATCCGCCCGCGCCGAAGTGCGGGCCGTCGGCGGCGCCGTCTTGATTGAAGTAGGCAACGGCGCCGTGCTCGAGGCGGAGCGAGTCGTCCTCGACGAATTCGGTGGAGCCTAGCAGCCCCCACTCTTCGGCGTCCCACGTGGCGAAGAGGAGGGTGCGCTTCGGCTTCCACCCCCTTCTTCACCTCGGCGGCGACTGCGCGCGCCGCCTCGAGAATGCTGACGACGCCGCTGACGTTGTCGCCGGCGCCGGGGCCCCACGCATCGCGATGTCCGCCGATGATCACGATCTCGTCGGGGAACTCACTTCCCTTGACGATGCCGAAGGTGTCGAAGATGTGCTTGAATGGACTGGTCGCGGTGTCGCTGCGCACGAGTACGCGCGCGCTCACGGGGCCGGGGCCGACGTGATAGCGGAACGGAAGACCGCCCTGCCACGTCTGCGGGATGCGCGCGCCGCGCACGCCCTTGAGCAGCGCGGCCGCGTTCTTGTACGACGCCGGCATCACCGGGATGTGCGGCACCTGCATCTCGCTCAGCGGAATCCGCTTCGCGCCCGGATGACTCGGATAACCGGGCGTGCTCGGGTCACCGTTGTCGTTCATCACGCTGCCGCGCTGCACGCCGGTCTCGGCGCGCATCGGGCCTTCGGGATAGACGTCGCCGCGCACGTAGCCGTCGTCGGCGGGATCGCTGTAGATGATGAGTGCGACCGCGCCGCGCTTCTCGGCCTCGCGCGCCTTGATGCCGCGATACGAGTGGCCGTAGCGCGCGATCGCGATCTTGCCCTTCACGGAAACGCCCATCGAATCGAGCTGCTTGTAGTCCTCGATCAGTCCATAGTTCACGTAGACGACGGGTGCGCTCACATCGCCGGTGCCGCTGTAGCCGTTGGCGATGATCTTCTCGAATGCCGGCCCGGAAGTCGAATCGCCGGGCATTGCGCCCTCGGCCAGCTCGAGCGAGAGCGTGTCGGGCGACACGCGCCAAAGCTTGATCTCGGTGGTGTGCGGCATCCACACGTCGTACGATCGCACTTCGGTTTGCAGCCCCCACGACTTCATCGCGTTGATCACGTAGTCGCGCGTGTGCTCCTGCGCGGGCGTGCCCGCGATGTGCGACTCCTTCGAGAGCTCGTGCGAGTGATGACGCGCGCTCCCCGTGTCCGGGCGCGCGGTGACGCTCGCCTCGAGGTCGCGCTCGGTGCGCGCGGCAGCGGGCGAGTAGCCGGGAGTGGCAGGAGTCTGCGCGCCGAGCGAGGCGGCCGAGAGCAGCAGTGCGATTGGGAACGTCCGACGCATCATCACGACCTTGGTTCAGGATTCGTTGTGGCTTCACGAACGGCGCCGGTGCGCCGCTTGTCGAATTGCAGTGCGGTGCGCTCGGGCGCCGCGTGAATCGCGCTCTCCGTGTACATGCTCCGCGGATTCCAGAGCACCCATCCTTGAACTCCGTTGGCGTATCCCGCCTCGATCTGCGCGCGCACTTCGGTGGCCGTGTAGTGCGGCGGGCCGAGCGTGAAGTCCTGGTACCACGGTCTGAGCGTTGCCGCGCCGGGAATTCCCGCGGAGCGACGGTGCGCGTCCTTCAGTCCGTGCGCGATCGTCTCGTACGGATGCGCGTTCGGATTGCCGATGCCGTACGAGCCGGGATGGTAGTGCGACGGATACATCATTGGCAGCACGACGTCGACGGTGTTGATGAACTGCTCCCACTTCTGTCCGATCCCCATGTCCGTCGTGTCCGTGGCCGTGAGACCGAAGACGTCGGCCGTCACCGGAACGCCGAGCGGCCGGAGTCGCGCGCGCGTGGTGAGGAGCTGCTCGCGAATCACCTGCGCGCGCAGGCGCCCGCGCGCGAGCGGAAAGGTCGTCTCGGAGACGAGTCGCTTGTCATCAGGGAATCGAACGTAGTCGAACTGAATTTCGCTGAAACCGAGGTCGACGGCTTCGCACGCGAGTTCGGCGGCGTAGCGCCAGGGGCCGTCCTGGTGCGGGTCGAGCCACGGATTCCCCTTCTTGTCGCGCCACGGCGCGGTGGGATCGGCCTTCCGACGAATCGCCCATTCGAGCTTGGTGCTCGCGAGCAGCGGATCCTTCGCGACGACGATGCGCGCGATCGGATAGATGTGGTGCGCGCGCATCGAGTCGAGCATCGCGCGCAACCGCGCATGAGTCATCGGGCGATTGGTGTCCGCGCCGATCGACTGCGCGAGCGGCACGCGCGAGCGGTAGAGGACGAAGCCGCGATCGTCCTTCACATCGATCACAAGCGCGTTGACCTCGGTGCGGCTCGCGAGCGAGATGAGCTGCCAGCCGCGATCGCCGAGCGCCGCCCAGCGATTCACGTAGAGTCCGCGAACGACTTTGGGTTGCGGAACGAGCGGGGGGCGGAGCTCGGGGAGCGAGTCGGCCGACGCGATGCGCGCGGGCGCGGCGCAGAAGGGTGGCTGCGGCACGGGGGCCGCTGGTGGCGCGGGCGCGGGCTTCGGAGCTTGCGCGCCGGCTGCGGAAATGGCGGCGAAGGTAAGCGACGTGAGAGCGGCGATGCGGATGCGGGAGAGCATGCCACAATCTATCTCGCGTGCTCGGCAATCGCTTCCGCGGCACACGCGAGCGGCGTCCACATTTCCGGCCCGCTGGCGATTCATGTCTCCCGCGATAACTTCTGAATTCGGCGGATGAGGCGTATCCGCTGCTCTCCCTACCGCAGGAGCCTCATGTCGCGCTCTGTCGTCGTCGTCGCATTCGCATCGACCGCGCTCGTCGCGGGACTTTCCGCACAACAACCCGCGGCGCCTGTGGCGCAGAAGATCGCGCGGGTCGATACCCTGCATGGCGACGTGCGGACGGACAACTACTTCTGGCTGCGCGAAAAGACGAATCCGAAAGTGATCGCGTATCTCGACAGCGAGAACGCGTACACGGTTGCCGGGATGCGCCACACCGAGGCGCTGCAGAGCAAGCTCTATGACGAGATGCTGGGACGCGTGAAGGAAACCGATCTCTCCGTGCCGTATCGCGACAAAGGCTACTGGTACTACTCGCGCACCGAGAAGGGGAAGAGCTACCAGATTCTCTGTCGCAAGAAGGGCTCGCTCGACGCGAAGGAGGAGATTTACCTCGACGAGAACGCGCTGGCCGAGGGGAAGAAGTTCTTTTCGGTGGGCGGCATCGAGGTGAGCCCGGACAGCAAGCGCGTCGCCTACCTGCAGGACACGACGGCGCTGCGCGTGTACACGCTCTACGTGAAGGATCTGCAGACGGGAAAGCTTCTCACCGACACGCTCGGCACCATCGTCCCGGGGCTCGCGTGGGCGGACGACAATCGCACGATCTTCTACTCGACCGCCGATTCGGCGCGCCGGACGAACGCCATCTGGCGTCACGTGCTCGGCGATCCACGCTCGAAGGACGTGAAGGTGTTCGAGGATGACGATGTGCTCAACAACGTGAATGTCGGGCGCACGAAGAGCGGGAAGTTCGTGCTGATCGCCGACGACGGCTTCACGAGCTCCGAGTGGCGGGCGATTCCGACGGCGGCGCCGACGACGGCCCCGCGCGTGCTCGCGCCGCGGCGCGCGAACGTGCAGTACACCGTCGATCACATCGACGGCGCTTTTCTCATGATCACGAACGACGGCGCGCGCAACTTCAAGATCGTGCGCATTCCCGAAGATGACTTCTCGCCGGCGAAGTGGACCGAGTGGCAGCCGCACAGCGACTCGATATTCGTCGAAGGTGTCGAACCGTACAAGCATTTCGTGGTGGTACAAGAGCGGGCGGGAGGGCTGCCGCGCCTTCGCGTCACGGATCTCGTCACGCACGCGACGCACTTCATCACCTTCCCTGAAGCGGCGTACGGCGTGTTCCCCACACAGAACGCCGAGTTCGACTCGCCGACGCTGCGCTTTCAGTACTCGTCGCTCGTCACCCCGCCGTCGACGTACGACTACGACATGGGCACGCACGAACGCGTTCTGAAAAAGCGACTGGAAGTGCCAGGCTACGATCCGTCGCACTATGAGATCAAGCGGATGATGGTCGCGGTGCGCGACGGCGCGCACGTGCCCGTGTCGATGCTCGTGCGCAAGGGATGGATGCAGGATGGCAGCCATCCCCTGCTGCTCTACGCGTATGGCTCGTACGGCTACACGACCGAGGCGACGTTCAACTCTCCGGTGCTGAGCCTGGTCGACCGCGGCTTCGCCTACGCCATCGCGCACATCCGCGGCGGGCAGGAGATGGGCCGAGAGTGGTACGACGACGGCAAAATGATGAACAAGAAGAATACCTTCAACGATTTTGTAGACGTCGCCGAGTATCTCGAAAAGCAGAAGTTCACGAGCGCCGACAAGATGGTGGCGAACGGCGGGAGCGCGGGCGGGCTGCTCATGGGCGCCGTGTCGAACATGCGCCCCGATCTGTTCCGCGCGATCGTCGCCGACGTGCCCTTTGTGGATGTGATCAACACGATGATGGACGCGTCGCTTCCGCTGACCTCGCAGGAGTGGCAGCAGTGGGGCGATCCACACATCCAGGCGCAGTACGACTACATGAAGAGCTATTCGCCGTACGACAACGTCGAGCACAAGGCGTATCCGTGGATGCTCGTGACGTCATCGCTCAACGACTCGCAGGTATCGTATTGGGAGCCAACGAAGTGGGTGGCGAAGCTCAGGGCGATGAAGACGGATGCCAATCCGCTCTACTTCAAGATCAACATGGCTGGTGGCCACGGCGGGAGCTCGGGCCGCTACGACCGGCTGCACGAGATCGCATTCCGCGACGCGTTCATGCTCGACGCGGTTGGGCAGAGCCAGCAAGTTTCCATCGTACAGTGAGCGACATGATGCCATCCCCGAAGCTCCGCTTTCTCGCGTGCGCTGCCTGCGCGTACGTCGCGCTCATCACGCAGCCGCTTCTCGCGCAGCGCGCGAACCGTCCTGACTGGACCGCGCGCTATCAGGCGATCATGGCCGAGAAGGGGCAGAAGCCGGACAGCGTGCGGTTGCACGAGCTCTTCGCAGTCGACTGGGACTACGGCAACATCGAGTATCCCGAGGGGGCGACGTACTCCGGCTATAAGGGGCAGAACGATCGGTGGACGGACGTGTCGCTCGCCGCCATCAACCAGCGAAAGAAGGAACTGCAGAACCCGATGGCGGTGATCGCGTCGATCGATCGCGCGACGCTGTCGACGAGCGATCAGCTCAACTACGATCTCTTCCGCCGCGGCGCCGAGGACAACATCGCGGGCACGCGCTTCCCCTGCGAGTATCTCTCGATCGATGCGCGCAGCGGGCCGCAGCTGCTCCCGCAGACGCTCGAGCTCAACCCGAACGCCACTGTGAAGGACTACGAGGACATCGTCGCCCGCATCGACGCGCTCGGTGCGGTCGTCGATCAGACCATCGTGCTCCTGCAGAAGGGGCTCGACGCAAAGGTCACCGCGCCGCGCATCACGTTGCGCGATGTGCCCGATCAGGTGAAGGGGCTGCTCACCGCGGATCCGATGCAGAGCCCCGTGCTCGTCACCTTCACGCGCTTTCCCGCGAGCATCCCGGCCGCAGATCAGACGCGGCTCACTGCCGCCGCGGTCAAGGCATACTCGGATAAAGTGAAGCCCGCGTACGAGCGGCTCTACACTTTCCTCACGACAAAGTACCTTCCCGGCGCGCGCGAGTCAGTTGGCATGAGCGCACTCCCCGACGGCGCGGCGTGGTACGCGTACAACGTGCGCATCCAGACCACCACCAATCGCACGCCCGCGCAAATCCACGAGACCGGGCTGGCCGAGGTGAAGCGGATTCACGGACAGATGGACAGCGTGATGAAGTCGATCGGCTACAAGGGGACGTTCGCGGAGTTCACGAACTTCCTGCGCACCGATCCGAAGTTCTTCTTCACCGACAGTGCGGATCTCGTGCGCGCGTATCGCGACATCGTCAAGCGGATAGACCCCGAGCTCATCAAGATGTTCGGGCATCTGCCGCGACTGCCGTATGGCGTGACGACGATTCCATCGTACGCCGCGAAGTCCGCGACCACGGCGTACTATCAGCCGGGCTCGTACGAGGCGGGGCGCCCCGGCTTCTACTACGTGAACACGTACGCGCTCAACACGCGTCCGAAGTGGGAGATGGAGGCGCTGTCGTCGCATGAGGCGGTGCCCGGACATCATCTACAGATCGCGATCGCGCAGGAGCTCACCGACGTGCCGAACTTCCGCCGCTATGGCGGCTACACCGCGTTCGTCGAGGGGTGGGCGCTCTACTCCGAGAGCCTTGGACCGAGCATCGGTCTCTACAAGGATCCGTACTCGAAGTTCGGGCAGCTCACCTACGAGATGTGGCGCGCGATCCGCCTCGTGATCGACACGGGCATCCACGCGCAGGGCATGTCGCGCCAGGATGCGATCGACTACTTCGCCGCCAACTCGGCGAAGACACAGAACGACATCGTGGTGGAGGTCGACCGCTACATCACGACGCCGGGCCAGGCGCTCGCGTACAAGACCGGTGAGCTCAAGATCAAGGAGCTACGCGCGTACGCGGAGCAGCAGCTCGGGCCCAAGTTCGACATCCGCGACTTCCACGACCAGGTACTCGGCCAGGGCGCGCTCCCGCTCGATGTGCTCGACGCGCGGATCAGGGCGTGGGTGAACGAGAGGAAGACGAAGGCGTAGATGCTGAAGTCAGTACCCCAACAGCGCCGCCCAGAGCTGCGGATACATCGCCATGCTCTGCGCGCGGTACTGCGGGCGGTAGCCGAAGAGAATGACGTGCCCCTTCCCCTCCTTCACGTCAACCAGCGCCGCCTTCCCGCGAATCTTCTCGGCGCCGAGCAGCCATCCCGATAACAGCGCCGTGCCCGCTGACGGATAAACCGCCGCTGCCGTCGCGCGTGTGCTGTCCGTGATCTCGAATGCAGGGCCGCTCTCGAACCACGCCGCCGGATGCGCGAGCATCAGCTTGTTCAGCGGATGCGACTGGTCGAGGTTGAGCGCGAACAACGATCCCGGCGCATAGAAATCGCGATCGCTCACGCCCTCGAGCACGTTCTTCACCGGGAGCTTGAGATACTCGATCGCCCACCGACTCGCGTCGTTGAAGGTCACGAGCGTTCCACCGGCGTTCACGAAGTCGTGCAGCGCCGCATCGCCCGAAGTACCGAGCCCGCCCTTGAGCGAGTCGGGGTAGCCCGCCTCGCGCGCGCCCATCTGCAGCCCGCGAGGCGATTCGTCCGGGAGAATGATCGCGTCGAAGCGCGACGCGAGATTCCCCGCGTGCACCTCGCGATCGCCGATCGTCGTGAACGGAATGCGGTACTGGTCGAAGATGAAGCGCGTCCACCCCTCGTCCATCGAGGGGTTCCAGCTTCGATAGATCGCGATGCGGCGGGTCGACTTGTCGCTGAGCCCGGGCACGTCCAGCTTCGGCGGCGGAATTTGCGCGATCACATCCGACATCGTCACCGGAAACGAATCCACCGCGATCGCGCCCACGCCCATCAACAGCGGCAGCGTCTGCGCCGTCACATCGTACGGCGCCTTCGGCGGTCCACCCGGATATTCGTGTAAATCGGGATAGTGCTGATTCTCGAGCAGCGCCTTCGCGAAGCCGCCATACGGTTGATCGAGCAGCACGACATACGTGCCGGCGGAGAAGCGCACGCGATTCGCGACAAAGGGCACGGTCGCGCGGCGGATCTCGACCTGACCGCGCTGCAGAATGCGCAGCACCGTGCGCAGCGATGACTGATCGGGCTGCTGCATCGGAATCAGAAATGCGGCCGGCCACTTCTCGCGCTGGGCCGCGCGATTCCCCTGCACCGCGCGCTCGCTCACCTTCGAGAAGTTCTCGAGCCACGTCGTGCGCATCGGCGCCGTGGCCGAGAGCAGCGCCCACGACGCGCTCACCTGATAGTCGACGATGTTCCCGATCGTCCAGACGCCGCCCTGCCAAGGCACAAGAAAATTCCACGACGAGACCTTCGAATCGTAGCCCCGCCCCGGCTTGAGCGAATCGAATGGCGTCGTCAGCGGAGTCGCGATGCTCGCGCTCGCCGTCTCCGTGAGAATGCGCACGCCGCCGTGATAGTGCTGATACGCGCGACTCGGCGTCCACGCATCGTACGTCGAGTTGTTCGAGATTCCTGTTTTCCCCTGCGCCATCAAGCGCCACGTCATCTCGAGGCCGAGCGCGTTCACACCCGAGATGAGAATCGGATCCACATTCGGCTCGATCGGATCCATGTACGGCGGAATGAACAGTCGCGCCTCGTCCGAGCCCTGCTGGTGGATGTCGTTCACGATCTGCGGATGCCAGAGATTGTGGAGCGAATCGATGGTCATCTGCGTCTCGAGCTGCGTGAACGCATACCAGTCGCGGTTGTTGTCGTGCCCCGTGTAGTGGTGATAGAGCACCGGCGGATCCGTTCCCTCCGCGGGCGTGCCGAGCGTGCTGTGATACCAGTCGCCAACGATGTCGACGCCGTCCGGGTTGAGCGACGGCACCATGAGCACGATCGTCTGCGCGCGAATCGCTCGCGACTCGGCGTCCTCGCCGCTGACGAGCTTGTGCGCGAGCACGAGCGGCGTGAGGATGCCGCCGACTTCATCGGAGTGAATGCTCGACGTGATCAGCACGACGAGCTTCCCGTTCGCGATCAGCGAGTCGCGCTCGCCGGGGCGTCGCACGCGCGGATCCGCGAGCCGCCGCTGGATCTCGCGATACTTCGGCAAGTTCGCGATCGTCGCCGAGTCGGAGATGATGGCGGCGATGAACGGACGGCCGAGCGTCGTCTTGCCGAGGACGTGTAGCTGGATGCGCGGGCTCGACTTCGACAGCGCAGTGAAGTAGGCGACGACCTGCGACCATGCGGGGAGCTTGCGATCGGTGCCGGGAACAAAGCCGATCACCGACTCGGGCGTCGGCACGCTCGACGATTGCCGCACACTCTGCGCGCCGAGCAGCGAGGGAATTCCGAGTGCTAGCCCAAGCGCGATGCGACGCAGCGACCGCGTCCGACTATCCCACGTCGATCTTGCGGAGCTCGTCGGCGGCCTCGAGCACGTGGCCGATCTCGCGAGAGAGCGCGCGTGCCTCGACGGTCGCGCTGTTGACGTCGCCGATGGCTGACTGCACACCGGATGAGCGAAGCTTGAGAAGATCATACTTCAAATTCTGCAACGCGAGACCGGCGCTGTCGAGCTGTCCGGTTAGCCGGGCGCGGCGCGAACCGAGCTCTGTCATCGAGACGAGCTGTCGTTTCAGCAGCGAAAGCCGCCTGTCACGGTCCGACGCCTCGGCCGGCTCGCGCTCCACCTGCGCTATCCGCGCCTCGAGCTCCGCCACGAGCGCTGGCGAGCAATCGGCATCGAGATGGTGAAGTGTCTGCGCGACCGACGCCACGCGCTCGACGAGCGCCGTCACCGTCGGCACGACGTCTGGGAGCATGTCGCGATCGGCCTTCGCCAGCGATGCCACCGTCGCGAGCACTGCGGCGCGATCGGCCACCGCGCGGCGCACGTTCGCGCCGTACGCACCGGCGAGCATTTCGCGCGGCGCGAGCTTCGCAGCCTCGTCTTCGGCGACCGCCGGCGGAAGCGCGCGAGCTCCCGCGCCCTGTCCCACACCGGCCGCCCCCACCGATGCGAGATCCGGCGCCGTGGGGCGCGAGAGGATCTGCCCGAGCGTGACACCCTCGGACCAAAGGCTTCCCCACTCCTTGAGCAGGCTGACGGTCATGAAGATCGCGGGGAAGAGGAACCACGGGAACATCGCATTCGTGAGCAGGTTGATGCCGCCGAGCATGCCGATGACGGCGACATTGCTCACGACGTGCTTGCGGAAGTGCACGATGCGCTCGCCGATGGTCTTCACCGGGCGCCCCGCGATCCCGTACTTCACCTGATCGCGAAAGTTGCGGCGCCACTCCTTCCACTCGCGGTGCGACATCGGATGCGCGGGCATGCCGTCGGCGCCGATGGGAAAGGCCGCCGCCTGATGCGCCCATGGCGCGGCCGGATCGCGATAGAGCGCTGGCGCGGGCGGCGCTGGTGGCAGCGGCGCGTTGCGCGGCGCGGGGTACTGCGGCGCGTACGGCTGCGGTTGCGCACTCTGGGGCTGTGCGTACGGCTGCGCCGTGGGCGCGCGCCACCCGGGCGATGCGAGCGCCGACGCCATCTCCGCTGCGCTCGAGAATCTGTCCTCGGCCTTTTTCTCGAGCGAGTGCTCGACGATCGCCGCGATGTCCGGCGGCGCATCGGGGCGCAGATCGCGCACCGGGCGGAGCCGCTCCGTGAGATGCTTCATCATCATCGACGGCGTGTTCGACGCCTTGAAGGGCAGCTCGCCCGTCAACATGAGATAGCCGACGACGCCTAATGAGTAGATGTCGCTGCGGCCATCCGCTTCCTTCTCGCCGAGTGCCTGCTCGGGAGACATGAACGCCGGCGTGCCGATTACGACGCCGGTTGCGGTGAGCTGTGCATCGCCTTCCGCCGCACGCGCGATTCCGAAGTCGGTGACCATCGCGCGCCCGCTCTCGCGATCGATGAGAATGTTCTCAGGCTTGATGTCGCGGTGCACGACGCCGCGCGCGTGCGCGTACGCGAGTGCGCCCGCGACCTCGCGTAGCAGTCGCCGCACGTCGTCGTTGGTCATGCGCGGCGCGCGCGCGAGCCGCGCGGCGAGCGTCTCGCCATCGACCAGCGCCATCACGAGGTAGACGATCCCGTTCTTTTCGTCCACCGAATAAATCGGGACGATGTTCTGGTAGTTCAGCTTCGCGGAGGTCTCGGCTTCGCGGAGGAAGCGGCGCTTCACTTCCTCGCGAAAGGCGAGCTCCGGGGGGAGCACCTTGAGGGCGACCGCGCGCTTGAGCCGGCGATCGATGGCGCGGTAGACGAGCGCCATCCCTCCGCGCCCAAGCTCGCCCTGCACATCGTAGAGATCACCGACCGCTACGACCACGCGGTCGTGCATCACGTCGGTCATGAGGTGCCGCGGACGCCACTCGAGCCGCGCGCAGACTCCGCGCCGTAAACCGCCGCGTCCACTTCATCCGCGAGCGAGCGCGCGCGCTCGGTGAGCAGCGTGATCTGACTCCCCGCGTTCGCGACGGCGCCGGCGCGAAGGCGCAGGATGTCGAGCCGCATGTTCTGCAGCGCGAGCACGCAGCTATCGAGCTTCGCGCGCGCATCGTCGTGGCGACGCGTGACGTCCGCCACGCCGCGGCGCTGGCGCTTGAGCAGCGCGAGGCGGCGCACGCGATCCTCGCTCCCGCGCTCGAGCGGATTCGCGAGCGCCTCGAGCTCCGAGATCTGCGACTCGATCTGCGCGAGCGCATCCGGCGCGCTCGACTTCTCATCCGCGGCGGTTGCCTGCGCGAGCAGCTGAATGCGCTGAAAGAGCGCTTCGGTCGCGGGAATCACTCCCTCGACGAGCGACTGATCATTGGGCGGCAGCGAGCTCACCATGCGCAAAATCTCGTTGCGATCCTGCTCGGCGCGCTGCACGGTGCCGCGATACGGCCCCATGTCGGTGCGATTCGGATCGAAGCCCGCCGCGCGCTGTTGCGCCGTGTTCCCGGGCAGCGGCATCGGCGGCAGCGACATGCGCGGCGGCCGCGGGAGCGAGCGGCGCTCCTTGTCGAAGAGCCCACGCGCCTCCTCGATCGTCTCGCCGGCGAGATCGACGAGGCGCCGATCGCGCGGCTGACGGAACACGTCGCGCCAATCGTAGCCGGCATTCCACAGCTTCGAATACTTGAAGGCCATGTACACTCCCCACATCGGAGTGACGAAGACGAGACCCGTGTGGGTAAAGATCGAGAAGAGAATGATCGCGGCGTTGACGAACGCGAACGTCCCGAACTTGCCGCGGAAGGCGCGAACCTCGGGCGCCATCCAGCGCGCGATCTCTTCGCTCGTGGCCGGGCTGTAGTGCGAGAGCGCGTGCGATGCGGGAAGCGGCGACGATGGCGCGGTCTCGAACGGGCGCGACGCATAGTCCTGCGACGATGTGCGCGGGGGCGGTGAATTCACCACGGCGGGGATGACGGTCACGTCGCCCGCAAGCGCGCGCGACAGCGCCGCGGCACTCGCCACGCGATTTTCCGGCTCCTTCTCGAGCAGCGACATCACCGTCGCGGCGAGATCGGCAGGACAATCGGCGCGCAGCTGGTTCACGGGCGTTGGGCGCTCCGTGATCTGCTTCATCAGCATCGATGCGGTGGTCGCCGCCTGAAACGGCAAACGCCCCGACAGCATTTGGTACGCGACAACTCCCAGCGCGTAGAGATCGGTGCGCCCGTCGATCTCGCGGTCGCCCGCGGCCTGCTCCGGCGACATGAATGCCGGCGTCCCGATCGCCACACCCGTGGCCGTGAGCCGCGAGTCCGATCCTTCCTGGATCGCGCGCGCGATTCCGAAATCCGTCACCATCGCGCGCCCGCTCTCCTTGTCGAGGAGAATGTTGTCCGGCTTGATGTCGCGATGGATCACGCCGCGCGCGTGCGCGTAGGCGAGCGCGTCGGCGACTTCGCGCAGCACACGGCGCGTCTCCTCCACTGACATCTGGCCGTCCTCGTACATCTTCTTCGCGAGCGTTGGCCCTTCGACGAGCGCCATCACGAAGTAGACGAGTCCCTCGCGCTCATCGACGCTGTAGATCGGAACGATGTTAGGATGGCTGAGCTGCGCGGCGGTCTCCGCTTCGCGCAGGAAGCGCGTCTTGATCTCGCTGCGAAACGCGAGCTCGGGCGGCAGCAGCTTGATGGCGACCAGCCGTTTCAGCCGGCGATCCTTCGCGCGATACACGATGCCCATGCCGCCGCGCCCAAGCTCGTTATCGAGCTCATAATTGGCGGCGAGCGCGCGCTCGGCTACAGCACGGATCTCCGCATCCGCAGGCACGGCGGGATCAGGCACTCGAGAACCCCTGGGGGGAACAAGAAGCCCTCGGGGACACGGCCCTCCGGGAGGAATAGAGTCTGCTTAGTGTACCATTTGCAGCGCGATCTGAAAAGACAATCAGCCGTGCTGGCAGGGGCACTACGTCAAAGCGACGGGTAGAAGTTGCAACTTCTGCCTTGATGGCCTGTTTGGTGCTGCTTCGGTACCCGCGGAACGACTTTCGACGCCATCGGCTTCGTCAGATGATCGGAGGCCTTACCGGCTTCAGATGATGTTCTTACAACAAGGTCGACACAATGGCGCAACGTCAAACACTGCCAGTACTTCCGCTTCGCGGAACCGTCATCTTCCCGGGCCTCACCGCACCGATTGCGGCTGGTCGGCCGGGTACGCTTCGCGCGATCGAGGCGGCACTCAAGGGCGACCGGCTCGTCTTCGCCGTGGCGCAGCGCGACAACGCGGATGAACCAACTCAGGACAATCTTTACTCAATGGGAGTGATCGCGCGCATCGGACAGGTGCAGCGCGGACTCGGCGGCGTTCAACTCCTCCTTCAGGGCGAGCAGCGCGCCACCGCACTCCAATATTCCACGACTGACAACTACCTCGCCGCCGTAACGGTGCAGGTGGAAGACATGAACGCGCTCGACGAGCATGACAGCGCGTTTGAGGCTCTCCACAAGGAGATCCGCGAGCGCGCGGCCGAGCTTGGCGAGAAGCGCGGTCTTCCCGAGGAAGTCGTACACCAGGTTCTCGATTCCGTCACCGAGCCCGGCAAGTTCGCCGATCTCGTCGCTGGCTACATCGAGCTTTCGGTGGCAGAGAAGCAGGGATTGCTCGAGACGCTGAGCGTCGAAGAGCGGCTGCGTCGCGTGCTCGTGCACGTGCAGCGCCAAATCGGCTTGCTCGAGGCGCAGGAAGAGATCAAGTCACAGGTCCAGGAAGAGCTGGGCACGCGCCAGCGCGAGATGTATCTGCGCGAGCAGATGAAGGCGATCCAGAAGGAGCTCGGCGACGACGACCAGAGCCGCGAGATCGAGGAGCTTCGCGAGAAGCTGACGAAGCTCGATCTGCCGAAGTCGGCGCGTCAGGAAGTCGAGCGTGAGCTCGGCCGGCTGGAGCGCTCGGGACGCGAGTCCATGGAAGCGCAGGTCATTCGCACGTATCTCGAGTGGGTGGCCGAGCTGCCGTGGAACACGCGCTCGGACGACAATCTCGATCTGCGTCACGCGAGCAAGGTGCTCGACGAGGATCATTACGGGCTGCCGGATGTGAAGGACCGGGTGCTCGAATTCCTCGCCGTCAGGCAGTTGCGCGCGCAGGAGCTGGCCGAAGAGGTCGAGAAGACCGGTGAGTTCCCCGCGGCGAAGCTGAAGTCCGTGAAGGACGAGGTCGTGCCGACGCTCGCGACTGCGGAGGGCGAAGACCGTACGATCACCGATGCGAAGGAAGTGAAGGCGCGGGCGATGGCGAAGGGGCCGATCCTGCTCTTCGTCGGACCTCCGGGGGTTGGCAAGACATCGATCGCGAAGTCGATCGCGCGCTCGCTCGGACGCGAGTACATCCGCGCGGCGCTCGGCGGTGCACGCGATGAGGCGGACATCCGCGGCCATCGGCGCACGTACGTCGGCGCGATGCCGGGACGTGTGATCAATGGACTCAAGCAGGCGGGAACGAAGAACCCCGTCTTCCTGCTCGACGAAGTGGACAAGCTCGGAAGCTCGTACCAGGGCGATCCGTCGAGCGCGCTGCTCGAGGTGCTCGATCCTGCGCAGAACGACAGCTTCACCGATCACTATCTCAACGTTCCGTTCGATCTGAGCGAAGTGCTCTTCATCGCGACGGCGAACTTCATCCAGAACATTCCGGCGCCGTTGCTGGACCGAATGGAAGTGGTGGAGTTCTCGGGCTACACCGAGCGTGAGAAGACGGAGATCGCGAAGACATATCTCGTGCCGCGGCAGCTGGAGGAGGCGGGGCTCAAGGACAAGGGCGTCACCTTCACCGATGAAGCGGTGACCACGATCGTGACGCGATACACGCGCGAGAGCGGCGTGCGTCAGCTCGAGCGACAGGTTGGCGCGGTCGCGCGAAAGGTCGCGCGCAAGATCGCGGCGAAGGAGATCGAGTCGCTCACCGTCACGCCCGCGGATGTTCGCGAGCTGTTGGGACGTCCGAAGGTGCACCCGGAGCACGCGGCCGAGGACAACGAGGTCGGCGTGGCGACGGGGATGTACTACACGCCTGCGGGCGGCGACATCATGTTCGTGGAGGCGGCGATTCGCCGGCTGTATGCGCCACCGGCTTCGGCGGATGGCGATGTGCAGGTGGCGGGTTGGGGAAATGTGTCGCTCATTCTCACGGGCCAGCTTGGCGACGTGATGAAGGAGTCGGCGCGGGCGGCTCTGACGTATGCGGCGACGCATGCAGCACAGCTCCACATTCCCACCGACAAGCTCGGATCGATCGAGGTGCACGTGCACGTTCCCGCGGGAGCGATCCCGAAGGACGGGCCGAGCGCCGGTGTCTCGATCTCGACCGCGCTCGTCTCGGCGATGTCCGGCCGGCGCGTTCGCAAGGACGTGGCGATGACGGGTGAGGCGACGCTGCGCGGCAGAGTGCTGCCGATCGGCGGACTGAAGGAGAAGGTGCTGGGTGCGCACCGCGCGGGGATCACGACCATCATCCTCCCGAAGGACAACGAGGCGGACATGGAAGACATTCCCGAGGAGGTTCGCAAGAGTCTCACCTTCCACACGGTGAGCACGCTCGACGAAGTGTTTGCGATCGCGCTGGAGCCGGAGGGCGAGCTGGCACTGCCCTCCAAGCCGACGCTGGTCGAAGAGGCTGAGGAGCGCGCGGAGATTCATGCCGCGGTTTGATCGGCCTTGCTGGTATAGATGATGAGAGAGCGCCGCGGCGAGTTGCCGTGGCGTTTTTTCGCTAGCGGTATTTGCGTCGGGCGAGCGCACGAGCGATTCTACGAATACGATGACTGACCGCAGATACGACGACGATGAGGTTGCGGAGATATTCCGGAAGGCGGCCGAGGGGCCGCAGTCTCTTCCGCATCAGGTGGCGGGTGACGCGGGGATGACTCTCGCCGAGCTGCAGGACATCGGCCGCGAGGCTGGCCTCTCGCCCGAGGCCGTTGCGAGTGCCGCTCGTTCACTGGAGATTCGTCCGCAGGTTGGCGTGCGGCGTTATCTCGCCATGCCGATCGGAGTCAAGCGAACGATCGAGCTCCATCGGCAGCTCACCGAAGCGGAGTGGGAGCGACTGGTCGTGCAGCTGCGCGAAACGTTCAACGCGCGCGGAACGGTGAGCTCGAACGGCTCCTTTCGTCAGTGGACGAATGGAAATCTTCAGGCGCTTCTCGAGCCAACCGCGAACGGACATCGGCTGCGCATGTCGACCTTGAGAGAGGGGTCGATTATCTTCCTGAATGTTGGCGTCGGCATGATCGGCACGGGCGCAATCATGGCGATCGTCAGCGCTGTCGGCGGACATCTCGGCGACACGTGGACCGGAGCAGCGATGATGTCATTTCTTGGCGTCGCCTCGATCGCGGTCGGTGGGCTGCGGCTGCCGGGCTGGGCGCGCCTCCGCGCGCGTCAGATGGAGTCGATCACCTCTCGGCTGGCCCTCGAGACGGGCGCCGAGAGCTCGGAGCTGCCGCCCGGGAAGTGAACTCCGCTAGAACGTGATCGGCCCATCCGCGAACAGCGCCCACGGGTCGCCCGGCTGCGTGCCATCCAGGAAGTATTCGGTGTAGCGGCGCTCGGGGAGCGTGGTGCTATCCGCCGGAGCGAGCTTGTCGCGATCGAAGTCCACTGCGACGAGCCCCGCGGGAAGATTCCACTCGCCCGAGCTGCGCGACTGATAGTAGCGTCCCATCATGTCGCCCCAGATCGGTGCGGCGACGGATCCACCCGCGGCGCCCGGCGCGATCGGCACCGGATTGTCGAAGCCCACCCACACGCCGGCGACGACTTCCGGCGTCATTCCGATGAACCACGCATCGGTGTCGTTGTTCGTCGTTCCCGTTTTCCCCGCGGCCTCGATGCGCTCTGGGAGGTAGCGGCGCACGGACGTCGCGGTGCCGCGCGTGACGACGTCGCGCATCATGTCGCGCATGATGAATGCAACGCGCGGATCGAGCACCGAGTCGCGCGCGGCCGCGCGCTCCGTATACACCTGGCGTCCGCCCGCATCGATAATGCGATGGATGAAGCGCGTCGTCACACTCGAGCCATCGTTGTCGAAGGCGGCGTAGGCGGCGACCATCTCGAGCGGGCGCACGGCCGACGCGCCGATCGCGCTCGACGGATACGGCGAGATCGGCGTGGAGATGCCGAGCGCGTGGGCGAGAGCGGCGATCGTATCGATCCCCTCGGCCATGCCCAGCTGCACGGCGACCGGATTGCGCGATCGCACGAGCGCGTCGCGAAGGGTCATGGGGCCGAGGAACTGGCCGTCGTCGTTGCGCGGGCGGTAGACGCCGTTGCGGTCGAGCGGGATCGCGAGCGCGGTGTCGAAGACGATCGAGCTCGCGGTGAGCGTGTCGGCGATCGCGGTCGCATAGACGATCGGCTTGAAGGCGGAGCCGGGCTGCCGCAGTGCGTTGAGCGCGCGATTGAAGCGCGAGTCCGCGTAGTCGCGGCCACCGACCAGCGCGAGCACGTCACCATCTTCGGGATCGATCGCGACCACGGCGCCCTGCAGATAGTCGCTGCTCCCCGGCGCGCGCGTCGCGAACAGTGGATGCTTGTATCCCGCGCGGGCCTCGACGCGCGCGAGGCCGGAGGTGAGTGCATCGGCGGCGAGCGACTGCAGCTGCGCGTCGATGGTCGTCGTGATCTGGAAGCCGCCGGTCATCACGGGCACGCCCGCGCTCTCGGCCTCGCGTCGCACGACGTCGACGACGTAGGGTGCGGCGGACATTCCCATCGATGGCGCGGTGACGATCGGCTCGAGCTTCGCCGCCGCGACGGCGGCGGGAGTCTCGTAGCCCTGTTGTGCCATGAGTGAGAGCACGAGATCGCGGCGCTCGCGCGCGCGATCCGGATGGCGTACCGGATCGTAGAGCGCGGGGCCTTTCGGCATCGCAGCGAGCGTGGCTGCCTGTGCGAGCGAAAGTCGCGCGGCGGGGATGCCGAAGTAGTGACGCGATGCCTCCTCGACGCCGTACCAGCCGTGGCCGAAGTGGATCTGATTGAGATACGCCTCGAGGATTTGCTGCTTGTCGTAATGGCGCTCCATCTCCCGCGCGGCATTCTGCTCGTGGATCTTGCGCGCAATCGAGCGGTCGGCGCGGTCGATGAGATCGGGGTGCATGTTGCCGACGAGTTGCTGCGTGATCGTGCTCGCGCCGCGCGCGTGGCCACGCAGCGCGTCCTTGAACGCGGCCGCAACGCCCACCATGTCGACGCCATCATGTTTGTAGAAGCGCTGGTCCTCGACCGCGATGAAGGCCTGGCCGACGTAGGGCGGCAGCGTGCGGATCGAGACGCTCACGCGGAACTGCGTGCCAAGCTCGCCGATCAGCTGACCGTCGCGCGCGAGCACGAGCGACGATTGCGGCTGCGGCACGATCTGCCACGCTTCGCTTGCGGGCTGCACCAGCGGCGCCCCCTGCGCGGCGAGCGGCGAGGCGATCCCAATCGCGGCGAGGACGACTATTCTGACACGCAGTTGCATATTCGACAGACGAAACACGGCTGGGAAGATAATTGGAGCCGGGGCGTGAGACGCTCGTCTCTACCCCTGTCCCCTTAATACACCCATCTTTCGATCATGCCTCACACTCTCCAGCTTGCCGCGCTCCAGTTCTCCCCCGGCAAGGGAGAGTATGAGGGGAACCTCGCGAGGCTGGGCGGGATCTTCACGCAGCTCGACTCGCTCGATCCGCGGCCGGACGTGCTCCATCTCCCAGAATCCGCGCTCACGGGCTACTTCCTCGAGGGTGGCGTGCGTGAGCAGGCGCACACCGCTGGCGCGTTCGCAGCGGATCTGCAGCGGGTATTTCTCGCCTCGGGCGCGTCGCAGCCGCTCGAAGTCGCGATCGGCTTCTACGAGCTCTGGAACAGCATTCTGTACAACAGCGCGATGTGGGTGCGACTGGGTGGCGACGCGCCGCTCATTCGTCACGTGCATCGCAAGAACTTCCTCCCCACGTACGGTCTCTTCGACGAGGAGCGCTTCGTCGAGCGCGGCCACGACATCCGCGCCTTCGAGACGCCGTGGGGAAAGTTCGCGATGCTGGTGTGCGAGGACGCGTGGCACTCGCTGCCGGGAACGCTGCTCGCGCTCGACGGCGCGACGATGATCTTCATCTTGGCGGCGGCGCCCGCGCGTGGCGTCCATCCGCGCGACGACGCGATCCCCGGCCCCGCGAGCGTCGCGCGGTGGGAACGGCTCGTGCGGGATATAGCCGAGGAGCAGGGAGTGTTCGTGTCGTTCGCAAATCTGGTGGCGAACGAGGGCGGGAAGTCCTTCCCCGGGGGCGCCACGATCGCCGGCCCCAACGGCGAGGTGCGCGTGCGCGGGCCGCTCTGGCGAGAGGCGCTCGTCGCGCTGCGGATCGACCTCAACGATCTCTCGCGCGCGCGCTCGGAGATGCCGCTGCTCGCGGATCTGCAGACGGCGATGCCGCATCTGCTCGACAATCTCGAGCAGATCCGCGCGGAGACGCCGGCCGCGCTCGAGTACGATCCGGCGCCGGCCGCGAAGAAAACGGTGGCGAAGAAATCGCGCGCGAGAGTGGAGTCGCGCTCGAGCGACATTGAGGTCGTACAGGTGGGCGCGCGCGAGAACGGCGCGCCCTCAGCGCT
>Ga0075521_10000025_pt1 | contig 27030 bp, 23 predicted proteins | sample NGEPerD_FD_74785 | JGI IMG/M metagenome (GOLD analysis project Ga0075521, IMG submission 74785) | Arctic peat soil microbial communities from the Barrow Environmental Observatory site, Barrow, Alaska, USA - NGEE PermafrostAB12-D | ecosystem: Environmental > Terrestrial > Soil > Wetlands > Peat ...
GCCGACGGTTCCCGCGACCAGCGAAGCCAGCACCAGGATCCCGATCAGCGTGAACCAACTCGACACGTGGACCTGCACCGGCGTGGCGGGAATGAAGTACACAAGCGGGAAAATCACCAGCGCAGCCAGCATGCTCTGCACCGCGCTGAACACGATTTTTTCGATCGCCACCCAGGTCACGGGCAGAGGCGACATCACGCGGTCATGGATTTCGCGCGTCGCGCCGATCTCCATCGACAGCGGCAACGCCGTCGCCATGATGCCCTGAATAAAGATGCCCACCGCCAGCAGTCCCGGAAGGATCAGCGTGCCGAAGCCTCCGGCGGTGGCGCTGCTCTGGAAGCCTTGTCCCATCTTGGGGAACAGGTAGGTGAACACGAAGACGAACATCAGCGGGTTCATCACGGTGCGGATAAGGAACGGAATCACCTCGCGCCGCAGCACGCTGATGTCGCGCAACAACAGCCCTCGGAACGAGCGCCAATAGAGCGTGTAGTTAGTCACGCAAGTCCCTCCCCGTGAGCTTGATGAAGACCGATTCCAGCGTAGTTTCACTCACTGATATGTCGCGCAGATTGTCTCCCGTGATGCCGACGATCTCCGGTAGAAGCCCGCCGCGGCCATCGGTAAATACGATTAGGCCCGCCGCCGATGCTTCCACCGAAGTGACGCCCGGAAGCGTTCCCAGGCGCGCGCGCAGTCCGTCGGCGCTCGAGTCCTGCAACTGCAACTGAAACACCCGCTGCGCGCCCACGCTGTTCTTCAGCTCTTCGGGAGTTCCGCTCACCAGGATCTTCCCGTGGTCGATGATCGCGACCCGCCCGCACAGCTGGTCGGCTTCTTCCATATAGTGCGTGGTAAGAACGACGGTAATGCCGCGCTGGCGAAGCTCGCGGATGATGTCCCACAATGCCAGACGCGTCTGCGGATCGAGTCCCGCGCTGGGTTCGTCGAGAAAGAGCACTTCGGGATTGTGCGCGATAGCGCGCGCAATCTGCACCCGCTGCGCCAGACCACCCGATAGAGTGCGGACCGAAGACTTCGCGCGTTCGGTCAGTTTGAACAGGTCGAGCAGTTCCGCCGACCTCTTCGCCGCTTCCGAGTGCGGAATTCCGAAGTACCGGCAGTGGAAGTACAGGTTCTCCCACACTGTGCACTGCCGGTCGAGCGTGTTGAACTGGGTCACCACGCCCATGTAGCGCCGGGCCTCCGACGGGTGCTCGACAACGTCGATGCCCGCGATGCGGACCCGGCCCGCGGTGGGCAGCGAGCGCGTGGTACACACGCTGATGGTGGTGCTCTTACCAGCGCCATTCGGCCCCAGCAAGCCGAATAACTCTCCGCGCTCCACCGCCAGGTCGATTCCCTTCACCGCCTCGACCGGCGTTTTGCCCGGATAGGTCTTCGCCATCTTCTGTATGTTGACGATCGCTTCAGTGGAACTGGTCACGGCTCTCCGCTCAGTTTCTGTAGGATTACCCCAAAGGAATGTAGCAGTAGTTTATCAAGCAATCAGATCGCCTGGCCTGCGCAGAATCCAGAGGCCCATGCCCATTGAAAGTTGAATCCGCCAAGATGTCCGGTGACGTCCACCACTTCGCCGATGAAGTACAGCCCCGGAACTTTGCCGCTCTCCATGGTCTTCGCCGACAGCTCGTCTGTGTCCACTCCCCCGGCCGTGACCTCTGCTTTGTCGTAGCCTTCGGTGCCGGATGGCGTCACGCTCCAGTGATGTGCGGTGCGCTCCAGTTCTTCGAGCGCGGGGTTCGTCCAGCGCTCGGGTGCATGCTGCTCGATCCAGCGATCGGCCAGCCGATCTGGCAGGACGGCGCGGAATGCCGTTTTCGCCGCGCCGAGATCGCGACCGCCGGACTCCAATCGCAGCCGCTGCGTGATGTCCTTCTCAGGCGCTAAGTCGAGGGTCAGCGCCTCGCCCGGTTTCCAGTACGACGAGATTTGCAGGATTGCCGGACCGCTGAGACCTCGATGAGTAACGAGCATCTTCTCGCGAAATTGCTGGCGTCCGACCGATGCGATCACCTCAGCGGAAACGCCAGCCAGGTCGCAATAGTGTTTGCGATCGTCAGCGTCAAAGGTCAAAGGAACAAGTGCCGGATGGCATTCGCGAATCTTGATTCCGAATTGTCGTGCCAGCTCATAGCCAAACGCGGTCGCACCCACCTTCGGAATCGACAAACCGCCGGTGGCGACGACCAGTGCGGGTGCATGAAATTCGTGGCCGCCAGCACGCACGACGAAGTTGTCGCTGCGGCGTACTTCCCGCACATGGGTTGCATTGAATATCTGGACGCCCGCGACGCGACACTCATCTTCGAGCAATCCGACGATGTCCTGCGCCGAGCTGTCGCAGAACAACTGGCCCAGCGTCTTTTCGTGATACGGGATGCGATGTTTCTCCACCAGCGCGATGAAGTCGTACGGCGTATAACGTGCCAGGGCTGACTTGCAGAAATGGGGGTTGGCTGACAGGAAGTTCTCCGGCCGGCAATGCAGGTTGGTGAAGTTGCAGCGTCCGCCGCCGGAGATCAGTATCTTTTTGCCAATGCGCTCGGCGCGTTCCAGCACAGCGACTCGACGTCCACGCTGGCCGGCCGTGATGGCGCACATCAGCCCGGCCGCGCCTCCGCCCAGGACCACCGCGTCATAGGAATGGATCACAGACCAGTTTCAAGTTTCCTGTTTCGAGATTCAAGTGCGGGGTGCGGAAATCTGCGAGTTGACCAGAGATTGCCGTCAGCGTTCGGTTTGGGAGCACGCGGACTTGGCCGCCGTTGACGTTTGCGCCAGCGCGGTCCCCGCCACCGAGATCAGCACCAGTGTGGCATCGTCGGCCAGCTTTCCGCTGGCGAATTGGCGGACGCCTCGCAGGATGTGCGAGTGCCTTTCCTGCAACGATCGCTCACCCTCGCTGTGGAGCAGGTTGCGCAACCGCTCCGGGCCGAACTCTTCCCCGCTCTCGTCTGCCGCTTCGGTGATGCCATCGGTGTACAGCGCAAGGTCATCGCCGGGGCAGAGTTGGATGCGCTCCGATCGGGCGGCCTGCTGATCCAGCAATCCCAGAACCGGGCGCGTGGGCGACAACAGTTCGATCGCACCGTTAACGCGACGCACGATAGGCGGGCAATGTCCCGCATTGACGTATTCCAAAACGTGGCTCGTGAGGTCGAGCACTCCATAAAACAAGGTCACATAATGGCCTTCGCCCAACTGATCGTGGAGAATGGCTTCAACCTCGCTGACGATTTTCGCCGCTCCGTTACCGGACGCCGACAATGTGCTGACCGAGGCGTAGAGCATGGCAGCGATCAGCGCGCCAGGCGTGCCTTTGCCTGAAACGTCGGCTACACAGAAGTGCAGCGATTCCGGGTTGGGTTGCCAGACGCCGAAATAGTCTCCGCCCACGATTCCGGCCGGAACACTGTCGCCGAACAACTCGATGCCTCCTGTAACCAGGTGACGCCGGGGAACGATGCGAGTCTGCAGTTGCTGTGCGTCCTGTTTTTCGTGCTCGGAAATACGCTGCGTCGAGCGCACCTCGCGGCCATGGCTGACAAGCGACCGGACCTTCTCCAACAGCGAACCGTTGCTCCACGGTTTCTCGATGAAGTCCGACGCGCCCGACCGCATCGCATGCACCGCGAGATCGACGTTGCCCCATGCGGTGAGGGCAATGATAGGAAGCGAGCTTTCAAGTTGCCGCAGCGTTTCGATCAGGTTCAGCCCCTCCACACCCGAGGTGCTGTCGCGACGATAGTTCATGTCAACCAGCGCCAAGTCGGGGGAGTGTTGGCTGGCGACGGTCAGCGCTTCGTGAGGCGAGTCGCAAGTTAACACGAGGTAATCCTGGCCCCGAAGCAACATTGCGAGCGCTTCGCGCACATGCTCCTGGTCTTCAGAAATCAGAATCGTGGGCTGGTCGTTGTAGTCCGGCATAGTGGGCCTGCAATGGGAGATGCAGACGGAGTGCCATTCTTCGTCAGCGCCAAGTGCCACGGAATCAAGGGGTATTTTCCGGGATGCTTACGGGTGTGCCCAGCTATAAGATTGGCGTGTCCAAAATCGGACAGCCCGTAATCCGAATGTCAGTCCGCGAAAATCGGGACTTCCTTCTTTTGCAACTGTTTCCTGCGCCACGGCAGGTGCGCCACGAGCCAGGTCTGGAAGCGGTCGAGGTACAGGTATACCACCGGCGTAGTGTAAATCGTCAGCATCTGGCTGACCATTAGGCCGCCCACAATCGCGACGCCCAGCGGACGCCGCAATTCCGAACCAGTGCCCCGGCCGAACGCCAGCGGAACCGCTCCGAGCAGCGCAGCCGCCGTGGTCATCATGATGGGACGGAAGCGCAGCAGCGCAGCTTCGTGGATGGCGTCGAGCGGGGTCTTGCCCTGGCGCTCCATCTCCAGCGCAAAGTCAATCATCATGATGGCATTCTTCTTCACGATTCCAATGAGCAACAGAATGCCAACCAGGGCAATCACGTTCAGTTCCATGTGAAAGAGCATCAGAGCTAGCAGAGCGCCGGTACCGGCGGACGGGATGGTGGAAAGAATCGTGATGGGATGGATATAGCTCTCGTACAACATCCCGAGAACGATGTACACCGCAAGCAGCGCAGCCAGAATCAGCAGGGGCTCCGATGAAAGCGAATCCTGAAAGGCGGCAGCCGTTCCCTGGAAGCTGCCATGGATGGTGGCCGGAAAGCGCATCTGCAACTGCGTCTGCTCAATCAGTTTGGTAGCATCGCCCAAGGCCGCGCCGGGCGCGAGGTTGAACGAGATCGTTACTGCCGGGAACTGTCCCTGGTGGGCGACCGCCAGGGATGTACTGGTCGGCCCGAAATGCGCGAACGCGGAAAGCGGTACCTGCGCCCCTGTCGAAGCCGGAGTGGCTGTCGTAGCGGGTGTGACTGTTGCGGCCGATCCACCGTTTGCAGGCTGCCCACTGCTCAAGGTCGTCGAGCCACTTACCGTCGCCGGGATACCCGTCGGCACCTGCGCTCCGGGTCTGGTAATCATATAAACGCTCTGCAGCGCATCCGGAGTCATTTGATATTGCGGGTCAACCTCGAGCACGACGTGATACTGGTTCAGCGTCTGGTAGATGGTCGAGATCTGGCGTTGTCCGAAGGCGTCGTAAAGCACGTTGTCAATCTGCGAGGGCGTAATACCCAGTCGCGCAGCGGTATCGCGATCGATGATGACATTTTGCTGCAAGCCGCGTACCTGCTGGTCGCTGCTCACATCTTTGAGGATGGGAATCTGCTTCAGCTTGTCTGTCAGTTTAGGCGCCCACGCGTACAACTCGGCCAGGTCCTCGCCCGAGAGCGTGTATTGGTATTGGGCATTGGCAAAGCGGCCACCAATCTGCAAATCCTGCGCGGCCTGGAAAAACAGGGTCGCTCCGGGCACGTGGGAAGTCTTCGGGCGAATGCGGTTGATCACCTGGTCGATGCTGACCTTGCGCTGGTTGAGCGGCTTCAAGGTCACGAACATGCGACCCTGGTTCTGCGCCGTGTTGCCACCTGAAAACGCAATGACATTGTCAACCGCGGGATCGCTTTTCACGATCTTGATGAACTCGGCCACCCGCTCCCGCATTCCAGCGAACGCCATGTCCTGGTCAGCCATGATGGTGCCCATCATGCGACCGGTGTCCTGTTGCGGGAAGAAGCCTTTGGGCACGATGATGTACAGGTACACGTTTACAAAGACGGCCAATACCGCAATTGCAAAGACCAGCCGCTGATGACGCAACACCCATGCCAGGGACCGTTTATACCCCGAATTAAGGCGGATAAAACCTTTCTCGCTGGCCCGGTAAATGAAGCCATGTTTAGCGCCGCGAGGTTTCAGCAATCGCGCGCACAGCATCGGCGTCGTGGTCAACGACACCACCATGGAAACCGCAATGGCCCCGCTGATGGTCATGGCGAATTCGTGAAAGAGTCGGCCAATCAAGCCGCTCATCAGCAGAATCGGGATGAACACCGCGATCAGCGAAATGCTCATCGACACCACGGTAAAGCCGATCTCACGGGCCCCCAGCAGCGCGGCTTCGTGCGGGGCCATGCCGGCTTCGACGTGGCGCATCACGTTTTCCAGGACCACGATGGCGTCGTCCACCACGAACCCAGTGGAAATCGTCAACGCCATCAGGGACAAATTGTTGAGCGAATAGTTCAACAGATACATGATCCCGAAGGTGCCGATGATGGCGAGGGGCACGGCAACACTGGGAATGAAGGTAGCGCGGACTTCGCGCAGGAAAACGAACACCACCAGCACAACGAGAATCAGCGAGATGATCAGCGTCCGTTCAACGTCGGCCACCGAAGCCCGAACGGTGGTGGTGCGGTCAAGCGCAATGTCGAGCTTGATGTTCTGCGGCATCGATGCCTTCAAGAAAGGCAACTGGCCGATAATCCGGTCAACCGTGGCGATGATGTTGGCTCCGGGCTGCCGGAAAATAATGATCATCACGCAGGGTTTGCCATTGAAGCGGCCGGCGACGTGGGTGTCGGTGTAGGAATCCTCAACATCGGCGACGTCGCTGAGGCGCACCGGAGCCCCATTCCTGTAGGCCACGATGATCGGCCGATAATCCTTGGCCTTCTTCAGCTGGTCGTTGTCGCTGATCATCCAGCTCTTGTCGCCACCCTGCAGCGAGCCCTTCGCCTGGTTCACGTTTTGCGCCGCAACCGCGGTGCGAACGGCGTCCAGGCCAATGTTCAATTTGTTGAGCAGGTTGGGATTCGCTTCGATGCGGACAGCGGGCTGGGACGATCCACCAACGTACACCTGCCCCACGCCTGCGACTTGCGCCAACTTCTGGGAGAGGATCGAGTCGGCCGCATCGTACATCTGGTCCTGCGTCATGGTGTCTGACGTCAGCGCCAGAATCAGGATGGGGGAATCGGCGGGATTCACTTTGCGATAGCTGGGATTGCCCGGCAAATCCGCAGGCAGGTATCCACGGGCCGCGTTGATGGCCGCTTGCACATCGCGCGCTGCCGCATCAATATTGCGGTTCAAATCGAACTGCATGGTGATGCCCGTCGATCCCAACTGACTGGTCGAGGTCATCTGATTGATGCCGGCGATGCGGCCGAACTGCCGCTCCAAAGGCGTAGCCACGGAAGTCGCCATGGTCTCCGGACTCGCGCCCGGCAGCCCCGCGCCGACTGAGATCACCGGGAAATCAATTTGCGGCAGGGGTGAGACGGGAAGCTGCGTATAAGCCAAGCCTCCAGCCAAAAGTAGAGCGATGGTGAGAAGAAAAGTCGCGACTGGCCGCTCGATGGCTGGTCCGGAGACATTCATGCTTAATCTCCCATGGCCTCTGCGGGCTTCGGCGCACGGATATTGCGCAGCGCGGCGCCCAGACGGTCAAACCACAGGTAAACCACCGGAGTGGTGTAGAGCGTCAAGATCTGGCTGAACAACAGACCACCGATGATGGTCACACCCAAGGGGCGTCGCAACTCGGAACCGGTACCCGAACCCAACGCCAGTGGCACCGCGCCGAACAATGCTGCGAACGTGGTCATCATGATAGGACGAAAGCGCAGCAGGCAGGCCTCGTAGATGGCTTCCAGCGGCGCCTTGCCTTCCTTGCGTTCAGCTTCGAGCGCGAAGTCGATCATCATGATGGCGTTCTTCTTCACGATACCGATCAACAATATGATGCCTATCAGCGCCATCACTCCCAGGTCCATGCGGAAGATGTTGAGGGCAAGAATCGCGCCCACGCCGGCTGAAGGCAGCGTCGACAGAATGGTGACTGGATGAATGTAGCTCTCGTACAGCACTCCCAAGACGATGTACACGGTGATGATCGCTGCCAGAATCAGCCAGCCCTCGTTGGCCTGAGACGCCTCGAAAGCCCTTGCCGTTCCCTGGAACTTCACCTGGACGCTGGGCGGCAACCCGACCTCCGCCACCGCGCCATTGATCGCCTGCACCGCTTCGCCCAGCGAATATCTGCCGCCCAGGTTGAAGGAGATGGTCACCGCCGGAAACTGCCCTTGATGGTTCAACGACAATGCGCCGGTGCCGGTCTCGAAATGCGCGATGGCACTCAGCGGGACCTGCCCGGTGGTGCCGGGCACGTAGATGCTCTTCAGCGAATCAGGATCGTCGCGAAACGACGGATCAACCTCTAGCACCACGTGGTACTGGTTCAACTGGGTGAACATGATCGAGATCAGGCGCTGCCCAAAGGCGTCGTAGAGTGTATTGTCCACTGCGCTGGCGCTCACACCCAGGCGCGAAGCGGTGTCGCGATCAATCTGGAGATTGGCGACCGCTGCCTGGTTCTGCTGGTCGGTTGCGACATCGCGCAACTGAGGAAGTGTCTTCAACTTGGCCATCAGAGTGCTGGTCGACTGCGCCAGTTCTTTGGGATCAGCATCCTCCAGGCTGAACTGATACTGGGTGCGGCTCACCCGGTCCTCGACCGACAGGTCTTGCACCGGTTGCATGTAGAGCGTGATGCCCGCGACTCCGGCCGTCTCCTGTTGCAAACGCTTGATGATGGCGGAAACATCGTCGTTGCGTTCGTCCTTGGGCTTCAGGTTGATCTGGAAACGCCCGCTGTTTGGAGTGGTATTTGTCCCGTCTACGCCGATGAATGACGACAAGCTGGCTACATCCGGGTCCTTCAGAATGGCCGCAGCCAGCCTGACTTGCCGTTCCGCCATGGACGCGAACGAAACGCTCTCCGGCGCATCGGAAATGCCCATGATCACGCCTGTGTCCTGAATGGGAAAGAAGCCCTTGGGCACCAGGATGTACAGCCAGATGGTCGCCACCAGGGTGCCTAACGTAATGATCAATGTCAGCGTTTGGTGTTCCAGCACAACCTTCAGGGTGCGCCCGTAGAATGCGATTGTGCTGTTGAAAACCCGCTCCGACGCCTCGTACAACTTGCCGTGCTTTTCCTGGCCCTTCTGGCGCAACAGGATTGAGCACATCATGGGCGTAAGCGTCAGCGAGATAAAGGCCGACAACAGAATGGTCACGCTCAAGGTCACTGCGAATTCGCGGAATAGCCGGCCCACGATGTCGCCCATGAACAGCAGCGGGATCAGCACCGCGATCAGCGAAACCGTCAACGAAACAATGGTGAAACCAATCTGTCCGGAGCCGCGCAGTGCGGCTTCCAAGGGCGAGAAGCCGTCCTCGATATAGCGGTCGATGTTCTCGATCATGACGATCGCGTCATCGACCACGAAGCCGGTCGAGATGGTCAACGCCATCAGCGACAGGTTGTCGAGCGAGTAGCCCAGCAGGTACATCACGCCGAACGTGCCCACCAGCGACAGCGGCACGGCGATGCTGGGAATAATGGTCGCCGCCAACGTGCGCAGGAACAGGAAGATCACCAACACTACCAGCGCGATGGTCAGCATCAGGCTGAACTTTACGTCGGCCACGCTAGCGCGGATGGTGTTGGTGCGGTCGGTCAGAACGGTTATTTTGACGGAAGCCGGCAGGTTGGCCTGAAGTTGTTTCAACCGCAGCTTCACGCTGTCGGCAACCTTGATAATGTTGGCCCCGGGCTGGCGCTGAATGTTCAGAATCACCGCTGGAGTGGTGTTCATCCACGCCGCCTGGTTCAGGTTCTCCGGGCCCTGAATCACAGTGGCCACATCGGACACTCGAACCGGGTTGCCATTCTTATAGGCAATGATGGTCTTGGCGTAATCCTCGGGTTTGAACAACTGATCGTTGGCGCCAATCGTGTAAGCCTGGCGATTATCCTGCAGTTGCCCCTTGGCCTGGTCCACATTGACCGCGGCGATCATGGTGCGCAATTGCTCCAGGCTCATGCCGTAAGACGCCAGCGCGGTCGGGTTCGCCTGAATTCGCACTGCCGGCTTCTGCCCGCCACTGATGGAAACCAGGCCCACTCCCGGCAATTGGGAAATCTTCTGCGCAAACGTGGTGTCCGCCAGGTCCTCGATCTGGGGCAGAGGCATGGTGTCGGAGGTCATGGCCAGCGTCAAAATGGGCGCATCCGCAGGGTTGACCTTGCTGTAGATCGGAGGCGTCGGCAGGTCGGGCGGCAGAAACGTCTGCGCACTGTTGATGGCCGCCTGCACTTCCTGTTCGGCTACATCGATGTTTTCATCGAGATTGAATTGCAGCGTGATGACCGACGCGCCAAACGAACTGCTCGACGTCATCTGGTTTAGTCCGGGTAGCTGTCCAAACTGTCTTTCCAGCGGCGCGGTGATCGACGAAGCCGTGACGTCGGGACTGCCTCCCGGATAAATCGTCACGATCTGAATGGTTGGGTAATCCACCTGCGGCAGGGCCGAAATCGGCAGTTGCTGGTAGGCCACGATCCCCACTAGCAGCAGAGCCACCATAAGCAGCGAGGTCGCGATGGGCCGCAGAATGAATGGCCGCGAAATACTCATGAGTGCAATCCGTTACCCTCGGCTGGCTGCGGACTCTTGGATTGGTTGACCGGCGCCTGCACACTGACGCGGCTTCCCGGCTGCAGCTTCTCCTGTCCGTCGGTGACAACCTTGTCGCCAGCCTGCAAGCCCGACTCGATCACGACGACGTTGCCCTGTGTCAAGGCGATCTGCACCGCTTTCACCTGTACCGTGTTGTTGGCGTCAACCGCATAGGTAAAGGTTCCCTGAGGCCCGCGTTGTATTGCGCTGGCGGGCATGGTAAGCGCATCCTTGCGCGTCTCCAGCAACAGGTGGACGTTCACAAACTGATTGGGCCAGAGATTGTTGTCGGGGTTCTCAAACACCGCCTTAAACTTCGCGGTCCCGGTGGTTTGGTCGATCTGATTGTCGATGGTCAGCAGCTTGCCGGTGGAGAGCTTGGTCTGGTCATCGCGGCTATATACATCCACCACCAGCGTTCCTTCTTTCATACGCTGCCGCACCGCCTGGAGCTGGTCTTCCGGCAAGGTGAAGTCGATCGCGATAGGATGCAGCTGCGTAATGATGACCATTGGGGTGCTGGATGCGGCTTGCACGTAGTTGCCTATATCCACCTGCCGCAGGCCGATGCGTCCGTTGATGGGCGACGTTATGCGGGTATAAACCAGGTTTAGATTCGCGCTGTTAATCGCAGCCTTGTCAGCAGCGATGGTGCCTTCGTACTGCCCGAACATAGCCTCCTGCGTGTCCAGGTCCTGCTTGGCGATCACGCCGCCGGCATATAGCGCTTGCATGCGCGCGTACTGCACCTTGGCGTTATTCAGTTGGGCTTCATCGCGTTGCAGATTGGCTTTCGCGGTTTGCAGTGCCACGTCGTAGGGACGCGGATCGATCTGGATCAGCAACTGCCCGACCGATACATCCTGGCCTTCCTGGAAATTGACCTGCATGATCTGGCCGTCAATGCGGCTCTTCAGCGATACCGTGTTAAAAGCCTGCACCGCGCCCAGCCCGGTGAGGTAGACAGGAAAGTCGTGTTGCTGGACGGTGGCGACACCGACGGGTACCGACGGGGGTGGCCCGCTCGCCTTGGCATTCTTGTCGGCGCGGCTGCAACCTGCGAGAACGGCGCACAGCAGAAGGGCGATTCCTACTTTATGAATTCGAAGCAACGTCAAACCTTCCTCCTCGATGACGGGCGGCTTTGTGGCAGGGTTGGAGGCCGTCGCCAGGGGGCACGGTACTTGATCAAGACCATGCCAGTTACAGTAGTATTAATCCCACCTAATTAGACCGGATAGCCAGTCCGAGGGCCGTTAAGAGAGGGTGAAGGAAGGTTAAGTTTTGTGAAGGGTCCGAACACATCCCGAAACAATTCTTCACCGCAGTCACGCACTGGAAAAGGCACAATGAAACCAGTGAACCATCTGCTCATCATCGACGACGACCATGCTCTGGTCAATCTGCTGAAGCGCTTTCTGGAGGCAGAGGGCTTTCACATCGACGCTGCCTACGACCATGATACCGGACTGGCTGCCGCCCTCGGCGATCACCACGAATTGATTATTCTCGATGTCATGCTGCCCGGCGGCTCCGGATTCGAGTTGCTCAAGGCGTTGCGTCATCAATCTGCCGTTCCGGTTCTGCTGCTTACCGCCCGCGGCGAAGCCGTCGATCGCATCCTGGGACTCGAGATCGGCGCTGATGATTATCTCGCAAAACCCTTCGATCCGCGTGAACTGGTGGCCCGCATCCGCGCCGTACTGCGACGCACTCGCGAAGCGGCTTCCGGCACGCCCCGCGGCGATCATGACGAGGTGCTGAACGTCGGCGATATAGAACTCTCGCTCGGCACCCGAAACGTCACCTGCGGCGGTAAGCCCATCGAACTGACTTCGGTTGAATTCAACGTACTGGAGCTGTTGCTGCGCAATGCCGGCAACGTGGTCACTCGCGAACAGATCGCCGAAGTTGCGCTGGGACGCCCGTTGAACTCCTTCGACCGCAGCGTGGACGTCCATGTAAGCCGGCTGCGCAAGAAACTCGGCAGCCTTCCCGGCAACGACGATCTCATCCGCCCCATCCGCGGCATTGGCTATTTCCTCGCCTCCGCCACGCCGGAAAAGAGCAAAGCATGAACCGGCGGCTGTTCTGGAAGATTTTTCTCCCCTTCTGGGTTGCGCAAGCGTTATTGCTCGGCATGTTGTACCTGCGCCTGCATTACCGGCTGCATGCCGAGAACCCCTGGTGGGTGCAGCCGGAACGGCGCCTCGTTCCCACTCTGGCGGACCTCGCAGTCCGGCGCTATGAGGAGGGAGGCCAGCCTGCGCTTCGCGCTTTGCTCGATCAGACGGCCATGCCGCACCGTTCCGACTATTGGCTGCTCGATGCTGCTGGCCGCGAGTTAAGCGGACGCCCCCTGCCGGACGAGATTATCGACTTTGCCCAACGTGCCTTGCGGCACGAGGGCATGGTACGTCCCGACGAGGCCGTGGTCCTGGTCGCTCCCGTCGTCACCCCTCGCAGCAGCTACTTGTTGATCGGCGAATTCATTCCACCGCCGCTCTCGGAACGCGTTCCTGGCGACATTCTATGGGTATTAAAACTCGGCACCATCATTTCTGCCCTGATGTGCCTGGTCATCGCCCACTATCTCAGCAAGCCCATTGAACGGCTACGCCTCGCGACCAACGAACTGGCGCGCGGTAATCTCGACATCCGTGTGGGCGCCACCATCGGCAAGCGTAGCGACGAAATCGCCGACCTGGTACGTGACTTCGATTCCATGGCCGGAGAGTTGCGCAACCAAATCCAAAGTGAACGCAATCTTCTGAGCGGTGTGTCGCACGAACTGCGTTCGCCCATTGCCCGCATGCGTCTGGCCCTGGCTCTGGCGCGCACCTCCGACCGGCCCGAGCGCGATGAGATGCTCGACCGCATCGAGCAGGACACCATTCAGCTTGACTCGATGCTGGAGCGCATCCTGACCGTCGCCCGTTTGGAGAATGGACAATACAAGCCGAAATTCGAGAGCCTCTCGCTCAACGATCTGATCGATGAAGTGCTCGACGACGCGCGCTTCGAGGCGGCCGCAACTGATGTCACCGTCAACTACGCTGACGACGCCATGCTGCACGTCAACGGCGATCCAGGGCTGCTCCGAAGTGCCATCGAGAACGTAGTGCGCAATGCCATCTTCTACTCGGGGCAAGGCGGCAGGATAGATGTCGGTCTGCGTCTCGACGACAGCCACGCCATTCTGACCGTCCGTGACAATGGTAAGGGAGTGCCGGACGATGCTCTCGCCCTCCTCTTCAAGCCTTTCTATCGTGTGGACGACGCACGTGGAACCACCACTGGCGGCATGGGCCTTGGACTGGCGATCGTACGCAATGCCGTAGCTGTTCACGGCGGAACCGTTACAGCCCGAAACGTCTCGCCCCACGGTTTGGAAGTGGAATTGCGGCTTCCGGTTGCGGGCAGCGCGCTTCCCGCCGGTAACTCGGCGGCGCAAATGGTCGCGCCCCTGCAAGGTCGGCGCTGACTTTTCCCGTCGTTACCCCATACTGTGGGTGCCCCATCCTATGCGCCCCGCATTTGGGCGCATAGGGTGGGAATACAAACTCTCCCACATTGTCAGACCTGCAATAACCCTGAATAAATCGCCATTCCCACTACAGCATCCACGCCCATCGTATCGAGCGTGTCGATCTCTTGCTGGCTGCGAATACCCCCCGCCGCGATCAGCCGCCGCGACGTCAGCCTGCGCAACCCGTCCACGACGCTCAGCGGAATCCCCTGCAATAATCCCTCGGTGTCGATATGCGTGTAGAGGAACGCCGAACAAGAGGGCTCCAGCGCCTGCATCATCTCCGCCGGAGTAATCGCGGTGGTGGTCTTCCATCCGTGAATGGCCACCCGCCCACCGCGCGAGTCGATTGCCATCACCAGTCGTTCGGCGCCTAACTCCTCGCACAGCGTGCGGGCAAACACAGTATCGACGCCACTATCTTTAATCAATGACGACCCCAGAATGACCCGCTTCGCGCCCGCCGCCAGCACCTTCCGCGCATTCTCGCCGGAGCGAATCCCCCCGCCTACCTGGCACGGCAGTTTGCTGCAGATATCGGCGATCAGCGCCTGGTTGCTGCCATTGCCCATCGCCGCGTCGAGGTCAATCAATTGCACCAGAGGATAACGCGAGAATCGCTCGATCCACTCGCCGAAGTTGTCGAACTCCAGTGCTTTCTTCTCCCCTTGCACTAGCTGGACGATCCTGCCGCCCATCAGATCGATCGAGGGAATCAGCACGTGGGCCTCACCGGGATGCCCGCATCCCGCAGTTCCTGCTTGATCGCCGCCACCGACTTCAGGCCGAAATGGAACACCGAAGCTGCCAGAGCCGCATCCGCGGCTCCCGCCTGAAATACCTCCACAAAGTGGTGAGGTTCGCCCGCTCCGCCCGACGCGATTACCGGAATACGCACGCTGGTCGCAATCGTCCGGGTCAGCGGGCAGTCGAACCCTGACTTCGTGCCATCACGGTCCATCGAAGTCAGCATGATCTCTCCCGCGCCCAAATCCTCCGCCGCGATCGCCCACTGTTTCGCATCCCGCCCGGTCGGCTTCCGGCCTCCCCAGACGAATACCTCCCACGCTGTGGGAGTTCGCTGCCGGGCGTCAATTGCAACCACCACGGCCTGCGATCCATAGCGCTCAGCCACCTGCGTAATCAGTGTGGGATGGGCGAGGGCCGCCGAGTTCATCGCCACTTTATCAGCGCCGCAGTCTAGTACCGCCGCTGCATCGTCGAGCGACCGGATTCCACCGCCCACGGTGAAGGGGATGAACAGCTGCTTGGCCGTGCGCCGCACCGTATCCAGCAGCGTGTTGCGCGATTCAGCCGTGGCCGTGATGTCGAGCAGCACGATCTCGTCAGCCCCCGCTTGACTATGCGCCAACGCCAGTTCAGCCGGATCGCCCGCATCGCGTATTTGCTCGAATTGGATGCCCTTCACCACTCGCCCTGCATTCACGTCGAGGCAGGCAATGATGCGTTTGGCCAGCGTTTCACAATGCACAGAAGTTCTCCAGGATATGCAGGCCCACATCGCCCGACTTCTCGGGATGGAATTGCACACCGAACAGATTTCCCCGCTCCACCGCCGCTGTAAACGGCTCTTCGTAGGTACAGGTCGCCACCGTGTCTTCGCACACTGGCGCGCGATACGAATGGGTGAAATACACATACGCGCCGGAAGCAATTCCCGCCAGCAGCCGCGAACGCGAATCGATGGCAATGCTGTCCCAACCGACGTGCGGCGACTTCACCAGATCGGAGAACCGTGTGCACTCCCCCGCAAACGTCGCCAGTCCTCGCAATTCCGGGGCCTCGCTGCTGCCTTCAAACATCCATTGCAACCCGAGGCAGATTCCCAGTAATGGCCGTCCCTCGGGACTGGCCGCCTCCCGCAATACCTGGCCAAGTTTTCCGTTGACCAGCGGCGCCGTTGCCTTGAAATTCCCGACTCCTGGTATGATCCATTTATCTGCACGTCCCACAATGTCAGGGTGATTGGTCACGGCACATTCTTTTCCCAGGTGCTGTAAGGCCTTTACCACAGAGGTCAAGTTCCCCGCGCCGTAATCCACAATCGCAATCACAACAACCCCTTCGTGCTGGGGAGCATGCGTCCCAGTTGCTTGTCTTTCGAACACGCCACCCGCAGCGCCCTCGCAAAGGCTTTGAACAACGCTTCGATCTTGTGATGATTCGAACGGCCATAAAGAGTCTTGACGTGGACGTTGGCCTTCGCGCCGCGCGAGAACCCGTCGAAGAAGTCAGCCACTAACTCGGCCTGCAGATCGCCCACCAGTCGACTGCGCACCTTGGTATCGACGACCGCCGCGCTGCGCCCACCGAAATCGACGGCGGCCAAGCCTAGCGTCTCGTCCATCGGCATCACGAAATATCCGGCACGAAGAATGCCTCGCTTGCTGCCCAGCGCCGCGGTAAATGCCTCTCCCAGCGCGATGCCCACGTCTTCCACCGTGTGATGTTGATCAACGTCGAGATCGCCGGCGGCCTGCAGCTCGAGGTCAAACGCGCCGTGCCGCACCACCAACTCCATCATGTGATCGAGAAAACGTATGCCGGTGCTGACCTTCGCTCGCCCGTGCCCTTCGATGGTCAGTGCGATGCGGATATCGGTCTCGTTAGTCTTGCGATGGATGCGCGCCCGCCTCATGCCGATACCCCCGCTCCCAGTTTCAACTCGGGCACCACGTCGCGCAACGCGACCAGCAGCCGCTCGGTTTGCTCGCTGGTTCCCAGGGTGATGCGCACGCAGCCGTCACACCCCGGATCGGACGAGCGGTCGCGCACCAATATCCCACGTTGTCGCATAGCGGCCACGAAGTCGCAATGCCGCTTTCCGATTTGCATCAGCACGAAATTCGCCTCGCTCGGCCACCACGCGATGCCCGCTCGTGACAGGTCGTTCTCAAGTTGCGCGCGGCCGGCTTTCACCTGCAAAACGTAAGCCGCAACGAACTTACTGTCTGCCAGCGCCACCGGCAGCGCCAGCAGCGCGACCGCATTCACGCTATACGGCGACGACACTCGCCGCACCATCGGCATCTGCTCCCGCGGTCCTGCGAGAATGCCGATGCGCAGGCCCGCCAGCCCATACGCCTTGGAAAACGTCCGCGCCACAAACAGATTGGGCTGTGTTCCAACGTCGGCGATTACCGTCTTCCCGTAGAAATCGTAGTACGCTTCATCGACAAGTAACGCCGCGCCAGGCGCATTCTTTGCGATGGCCAGCAGTTGCTCACGTGATGCCACTCCGCCCGTGGGATTATTGGGACTGGCCACCGCAATCAGCTTCGTCGCCCCACTAATCTTGGCCAGCACCTTTTCCACTGGAAAGCGCAGGTCCTCGTCACACTGCACCCGGACGACCGTCGCTCCCGTCGCTTCAGCGAAGATTTCATACATGCTGAACGTCGGAGTTACTACGATGACTTCGTCCGACGGTTCGAGATACGCTTCGCACAAGAGGTGAATGCCCTCATCCACGCCGTTGGTGAGCAGCACCTGTTCGGCCGGCAGTCCGAGATACGCGGCGGCGATCGCCTCTACCGGCTCGCGCTCGGGATAACGCGCCAAATCCTCGGCGGTGATCTCGCGAATGCGCGCCAGCACGCGCGGCGAGCATCCCTCGGTGTTTTCGTTGAAGTCGAGGCGCAGCCCTTTCCGTCCCGCCAGAGGAGGATGATACTCGTGCATCTGTTGCACAGCTTTGCGCGCGCTAAGCATTGCCGGACCTCACTCGCACCGACTCGGCATGGGCGCGCAGGCCCTCGGTTTCGGCCAGCTTCGTCACTACCGACGCGATCTCGCGCAGTCCCTCGCTCGTGAACTTCTGCACCGTGATGATCTTCACGAAGTCGGCCACGCTTAATCCGCCGCGAAAACGCGCCGCACCGGCAGTGGGCAGCACGTGGTTCGGTCCCGCTGCGTAGTCTCCTGCCGACTGCGGCGAGTAGTTGCCAACAAACACCGACCCTGCGTTGCGAACCGCCATCAAGTCCGAGTCGTCGTCTACAGTCAGATGCTCGGGCGCGATGCGGTTCACCCAATCAATCGCCTGCTCGCGCGTCGACGCAACCAGCGCATAGGCGTTCCGCCGCACCGACTGCTGCGCGATTGCATTGCCTTTTGCCTGGCGCTCCACGTTTTGCGTCACATCCTCCGCAAGGTCCTTCTTGGTGGAGACGAACACGACAACTGCGTCCGGGTCGTGCTCCGCCTGCGACACCAAATCGGACGCGATAAATTCCGTGTCGCCATTGTCGCTCAGCACCACCGCCTCGGTTGGTCCCGCTAGCATATCGATCGCGCACTCGAAGCTCACTAGCTTCTTGGCCGCAGTGACGAACGCATTGCCCGGCCCAACAATCTTGTCCACTCGCGCAATGCTCTCGGTCCCGTACGCCAACGCCGCGATCCCTTGTGCCCCGCCGCAACGATAAACCTCGGTAATCCACAATAAACGCGCGGCTGCCAGCGTTGCTGGTTGCGGATTCGGTGTGACCACCACGATGCGTTCTACCCCCGCCACTTGCGCCGGAATCGCCGTCATCAGCAGCGTCGACGGCAGCGGATATCGCCCTCCCGGCACGTAGCATCCCACCGACGCCAGCGGTCGCACCACCTGCCCCAACTCCCCGCCGCTGATATTCTTGCGCCACGACTTCGGCATCTGCCAGTTGGCAAACCGCCGGATATTGGCAGCCGCGCGCTTCAACGCATCCCGAGTGTCCGCCGGAGTCGTCTCCCACGCCTGCTCCATCTCCTGTTGTGGCACTCGAATCGGTTTTCCCTTTTCCAGCTTGTCCCACAATGTGGCATACCGAACCAGCGCCTTGTCGCCGCCTTTGCGCACGCCCTGAATAATTTTGCGCACGTTGGGCTCAACCTCTTCCAGCCGCGACGCCCGGCCTTCCAATTTCGCCACCGCGCGTTCCGCAGCTTTCCCCTCGAGGATTCGCATCACATCACGACCTTATTTAGCGGATACTCCACGATGCCTGTCGCATTCGCCGCTTTCAGCCGCGGAATCACCTCCCAGCACAGGCTCTCTTCCATGATGGTGTTCACCGCGACCCACGCCTTGTCGCTCAGGGTGGAAATAGTCGGACTGTTCAGCGCCGGAAGCACGGCCAGCACCGCCTGCAGGTCTTCGACCCTGACGTTGAGCATAAGGCCCACGCGTCCCTGAGCTTCCATGGCACCGCGCAGCATGAGCGCGAGGTTTTCGATCTTCTGCCGCTTACCGGCGTCGGTCCACGCTTTTTTGTTGGCGATGATTTGGGTGTTGGATTCGAGCAGGGTTTCGATGATGCGCAGGCGGTTGGCCTTGAGCGAGCTGCCGGTTTCGGTGACTTCGACGATGGCGTCCGCCAATGTGGGAGGCTTAACTTCCGTCGCCCCCCAGGAGAACTCGACTTTTACGTCTATCCCACGCTGTAGGAAGTAGCGAGTCGTGACGTTGACCAGCTCGGTCGCGATAGTGGCGCCCCGCAGGTCTTCCGCACGCTGCGCGGGCGAGTCTTCCGGCACCGCCAGCACCCATCGCACTTTCCCCCGGCTTTGCTTGGCGTAGATCAAGTCAGCCACGGTGACGACTTCGAGGCCGCTTTCCGTAACCCAATCGAGCCCGGTCATTCCGGCATCCAGCGCGCCGTGCTCGACGTAGCGCGTCATCTCCTGCGCTCGGATCAGCATGCACTCGATTTCAGGATCGTTGGTGCCCGCAAAGTACGATCGCGGACTGACATACACCTGCAGTCCAGCGCGTGCCAGCAGCGCCAGCGTCGCTTCCTGCAGGCTGCCTTTGGGAAGTCCCAATCGCAGCTTCATCGCCCACCTCCCGTCGCGGTCGCCACCAACAGTTCGGTATTGAAGCAGGTGCGCGTGCCGGTGTGACAGACTACGCCCTGCCCTTCTACTTCCACGCGACACAGGACGGTGTCGAGGTCGCAATCCGCCAGCGCGCTGATCACTTTCAGGCGATTGCCCGAGGTCTCGCCCTTGGTCCACAGCTCGTTGCGAGTTCGGCTGTAGAACGTGACATAGCCCGTGGCCAGCGTCTTATCGTAGGCGGCGCGATTCATGAAGCCCAACATCAGCACTTCGCCTGTGGCCGCGTCCTGCACGATGGCGGGTGCCAGCCCCATCATCTTGTCGAAATCTATTTCAACCGGCATTCCCTCTTCCTTTCGCCAAAACAAAAAACCCGCTGAGCTTATGTCAGCGGGCAGGAGGTATAAGTACGAAAAGCCTATACGATGATCTCCGCTGACACGTTCGCCACGTGCGAATGGTGATGATGATGGCGATGGACCAACGAAGTCATTCTAGTTTGAAATTACCGGATCGCCGGACCTCTGTCAATGTAACTTTTCGGACCGGCCCGCCGAAACCCGTGGCTTCAGCATGTCACTGCGAATGCCGCGAACGTGTGCTACTTTTATCCCTTTCAGAAAGGCACCCTCATGTTTACCAGCGATCTTCTAAAGAACAAGCGTTTTCTCGTCACCGGCGGCGGCACGGGCATCGGCCGCGCTCTTACCGAGCGCTTTCTACAACTGGGCGCAACCGGCTACGTCTGCGGCCGCCGCGCCGAAGTGATTCAACAGACCGCAACCGAACTGGCGGCTTCCACTGGAAGCGCCATCGAGTCCTTCGTTTGCGACGTGCGCTATAGCGACGACGTCGACAAGGTCATCGAGCAGATCTGGGCCAAAGGTCCGCTCGATATTCTCGTCAACAACGCCGCTGGTAACTTTCTGGCAAAAACCGAAACCCTTTCGTCACACGCTTTCGAAGCCGTAATCGGGATCGTGCTCAACGGCACCATCAACATGACTCTCGCTTGTGGCAAGCGCTGGCTCGCCGCCAAGCATCCCGGCATGGTGCTCAACATCGCGACCACCTACGCCGACACCGGCTCCGCCTATGTGGTTCCCAGCGCCGTCGCCAAAGCCGGAGTCGTGGCCCTCACCCGCAGTCTTGCAGTCGAATGGGGAGGGAGAGGCGTGCGCTTCGCGGCCATCGCGCCCGGAGCTATTCGCACCGAAGGCGCATTCTCGCGGCTGCTGCCTGTGCCCGAAATGGAGAAGGCGCTGCTCGACCACAACCCTCTGCATCGCCTCGGCACTCTCGAAGAAATCTCCAACCTTGCCGCGTTTCTGGTGAGCGACCAAGCGGGTTACATCAACGGCGAAATGGTTTACATGGACGGAGGCGAAATGCTGGCCGGCGCCAGCGTGTTCAGCCTCTTGGGACGCAAAGTCCCCGACGTCGCCTGGGAGATGTTGAAGCCGAGGAAGAAGTAATCCGCAATACGAGGCCGCGATGACGTCGCGGCCTCCAGTTAAGTCCTCAGCAGTCTCGAACTAGAACCTGTATCCCACTCCAAACTGAATCACCGGAAAGACCTTGTACGGCGACGCATCGCTGTTGTACTTCGCCTCCTGCGCTTTGATGTTCGCTTGCACGGTCGGATCGGAACTGATCGCCCGGCAGTTTGTCTGACCGAAGTCACACACGTCGCCGGTGAGATTCATAGTGACATTCGGCGATCCCCAAAACAGCACGCCGGCATCAAAGATCACGCTCCAATGTCGCGAGCGCGGCAACAGGGTGCCCCATCCAAACAGAATCTCGGGGGCCACCTTGTTAAGCCCGATGGTGGCGCTTCCAGTTACGGGGGTGGTCGTACTGCTGAAGTACGGCGCGCCATTTAAGGTGAAGAACTGCCCTCCTGTAACACTGGCGCTGCCCGTGATTTTGTTGCCGTTGTACACCAGAAGCCCAGGGCTCAGGTGGAAACCGTTGGCCCACGGGAACCAATCCAACAGCACCCCAACATTGCCGAGGTGAATAGAGGCATCGTAGGTAATTCCATTGCGGACGGAACTGCGGCTGATGCGGAAAAAGTTCAGTTCCCCGCGGACGTCCAATTTCCGGTTAAGACCGACCGCTCCCTGTCCTCCCAAGCCCAGCGTGCCGAAGACAAACCCTATGCCGACCTTATGCGCGTCCTGGTCCGCGCTCTGAGGTTTGGGGGCTGGTTGGCCAGGGGTCTGGCTTTGACTACTGTTGGTGGCATCTGGTGCAGGAACCGAGAGCTCGGTCGAACTGTCCGTGGTTCCCATTGGGTTGGGGTCTGACGCCGTCGCTGTCATCGACAAAGTGGCGACCATCACGATGAGCGCAAGCGCAGGGTAGAGGACTCGAGCTTTCATTAGCTCCTCCGCCGTCGAAATTGGCCGAGGAATTAGAGCACCCTCGGTCACACTATTTTGCACTCGAATGTTGAGGTGTCAAGCGCATTCGTTAAACGCGTTGGTGGTGAATCAAACTTCTTACCAAACCCCTCACAAAAGAGGCGTTCTCCTGCCCTAATTTCGTGCAAAAGACGGGCGACCCGCAGGCCGCCCGACCAGTTACCAGCTACCAGTCACCAGTTACCTAATTCAACACATGAATATTCTTCTTCTCGCACATCTCCTTCAGCACCTTTGGCCACACCGTGACGCTCACTTCGCCCAGGTGCGCCTTGCGCAGAATCAGCATCATGGTGCGTGACTGCCCGATCCCTCCGCCAATGCTCAGCGGGATCTCGTGATTCACGATCGCCTGGTGATACGGATACTTCAGGAAGTCCATCTGGTGGGTAAGTTCCAGCTGCTTCTTGAGCGACTCCGCATTCACCCGAATGCCCATCGACGTCAGCTCATGCCGACGATGCGTCACCGGGTTCCACACCAGGATGTCGCCATTCAGGCCGTGCATCATGTGGCCATTCTTGGTGATCGTAGGCGTGACCCAGTCGTCATAGTCGGCCGCCCGCATCTCGTGCGGATAGCCGTCGCGTAGCATCCATCCAATGCCGATGATGAACACCGCCGGATACTTCTGCAGGATCGCCGTCTCCCGCTGTTTGCGCGGCAGGTCGGGATACATGTCGAGAATTTCCTCGGCATGCAGGAATGTGATCTGCTCCGGCAGGTTGGGATACTTCGGATCGCACAACGCCTGGAACAACTCCTGCGCGTAGCGCTCGGCCCCGACAATCACCTTCCAGATCTTGGTCACGATGCCTTTCAGGAAGTCGAGATTGCGCTGCTCGGGAGTGATCACGCGCTCCCAGTCCCATTGGTCGACGTAGGCGCTGTGATCGTGATCGAGGAAGTAATCTTTGCGCACGGCGCGCATGTCGGTGCACAGGCCTTCGCCCGCCGCCATGCCGAACTGCTTGAGCGCCATTCTCTTCCACTTGGTGGCAGCCTGCACCACCTGCGCATTGATGGGATGCTTGTCGCGATCGTTGGAGATGTGGAACCCGATGGGTGTTCTGGATCCGTCGCGGTCCAGCATGTCATTCACGCCGCTCTCTTCGTCCACGATCAGCGGCACTTCCACCATCATCAGGTTGAGTTCCTTGCAGAGGTTGTCTTCGATGTACCGCTTCACCTCGAAGAGCGCTCTCTGCGTCTCTTTCGGTGTCAGCAGCGAGCTGTAGTTGTCCGGCAGGACTTTTTCCAGTTCCAGGTAATCGCCAATGCCGGGTCCAGCGAGGTCCGCTTTCTTGTCAGCCATGCTGTGCTCCTTATGATTGCGGTCGGCGCGCGGCAAGTCCTGCTCAGCGGGCTTAGTCGCGGCAGTCCACACGCCGCCATCCTAATGAAAGCACTGGCCGAACGTGCCCGCTGTAACCTGCGTCACGTGGCTTTGTGCCGTGCGGGCGCGGAGAACCTTCCACCCGTCGCCCGGAATGTTACTCTTGTATCGTTTCGCTGGCGCACTGGCTCTTGCTGCGCCCGCCGCGAGTGGCGCTCTGTCACGCCCGCCGCGAGGAGAACGCGACCATGGCTCCATCGGATCCCAAAAAGCAAGTTCCGGCCAAGCAAGAAGCTCCCGCCATCGAGCCCGCCCCTGCCCCCGAGCAAGGCGAAGACCAGGGCTCGGTCCTGCTTACCAGCTATGACCTCTACCTGTTCAACGAGGGCAAGCACAACCGGCTGTATCACAAGCTGGGAGCCCATCTCACCGAAATCGATGGCTATCCCGGAACTTATTTCGCCGTCTGGGCGCCCGACGCCGAGCGTCTCTCCGTCGTCGGAGACTTCAACGGCTGGAACTCCGACTCCAATCCCATGACGCCGCGTGGCGACTCGGGCGTGTGGGAGTGCTTCGTCCGCGGACTCGGCAAGGGATCGATTTACAAGTACCACTTGCGCTCGCGCTTCCATATGTACCAGGTCAACAAGGCCGACCCCTACGGCTTTCATCACGAGACGCCGCCGCGCACTGGCTCCATCGTCTGGGACCTCGACTACCAGTGGGGCGACGAAGACTGGATGAGCCTGCGCCACAAGCGCAACGCTTTCGACGCGCCCATGTCGGTGTACGAAGTGCACATCGGCTCCTGGATGCGCAATCAGGAACAGGGCAACCGCTGGTTCAGCTATCGTGAACTCGCTCCCCGGCTCGCTGCCTACGTCAACGAGCTCGGCTTCACTCACGTCGAGTTCATGCCCGTGATGGAGCACCCGTACTTCGCCTCCTGGGGCTACCAAGTCACGGGATACTTCGCGCCCAGCAGCCGCTTCGGCACGCCGCAGGACTTCATGTACCTGGTCGACTACCTCCACCAGCGGGGCATTGGCGTCATTCTCGACTGGGTGCCCTCGCACTTCCCCAACGACCAGCACGGACTCGCCTACTTCGACGGCACGCACCTCTACGAGCACGCCGATCCGCGCAAGGGATTTCATCCCGACTGGAAGTCGGCCATCTTCAATTATGGCCGCAATGAAGTTCGCGGCTTCCTCATCAGCAACGCCATGTTCTGGCTCGACGAGTACCACATTGACGGCCTTCGCATGGACGCCATCGCCTCCATGCTCTACCTCGACTACTCGCGCAAGCGGGGCGAGTGGATCCCCAACATGTACGGCGGCCGCGAGAACCTCGACGCCGTCTCCCTTCTGCAACGCGTGAACCACGACGCCTACCAGGAGTTTCCCGACATCGTGACCGTCGCCGAGGAATCCACCGCGTGGCCCATGGTGTCACGCCCCACGTATATCGGAGGCCTCGGCTTCGGCATGAAGTGGGACATGGGCTGGATGCACGACACCCTGGCCTACTTCCAACAGGACCCGATTCACCGCAAGTATCACCACAACAAACTGACCTTCCGCGGACTCTACGCCTTCACGGAAAATTTCACGCTGCCGCTTTCGCACGACGAAGTGGTGCACGGCAAAGGCTCCTTGATCGGAAAGATGGCGGGCGACTATTGGCAGAAGTTTGCCAATCTGCGCCTGCTCTTCGGATACATGTTCACTCAGCCCGGCAAGAAGCTGATCTTCATGGGCGGCGAAATCGGCCAGTGGTCCGAGTGGAACCACGACGGCAGTGTGGACTGGATTCTGCTGACCTTCCCCCCGCACCAGGGAATCAAGCGCTGGGTCAGCGATCTGAACGCTTTCTATCGCGGCGAGCCCGCGATGTACGAATATGATTTCAATCCCGCCGGATGGCGCTGGATCGACGCCAACGACAACGACAACAGCGTGCTCACCTACCTGCGCTATGGCAAGGACGAGAATGCTCCGCTGGTCGTCGCCTGCAACTTCACCCCAGTACCGCGCCGTGGCTATCGCATTGGAGTTCCCAAGCCTGGCCACTGGCGTGAGGTGCTCAACAGCAACGCCACCATTTACGGCGGCACCGACGAAGGCAACTACGGCGGAGCCAATAGCGAGGCGATTGCCAGCCACGGCTTCGAGCAATCGCTGCTGCTCAACCTTCCTCCATTGGGCATGGTGGTGTTCAAGCAGTAGGAGCCCCAACAATCGAGACTTTGGGTGCCCCATTCAAGGACGCGAAGCGGCCTTGGGTGGGGGTTTTCTGGCTTGTCATCACGAGCGTAGCGAGGGATCTGCTTTCCCTGCACGTCCCCGAAAATTCCACTCCCATCGTAGGTGGATGTCCACACACCTATTTGTGTGATACTTTACACATAGAGGCACACTATGGCAACCAACCTCGCCATTGACGACAAGCTGATCGAAGAAGCCCGCCGCATCGGCGGCCACGTGACGAAGAAGGATGCGGTGACGGCTGCGCTTGACGAGTACATTCGGCGGCGCAAGCAGGTCGATGTTTTGAAATTGTTCGGGACGGTGGAATACGAGCGCGGTTACGATCACAAAGCCAGCAGGCGCCGTGACCGGATCGAGCACGACCGATGAAGCTGCTGGCCGATACCTCGGTGTGGTCGCTGGCCCTGCGTCGGCGCGCGACTGCCACGTTTAGCTCCGAGGATATCCGGCTGAAGGCAGCCTTAGCGGAAGCGATCAGCGACGGGCGGGTGGTGATGATCGGGCCGATCCGACAGGAGTTGCTGTCGGGAATCAAAGAGCAGTCGCAGTTCGAAAAACTGCGGACTGCGCTGGAAGCTTTTCGCGACGAAGCGATTAATACTCCCGACTACGACGATGCGGCGCGGTTTTACAACTTGTGCAGAAGTAGCGGAGTGGAATGCGGCCCGGTTGATATTCTGATCTGCGCCGTAGCAGTGCGGCGCAAGTGGAGTGTGTTAGCCAACGACGCGCTCATGAACCGGTGCTTGCAGATCATCGTCGCGCATCGGCCTTAACGCGAAAATCCAAGCTCACGCTTCGCTCGAACGGGGCACACAGCCCTTATTGAGGGGGCGCCCGCCTCAAGATCTCTTGAGACCGTAGAGGCACGTAGCGGTCTACCGCCTAACGTTTTTATTTTCCCTATGACATAAACCCACATGACCCGTCATCTAACAGATGCGGCTTAACGTCAAGTTGGCCACCGAGGAGGTGAACGATGTGTCCATTCTGTTTGGCAACCATGGGATTAGTCGTCGCCGGGACGGTTTCAACCGGCGGGCTAGCCGCATTAGTTGTGAAAGTTTCGCGCAAAAAGAACGGAGCGGAAGAAATCGTCCCGAATCTGAATAAAAAGGAGAAATGAGATGGCA
>Ga0075521_10000026_pt1 | contig 26778 bp, 28 predicted proteins | sample NGEPerD_FD_74785 | JGI IMG/M metagenome (GOLD analysis project Ga0075521, IMG submission 74785) | Arctic peat soil microbial communities from the Barrow Environmental Observatory site, Barrow, Alaska, USA - NGEE PermafrostAB12-D | ecosystem: Environmental > Terrestrial > Soil > Wetlands > Peat ...
GCATCTTCTCGCGCTTCGACAAACTGGACGTCGTCTTCCTCGCATTCCTCAACTTCGCCCTGATCGTCGAGGCCTTGCGTTTGTGTTAACACGCCCTGGTCACGCTTTTGCGAAGGTGATGCTTCACTGAGCTTATCGGCGGGAACCTGCAGAACTGTAGCCATGGATTTCGCCTCTCCGGCGTCACTACAACACCCCGTTGATTTGGTCGGGAAGCAGCTCCGCCCTGACAGAATCGCGGCTAAGTCCCACGGGCTGAAATGGATAGCGATAACTACTAATAGAATTAACGAGATGAGAGCAATTTAAGACTAAGTCGATGAAAACAAAGGGAGCGTGATAAAGCAAAGTCGGCAAAATTGAGCATAGTGGCTCTTCGAGACCAAGCTGACGAATCCGCCCTCGATCAGGCACTTCCCGGTTTGACACCCCCTCCGAACCTGCTACCCTTGATACTGCCGATGTCTGCGTCGTTGGCTTCTGAGGAACATCCAATCGTTATGGGAAAATTGCGCCAATACCTTCGTTTCATGACTGCTGTCCAACTCCTGCCTGCTCTGGAAAGCGGCGAGGAGACCCTGGTCGGCGGCCAGGCCGTGCTGGAGGGCGTCATGATGCGCTCGCCGCATGCTTGGGGTATCTCCGTGCGCAAGCCCGATGGCACGATTTCGACCCACTCCGAGCCGTTGGAGCGCCTGTCGGAGAAGCATCCCTGGATGGGCTGGCCGGTGGTTCGCGGCATCATGACGCTGGGGCAGGCCATGGTGCTGGGCTTCCGCGCGCTGCGCTATTCGGCCGATGTGGCGCTGGACCAGGTTCCGGCGGACGAGAATGGCAAGAAGGCCGAGATTAGTGGATGGGTCGCGGCACTCAACATTATTCTGTCGGTGGGATTTTTCATCGCGCTGTACAAGTTCGTTCCGCTGGTGGCGGCCACCAAGCTGAAGAATGTCTATCCCGTGTTCGGCAACCAGATCATGTTTAACGTGGTCGATGGCGTGATCCGTATCGCGATTTTCCTGCTGTTTATCTGGGGCGTGTCGCTGATGCCGGACATCCGGCGGGTGTACCAGTATCACGGGGCTGAGCACAAGACGGTGTTCGCGTTCGAGTCGCGCGATCCGGTGACGATCAAGAGCGCGCAGACGTACTCGACCTTTCATCCGCGCTGCGGAACCAGCTTCCTCATGACGGTGATGCTGATTTCGATTGTGGTGTACATGCTGTTCCCGGTGCATACGTTCTGGGCGCGGTTCGCGCTGAGGGTGGCGCTGCTGCCGGTGATCGCGGGGCTGTCGTACGAGATGATTCGCTTCGCCGCCAAACATGGCTCGTCGCTGTTTGCGCTGCTGACCAAGCCGGGCTTGTGGCTGCAACGCATCACGACCAAGCAGCCATCAGACGATCAGGTGGAAACCGCCATCACCGCGCTCAACGAAGCAATGGAGCTGGAAAAAGTTCGCGGTGGCGAACTGGTGATTGCCTAGGCGGCGCCCGCCGCTACGAAACGCTCTCCCAATATTGAATGTGCGGAACGGCTGGCCTGAAGGCCAGCGCTACCACGTTCCGTTTTCCTGTTCCCGTAAAATGAATTGTTTGCTGGCGCGCAGGTTTGCGAAGCGGCCGGAGTAGGCATCCATGTTTGAACGATTAGAACAAACCGAATTGAAGTATGAAGAGCTGAACAAAGCTCTGGCGTCTCCGGATATCGTCTCCGACTCGCAGCGCTATCAGAAGACGGCGAAGGCGCATAGCGAGATCGCTCCCATCGTAGAGAAGTATCGCGAGTACAAGGACCTGACGCGCGGGATCGCGGAGAGCAAGGCGCTGGTCGAGGGCGAGACCGATCCCGAAATGCTCGCCTATGCGCATGAAGAGCTCACAAAGCTGGATAAGCGCGCACATGAGGTCGAGGAAGAGCTGAAATTTTTGCTGTTGCCCAAGGATCCCAACGACGAGAAGAACGTGGTGCTGGAAATCCGCGCGGGCACTGGTGGGGACGAGGCGACGCTGTTCGCGGCGGAGATGTTCCGCATGTACAACCGCTATGCCGAAATGAATCGCTGGAAGGTGGAAGTGCTGTCGAGTTCGGACTCGGGCGTCGGCGGGCTGAAGGAAGTGATCGCCATCATCGAAGGCCAGGGCGTGTATTCGCGGCTGAAGTACGAGAGCGGCGTGCATCGCGTGCAGCGCGTCCCGCAGACCGAAACCCAGGGCCGTGTGCATACTTCGGCGGTGACGGTGGCCGTCCTGCCAGAAGCGGAAGACGTGGACGTGAAAATTGAGGCGAAAGACATTCGCATCGATACGTTCTGCTCGTCGGGCCCGGGCGGACAGTCGGTGAATACCACGTATTCGGCGGTGCGCATTACGCACCTGCCGACGAATACGGTGGTGAGTTGCCAGGACGAGAAGTCGCAGATCAAGAACCGCGAAAAGGGAATGCGCGTACTGCGCGCCCGTCTCTATGAAATGGAACAGCAGAAGCAGGCAGATGCGCTGGCCAAGGAACGCAAGGCCATGGTGGGTTCGGGCGATCGCAGCGAGAAGATCCGGACTTACAACTTTCCGCAGAACCGCGTCACCGACCACCGGGTCGGCTTCACCGCACACCAGTTACCCGAGTTCATGGACGGCAAGCTGCAGCCCATGATCGACGCGCTAATTACGCACTTCCAGTCAGAGAAGCTCAAGGCGGAGTCGACGGTGCTGGCCTAAGACTTCGCCTGACGGGGTTGCAGCCGCTAGAATCTCTCCGTGCAACTCAAGCAAGCGCTCACGTCTGCGGTAGGGCAACTGGAGTCTGCTGACGTGGGCTCGCCCCGCCTCAACGCCGAGACGCTGCTGATGTTTGTGCTCGGCGTTAATCGCGCCTATCTCTACGCTCATCCTGAGCGCGAGTTGAATTCCGAAGAACAAGCCCGGTACGACGAAGTCATCGCGCAACGATCGACCGGCATGCCTTCGCAGTACATCACCGGCCATCAGGAGTTTTGGGGGTTGGATTTCGTGGTGTCGCCGGCGGTACTGATTCCGCGGCCGGAAACAGAGCACCTGGTCGAGACCGTGCTTGAACTGGCCCGTGAAGCCGCACACTCGAAAATCGTTGACGTGGGAACCGGCTCAGGCTGCATTGCCTTGGCGCTGGCGAGTGAGTTGAAGACTGCGGAAGTGTACGGGGTCGATCTCTCCGCCGATGCGCTGGAGATCGCCCGTGCTAACGCAGCGCACCTGCAATTGGACCAGCGGGTAAGATTCTTGCGCAGCGATGTACTTACCTCGCTTTCCGAAAATCCTGACCTGTGTCATCCTGAGCGAAGTGAGTCCGCGCCAGCGGACGAACGCAGTCGAAGGACCCCTTTCGCCGGAATGAGTTTTGACGATTTCGACTTTGTGGTCAGCAACCCGCCTTACGTCGGGAAAAACGAGGCCGACAAGGTGCAGCGATCGGTGTTCGAGTTCGAGCCCAGGATCGCGGTGTTTTCAGGCGAATGCGGCTTGGATATCATTCGCCCGCTGATCGGGCAGGCGTACAGGGCGTTGAAGCCCGGCGGCTGGCTGGCGATGGAAATTGGCTACTCGATGCGAGACATGGTGTTGGAACTGCTTAGTCCCACAATGTGGGATGACGTTCGGGTCGTGCCGGACTTGCAAGGGATTCCAAGGGTTATCGCCGCACAGAAGCGATAACGCCCTCAGTGCCGGAAGTGCCGCACGCCGGTGAGCACCATGGCTAGTCCCAGCTTGTTTGCCGTGTCGATCACTTCCTGGTCGCGCACCGAGCCGCCCGGCTGGATGATCGCCGTCGCGCCAGCTTCGGCAATGACTTCCACACCATCCGGGAATGGGAAGAACGCGTCGGAAGCGGCGACGGAGCCCTTGATTCCCAGCACCGACTTCATGGCGCCAATGCGGGCGGAGTCCACGCGGCTCATTTGTCCGGCGCCGACTCCGGTGCTCTGTCCATTACGCGCATAAAGTATGGCGTTGGACTTGACGTGCTTGCAGACCTTCCAGGCAAACAGCAGGTCGCGCATCTCCTGCTCGGCAGGTTGGCGTTCGCTAACAACCTTCAGATCGGCGCCAGTCAAGGGGCGCACATCGTTGTCCTGCAGTAACACGCCGCCGGAGACGTTTTTCAACACCCACTTCTGCTCCATGGGAACGACTTCGACGAGGCGCAGGTTCTTCTTGGCGGCGAAGATTTCACGCGCGGCTGCGTCGAAATCGGGCGCGGCAATTACTTCGAGGAACAGCTTCGCCATTTCAGTTGCGGTGACGGCGTCGATGGGGCGATTGACGCCGATGACCCCTCCGAACGCTGAGACGGGATCGCACTCCAGCGCGCGTTTATACGCCTCTGACAATGTGGGAGCTATGGCGGTGCCGCAAGGGTTGGTGTGCTTAATGATGGCAACGACGGGCTCGTCGAATTCCTGCGCCAGGTCCCACGCAGCCTGCAAATCGACGATGTTGTTGTAGCTGAGTTCCTTGCCTTGGAGTTGCTTGCTGTTGGCTACACCTTGGCCCGATCTGTCGTTATAGAGCGCCGCTTTCTGGTGCGGGTTCTCGCCGTAGCGCAAATCTAAGGCCTTGTTGAATGACAGGCGCAGGGTTGCGGGAAAGCCCTCACCTGCACTGAGATCAAACACTGCAGTCTCAGGCGCGGCAATGCGTTCTAGGGTCGAGGCGATTGCCGAGTCGTAAGCCGCGGTGGTGGCGAATGCCTTCTGCGCCAGCCGCCACTTGGTTAGGAGCGAGAGCGATCCGCCACCAGCCACCATCTCCTTCGCAATCGATTCGTAGTCAGCCGGCGAAGTCACAATGGCGACGTCCTGAAAGTTTTTCGCCGCGGAGCGCACCATCGACGGGCCGCCGATGTCAATGTTTTCGATGATGTCGTGGAACTCGACACCCGGCTTGGAGGCCGTTTTTTCGAAACCATAGAGATTGACCACGACCATGTCGATCGGCTCGATTCCGTGTTCGGCGACGGCAGCGCGATGTTGCGGGTTATCGCGGATGTGAAGAATGCCGCCGTGCACCTTGGGATGCAGAGTTTTCACCCTACCGTCGAGCATCTCGGGGAATCCAGTGAGCTCAGAGATGTCCTTTACGGCGATGCCGGAGTCACGCAGCAACTTTGCGGTTCCACCCGTGGAGATCAACTCCACTCCCATACCAGCGAGTTGACGCGCGAAGTCAGCCAGACCGGTTTTGTCGGTGACACTGAGAATCGCCCTATGAATTGTTGCCATGATTGCCTCGTAAAGATTAAGAATGCTGCGGCAGCCGCATTCGACTAAAAGCCGAAGGGGCCGACTCATCAGAATAGCGGAAGCGGCGCATTCCGAGGAATGATTGGCACGATTTCAGACAAGGGAGATCCAGGCGGGATTGAAAATAGCAGGAAGAACAGATTCCCCGCGGGCTAATGCCCGCGACCAATGACAAAAATTAAAGGGCATTCACGGTGCAAAAGAGGCTGCGCCCCTTCCATACATCATTGCGGGGATGGTGGCGCGGTTGCGCGTGCAACGCGAGCTAGCGGCTGGCGGGCGCCGCCATCTTCTTCACCATTGCGATCACGAGTTTGCGGTCACTATCGTTCAGGCTCGACGAATAGCGGCGAATCTGGGTGAGAAATCGCACTTCGTCATCGGCCAGCAGGGGCGCGCTCTTATTACCGTTGTCGCCGTTACTTTCATGGAAGAATTGTGCGAGGGGAAGATCCATTGCGGTCGCGATCTTGGCCAGCGTGTCGAGGGAAGGGATGGTGTGTCCGTTCTCCACGCGCGACAGATAGCAGCGCAATAGTCCCGTGCGCTTTTCGATGTCACCCTGTGACATGCCTTTTTGCAAACGGTAGTTGCGGATAGTCTCGCCGATATTCATGCCAGAATGGTTTCCTTAGAAAAAGTGGTCTGAAGTTGACTGCATGGTAACGGCTTGTATCTGCGGAAGCAAGCAAAACTTATATTTCCAAGCGATTTCTTTCTCGGCTGCAAAGGCAATTGAGTAGTAAGTGGTTACCTATTTATCACTAAAGTGATGGAGTCTCATGCGACCCATGTGGCGGACAGGTCACGTGAACTGGCTGGGATTTACGTTCTACTCATCAGTCTGTAATAAACCGGCGGAGGCGAACGCAAATCCACCTGAGTATCGCTGAACCAGTCTTCAATCTATTTCTCGGGGCTAATGAGTCCGGGTGAGAACCTGGGTCGCCGCTACGCCGCTCGGGTCAATTTCCTACTTTACCCGGGCTTGCGCCCCGGGCTCACTGCATCGCCGCCGCTGCGCGGCTGATCTGCTGCAGGTTTCCAACCAACCAATCTGCGAGCAATGTGTCGCGCGTCACTTCCTTTCCCTCTCTGGGTTTTTATAATCACGGGTCGGACTTTGTGATGAACCCCGTCGAACCCCGGCACGCGATTAATCCGTGGATCGTCACCCTCGCCGTGATGCTGGCGACGTTCATGGAAATCCTCGACACCACGGTGGTAAACGTCGCGGTCCCGCACATCGCGGGCAACATGGGCGCGACCGTCGAAGAGGGCACATGGGTCGTGACCTCGTACCTGGTCTCCAACGCCATCATCCTCCCCATGTCAGGATGGCTCGCCAATCGCTTCGGCCGCCGCCGCATTCTGCTCTCCTGTGTCATGGGATTCACCGTCACCTCGCTGCTGTGCGGCATGGCCACCAGCATGGAGGCGCTGATCTTCTTCCGCATTCTCCAGGGCCTCACCGGAGGCGGGCTGCAACCTCTGGCGCAGGCGGTCTTGCTGGAAACATTCCCTCCCAAACAACATGGCTCAGCCATGGCCGCATTCGGATTGGGCATCATCCTCGCGCCCATTCTCGGCCCCACCCTCGGCGGTTGGATCACCGATAACTATTCCTGGCGCTGGATTTTTTATCTCAACCTTCCCGTCGGTGTGATCTCGGTGATGATGATCAGCGCTTTCGTGCGCGACCCGTCGTACATCGGCAAACATAAGACCGGCATTGATCTCTGGGGCATCGGTTTTCTCGCCCTCGGCTTTGGCATGTTGCAGGTTGTGCTTGACACCGGACAGCGGAAAGACTGGTTCAGCAGTCCGCAAATCCGGCTCTGGGCAGCGTTGTGCGTCTTCGGCCTGGTCGCGCTCGTGGTGCGCGAGTTGATGGCCGAGCATCCCATCGTGGATCTGCGCGTCCTCAAGGACCGGACATTCGCCGCCGGCACCTTCCTCATGACGATGCTTGGCTTTGTGCTTTACGCCAGCCTGCTGCTGCTGCCGATCTTCCTGCAAACCTTGCTTGGATATCCCGCGCTGCAATCCGGACTGGCGCTGTCGCCGCGTGGCATCGGATCGCTGATCATGATGCCCATTACCGGACAACTCACCAATCGCTACGACCCGCGCAAGCTCATTGCAGTCGGCCTGATCGTGGGGGGCTGGACCATGATCAGCCTGTCGCACTTGAACCTCAACGCAGGCTACTGGGACATCTTCTGGCCGCAGGTAATCCAGGGCGGCGCACTGGCATTCCTTTTCATTCCGCTGATGGCCACCAGCATGTCGGGCATCGCCAAAGAGAAGATGGGCAACGCCACCAGCATCTACAACCTGATGCGCAATATCGGCGGCAGCTTCGGCATCGCCACCATGACCACGTTCCTGGCGCGCCGCGGCCAGGTGCACCAGAACCAGCTCATCGTTCATGTCACCCCGTACGATCACGGAACACAAATGTCGCTGCGCGGTATGCAGGCCTGGTTCCAAATGCACGGTTCGAACTCCGTGGACGCCATGAAGAAATCCATGGGCGCGATTTACGGCATGGTGCAGCAACAGGCAGCCCTGTTGTCGTTCGTCGAGGCGTTCTGGATTATGGGCGTGATTTTCTTCTGTATGCTGCCATTGCTCTTGTTCCTGCGTAATGCCCGCGATCTTCATCCCCATGAGCGCAAGTCGAAGGGTGGGCGCGATGGTCAGCCCACCGACGCGAAGCCAGAACCCGAGCCCGAACTGATTGGCGCATTCCACTAGCGACGAAGCGCGCTCTACAATCACCCCAGTGCCAGCCATCCCGGCAACTTCGGTTACGCCTTACCGCGGACGTGTCGCCCCATCCCCCACCGGACTTCTGCACCTCGGACACGCCTGCACGTTTTGGACGGCTTATCAGCGGGCGCTCGATCACCAGGGCACGTTAATCTTCCGCAACGAAGACCTCGACCCGCAACGCTCTCAGCCTAAGTACGCCGAGGCAATGCTGGAAGACCTGCGCTGGCTCGGCATTCGTTGGCAAGAAGGCCCCGACGTCGGCGGTCCGTTCGCGCCGTATCAGCAGAGCCTGCGTCGCGATTTCTACCTCGCCGCCTGGCGCAAGCTGCGCGACACGGGAGCCATCTATCCTTGCAGTTGCTCGCGAAAAGACCTCGCGCTGTCGGCGTCCGCTCCTAACGATGGCGACGACGAACCCATGTACCCGGGCCGTTGTCGCGAGAAGATCGACGAAACTGCGAATTATGAAGCTCCCGCCGGCGTGAACTGGCGCCTTCGCGTGCCTGACGGCGAAGTTATTCAGTTTGTCGATCAGTGTCAGGGCCCGCAATCGTACGTGGTGGGCGAGGATTTCGGAGACTTCGTCATCTGGCGGCGCGATGATGTTCCGGCCTACCAACTTGCCGTGGTTGTCGACGATGCCGCCATGCAGATCACAGAGGTGGTTCGCGGCGCAGACTTGCTGAAGTCCACTGCCCGGCAATTGTTGCTGATCCGCGCTCTCACGCTGCCGACACCCACGTACTTTCACTGCGATCTAGTCTGCGACGAGGTCGGAATGCGGCTGGCGAAACGTCACGATGCCCTCAGTCTGCGGGCCCTGCGCGAGTTGGGGCACACCCCTGAGCAGGTGCTGGCCATGTGCGATCGTCACTAGTCCGCAATCTCTCATTGCACTGAATCCCCAAACCGGATATCGTTTCGCCGACACCGGAGGAGAGCCATGAAAGTCAACTGGAGCGCAATCGTATTGGCGGCTATCGTTCATTTCGGGTTTGGAGCGGTATGGTTCACGGCATTCTCCAAGGCATGGCAGGCGGGCACCCGGATCCCTCCGGAGGAGATGCAGGCGTACATGGCCCATCCCAACTTCTGGCCCTACATCATTTCCTTTCTCTGCAGCCTGGGAATGGCGCTGGTTATCTCCTGGGTCATGGGCGGATTCTGCAAGTACAACCTGTTTCGCGGCATTGTCACTGGATTGATGGTGGGCATAGTGGCAGCACTCGCCATGATCACCGAGATGGCGTTCGAGATGCGCTCCAGCACGTTCATGTTCATTTCCGCAGCCTATCCGCTGATCGGTTCAGTGCTGATGGGCATCATCATCGGCGTATGGAAGCCGAAAGGCGTGCTGGCAGCCAGCTGATTCGCAGACGAAGGGCGGGAGGTTGATTCATGCACGGACACCTGCGAGTGAAAGATGGTCTAGATCGCCTGCCCGGCCCTAACGGCGAGCGCTTTGTCGAATTGTTTAACCATGAGACCCTCAGCGTCGAACTCTATGCACCGCGCCGCACCGATCCGCAGCAGCCGCATCCTCGCGACGAAGTCTATGTCATCGCAAGCGGAACCGGCCGCTTTCTTCGACGAGAAGAGGAGGTCATCTTCGAACGCGGCGACGTGTTGTTTGCCGCTGCCGGCGTATTCCATCGGTTCGTGGACTTCTCCCAGGACTTCGCGGCGTGGGTTTTCTTTTACGGTCCGGAGGGCGGAGAAAAGGACTCGCACTCTGAGAAATGACCTCTTACAGTACGCCCGTATAATCTGAGGATATGGTCAACACGCCGGAAGCTCCCGTCGCCAAGCAGCCCAAATACGAACCGGTCATTGGACTGGAAGTCCACGTCCAGCTCCTGACCAAGACCAAGATTTTTTGTGGCTGCTCGACCCAGTTCGGCAATCCGCCCAACACCAACGTCTGCCCAGTATGTCTCGGCCTGCCCGGCGCGCTGCCGGTGCTCAACCGGCAGGCAGTGGAGTTCGCTGTGCGGGCGTCGATGGCGCTCAACTGCCGGATGAACGAGCGATCCATATTCGCGCGCAAGAACTACTTTTATCCCGATTTGCCCAAGGGCTATCAGATTTCGCAGTATGACAAGCCGCTGGCGGAGCACGGCTATATTGAGATCCCGACTCCCTCTGGCGCCAAGCGTATTGGCATCACTCGCGTCCACATGGAAGAAGACGCCGGCAAAAGCCTGCACGATGGCCTGGCCGACAGCAGTCAGTGGACCTCGATCGACCTCAATCGCTCTGGGGTGCCGTTGATTGAGATCGTCAGTGAGCCTGACATCTCTTCGCCCGATGAAGCGTGGGAGTACCTGACGCGCCTGAAAGAAATCATCCTGTACACCGCCGTGAGCGACTGCAACATGGAAGAAGGCTCGCTGCGCTGCGATGCCAACGTCAGCATTCGCCCGGTCGGGCAGAAGAAGTTCGGCACCAAGGCGGAGGTCAAGAACGTGAACTCGTTCCGCTTCATCCGCCAGGCTCTGGAGTACGAAATCGTGCGCCAGGAGCAGGTGCTGGAATCAGGTGGCAGCATCACCCAGGAGACGCGGCTCTACAACGCCGGCGAGGGCAAGACTTATAGCATGCGCTCCAAAGAGCAGGCCCACGACTATCGCTATTTCCCTGAGCCGGATCTGCTCCCCCTGGTGGTCGATGAAGCATGCCGTAAGCAAATAGCGGCACAGCTTCCTGAGCTTCCTGAGGACAAGCGCAAGCGCCTGGTCGAGCATTACGGTATCACCGAAGCCGATGCCGCCACGTTGACCCGCACCCAGTCCATGGCCGACCAGTTTGAGGAGGCTGCGTCCGCTGCCAAGAATCCCAAGCGCGTCGCCAACCTGGTGCAGGCCGAGTTGCTCGGTCGCCTAAAGGTCAAGGGCCTGGAGATCGAGCAGTCTCCTATTTCGATGAAAGGGATTGCTTTCTCGGCGGACTTGGTCGAATCGGGCGCCATCAGTGGCAAGCAGCTCAAAGAGCTCTACGATCTTGCCTTCGAGCGCAACCAAGATTTCCCCGCCATCTACGAAAAGGAAAAGCCGCAGCAGATCACCGACACGGGTGCCATCGAGAAGATGATTGACGAGGTCATCGCGGCCAATCCTAAGCAGCTTGAGCAGTATCGCGCCGGAAAGAAGACCGTCGCGGGCTTCTTCGTTGGGCAGATCATGAAAGCCTCAAAGGGACAGGCGAACCCCGCGCTGGTCAACGAACTGCTCAGCAAGAAACTCGACGGCTAGCGCGCGCCTGTGTCTTGCGAACCACGATTTGTTAGGCTGGTGGTTCGCATGACTCAACGTCTATCCGTTATGGCCGCGTGCATTCTCGTCGGAGCAGCGCTGACTGGCTGTGGAACTCCCGGCGCGCCGCAGTTGCCCTCGCTACAACTGGCGCGGCCGGTGGAGGACCTTACCGCATCGCGCAAGGGCACGAAAATCCAACTCGACTGGACATTGCCTCGCAAGAACATCGACCGCACCCTGGTCAAGAACATTCCCCAGAGCCTGATATGCCGCCATGACGGCACCGCCCTGATGAGCGGATGCACCGTGGTAGCTACCGCACCGAATCCGAAACCTGAGGAGAAGCACAAGCATGAGCAACCGCCCGCCCTGCACATGAAATATGTGGATACGCTTCCTGCTGCGTTGGGCGAGCAGAATCCCGCAGGCTTTGTCCGTTATGCAGTCGAAATCATGAATTCGCGCGAACGTAGCGCGGGACTCTCCAACCAGGTGCTGATTCCGGTTGCTCCGACCATTGCGCCGCCCGAACAGCTTGCAGTCAAGGTCGAGGCGGATGGCGTGTTGATCTCATGGGTGGGAGCAACCGTGCCGACGGCACCGACGGGCCTGACGTATCGCTATCGTGTGATGCGAAGTCCCGCGGGAGCGAACGCCTATATCGCGCTTGCCGATATCGAGCCTGCGTCCGAGGGCTTCTACCTCGACAAAACATTTGGATGGGAAACCAAATACGATTACCGCATCACGTCGGTGACGCTGGTGCATTCCCAAACCATCAACATGTCAGTCGAAGGCGACGACTCGAAAGCCACTGAAATATTCACCCGCGACATTTATCCACCGGCGGAGCCGACGGGACTGCAAGCCGTCTTTTCGAGCGTTGGTCAAATGCCCTTCGTCGACCTTACCTGGGCCCCCAACATGGAGAGCGATCTGGCGGGATACAATGTCTTCCGCCGCCTCGCAGGCGGTGCTGCCGTCAAACTGAATAAACTACTCGTGGCGGTTCCGTCGTTCCGCGACGACAACGTCGTGCCCGGAAAGAAGTACGTGTACGCTGTTTCGGCCGTGGATGCGCGCGGTAACGAAAGTCCGCGCTCGGCGGAGACCACGGAAGTCGTACCCGACAAGCAATAACGGAGTTGTTATGCGATTCTGCCGATTTGAGTCTGACGCTGACTCTGAAAAGGTCGCGCGCTACGGCCTCATCGATAGCGGCGGCACTCAGGATGTAATCCGCCGCACTCTTGACCACCTTCCGACCGGCGAGTCCGATTTCGAGCGCGGCAACCCGGTGGATATTCCGCTCGCTTCGGTTCGCCTGCTTGCGCCCTCATCGCCTTCCAAGATCGTTTGCATCGGCCGCAACTATATCGAGCACGCCAAAGAGTTGAACCATCCAATTCCCACGGAGCCGCTAATCTTCCTCAAGCCGCCGTCGGCTGTCCTTGCGCCCGGCGACACCATCCTGCGTCCCGCGGAGCTTTCGCAACGAGTCGATCACGAAGGCGAACTCGGCGTCGTCATCGGCAAGCGCTGTCATGCCCTAGACGAAGGCGACGACGTGCGACCGTTCATTCTCGGCTACACCTGCGTCAATGACGTCACTGCCCGGGACTTGCAAAACAAAGATGGCCAGTGGTCGCGGGCCAAGGGATTCGACACATTTTGCCCATTCGGCCCGATCGTGGTCTCCGGACTCGATCCATGGAGCGGGGTACGCGTTCAGACCCGGGTCAACGGCGAGATTCGCCAGGATGGAACTACCGCCGACTTCATTTTCCCTCTGGATGTAATCCTGCGCTTCATCTCGCAGGTGATGACTCTCGAACCTGGTGACCTGATCGCCACCGGCACACCTGCAGGCGTCAGCCCGCTGCAGGCCGGAGATGTGGTCGAAGTTACGGTCGAGGGTGTCGGGTCACTCCGCAATCCGGTGGGCAACGCCTGATGGGGCCATCGGCCATCTCAAATGGCCTGCGAAATCTCCGTGTATTAGCGAACGCAAATCCGCGCTATCCTAATGCCTGACGAGTATGAGTTCCCTCGGCTACTATCCCATCCTCGCGTTAGGCGCCACCGCGGCCATCGTGGGCTATGCGCTGCTGTCGCGCAAGGCGAAGCCATCGAGTGATCTCATGGAGTACGAACACCGCACCGAGCTTACCCGCGGCGGACGAATCATCGATGGTACGGTCATCGACGTTCACGAACGGGAAGAAACTGGGACTCAGCGGCAAATGATTTTGTTGGTTTACACCTATGATGTGGCTGGCGTCTCTTACGAAGCTGCGCAGGACGTCACTCATCTGCGGCAGTTCATCGACCTGTATTCCTGCCGGCTCGGGCTCCCCGCGTCCGTGAAATACGATCCCCACAATCCTGGCGATTCCATCGTGATCTCGGAGACATGGTCGGGGCTCCGCAAATCGCCGATTCGCGCGCGGTCCCGGCCAGTTGCCAGCTAATCCGCCACTTTAGTGCACCTTGGTGACCTCTCGTGGCATCTAATTGAGTAGCGCGCAGTTATGAATCTTCGACTGACGCTGTGTTACACCTTTGTGGTTGATACAATAAGGTTTTATGCATGGTCTTCCTCTTCCCCTGGCAGCGTTTGTAGCGGGAATCCTGTCATTCCTGTCGCCCTGCGTGCTCCCTCTGGTGCCGGGCTACGTCTCGCTCATTTCGGGCGCTACCGTCGAAGACCTTCAGGCGGGTGATCGCCGCATGCTGGGCACGGTGATGTTGCACTCGCTCACGTTCATTCTCGGATTTAGCGTGGTGTTTATCGCGCTGGGCGCAGTCGCCACCGGCATTGGTCAGTTCGCCAACCAGTACCACAACCTGCTGGCCAAGGCCGCGGGGATCGTTGTCATCGTCTTCGGGTTGCATCTGACCGGCTTGCTGAAGATCAAGGCGCTCTATGCCGACAAGCGGTTGCACGATGTCAAGGGCGGTTCCAGCGCACTGGGCTCGTTTGCCGTCGGCTTCGCGTTTGCATTCGGCTGGACTCCCTGCATCGGGCCAATTCTGGCAACCATACTGGTTTTTGCCGGGGCCCAGGAAACCGTCTTCAAGGGAGTGTTGCTGCTGGCAATCTATTCGGCTGGACTGGCCGTACCGTTCTTATTGACGTCGCTGGGTGTGGACCGGTTTCTCGGTTTCTATACCCGTTTTCGCCGTCACCTGCTCACCGTCGAAGTAATCAGCGGAGTTTTGCTGATCGTTGTCGGGGTGCTAATTTTCATGAATAATCTGAAACTGCTTTCGGGATATCTGGCCTTCCTGAATCGGTTCGCGCTCTAAAGGTCGTACTCCTGTGAAACGAAACGCCTTGGTGTTTGCCGCGATGTTCATTGCGATTCTGGCAATGCTGGCGACGGGCAAGTATCTTGATCGCACCCACCGCCATGGTGCCCCGGTGTTGGTGGGGGATGTCCGCGGAATCACTGCTCCCAACTTCGAGTTGGCCACGCTGGACGGACAGAGGGTCAAGCTTTCTGACTATCGCGGCAAAGCCGTGCTGCTGAACTTCTGGGCCACTTGGTGCGGGCCATGTAAAGTCGAGATGCCCTGGTTCGTCGACTTGCAAAAGAAATACGGCAATGACGGATTGGTCATCCTGGGCATAGCCATGGACGATTCGGAAACCCCGAAGATTGCCCAGTTCGCCAGCGAAATGGGTGTCAACTATCCCGTGTTGCTGGGCACCGACAAGGTTTCTGAAGCGTACGGGAATGTCGAGTTGTTGCCCACCAGTTTTTATATCGATCGGGAGGGCAAAATCGTCGGCAAAGGCGAAGGTCTGCTGGGCAGGAACGAAATCGAGCAAAATGTCCAGAAAGCGCTGGCTTCTCCAGTAGCCGGCATGAACAAAGCCCAGGCGTCACCTACCCAAGCCAAGGGCGTGAAGGTGCCGGCGATAGCACAATGAGCCGGAACCTGGTTTACCTGCTGCTTGCTTTCGTCGTTACAGGGGTTGCGTCTTCGCAGGAGCCGGGCAGGAAAGTCCCTTCAGTGACTCTGGCTCCGGTGGGAAGAGTTGCGATCAAAGCGGGCAGCACCGCGAATGTGGAACTCGATTTTCGCATCGGCAGCGAATTCCATATCAATTCCAACAAGCCTCATTCTGAGCTGCTGATTCCTACCGCCATGAAACTCAACGCCGCCGAACCGGTGAACGTGGCTAGCCTGAAGTATCCAGCCGGGCAGGACATGTCGTTTCCGTTTGCTCCGGACGAAAAGCTGAGCGTGTACAGCGGCGATTTCACCATCACGGCCGTGATCAAGGCCCCGCCGAAGGCAGCCAATGGGACCTATCCGGTAACGGGCGAACTCCGCTTCCAGGCGTGCGATCGCAGCGCCTGCTATCCTCCGCGCTTGATTCCTGTAAAGTTCGAAGTTACGGTTGTGGGCCGATAAGTCACGACACTCGGATATTCACAACTGCCATTCCCCCACGACTTACGGCCACATGATTTCGGTCAGCAGCACCACCGCATGCGCGATTGCCGCGTTGTCGGTGCCCATGCCTTCGGGGGTCTTGGCCTTGATTCCCACCTGCTCAGGGTCGATGCCCAACAGCTGCGCGACGCTCTGTTGAATCGCCTTGGCGTGTGGACCGATCTTCGGCGCGGCGAGGATCAAGGTGCAGTCCACATTCCCCACCCTGTAGCCCTTCTTGGCGATTTGCTTCATTGCCTCGCGCAGAAACACGGCTGAGTCGGCGCCCTTCCATTGCGGATCACTGGGCGGAAAATAGCTTCCGATGTCGCCTGCGGCCACGGCACCAAGCAATGCGTCGGTTAAGGCGTGCAGTAGCACGTCGCCATCGGAGTGTCCGGCCAATCCGCTGTCATGCGGCAGCAGGACAGCTCCGATCCTGAGCGGGATCCCGGCTTTAAACTCGTGCGAGTCCCAGCCGAAGCCGATCCGCGGCACACGTTCGACTTGCGTGTTGAATGACAAGGCGCGTCCTATCTTGTGGGAATGGTCTTGCGGCGAACTTCCTGCGACAAAAAGAACTCCGCCAATTCCAAGTCGCCGGGAGTGGTGATCTTCAAGTTGCGCGGCGATCCCATGACGACATGCACCGTGACGCCAGCGCGCTCAATCAGCGAGGCCTCGTCGGTCCCCAGAAATCCATCGGCGCTGGCATCGTCAAACGCTTTTTTCAGCAGCCCAAAGCGAAAGCCCTGCGGCGTCTGCGCCATGACCATGCGCTCGCGCGGAACCGTGGCCAGCACCACCGCGCCATCCGCTGTACGGTCCACCTGCTTTACGGTGTCAACAGCCGGCACTCCAGCAATGGCGGAGTCGTATTTCTTCACCGCCTCAATCACGCCACGGATGGTTTCGTCGTCCACAAACGGACGCACCGCATCGTGCACCAGTACGATGTCGTCAGGCGCAGCGTTGAGAGCGGCCAGTGCGTTGGCGACAGAGTCTTGCCGGTGCTCGCCGCCTTCCACCACGCGTATGGGCTTCTTGAAGCCCTCTTGTTCGACTTGCTGCAGAAAACCTGCGGTCTCGTTCTTACGCAGCGCAACCACGATCTCGTCAACCTGGCTGTGGTTGGCGAACTTCCGCAGGGTGTGGATCAAAATAGGTGTTCCCTGCAGTTCGAAGAACTGCTTGCTCTTGTGGCCGGCGGATGCGGCAGACATGCGAGTGCCTAAGCCGGCTGCTGGGATGATGACAATCACTTTCATATTGGGGAGCGCAGTATAAACGCCCGGCGTGACTTAATTCAAATCGCAAGGCGAAAAACAGGGAGCCCTGCCTCCCGGCAAGACTCCCGGATGGAATTCTACTCCGCCTTCGGGATGTCAGGAACAACTGCGGGTCCAGGTACAGGCACGGGTTTCCGCAACTCAGGCCGTGGCTCCATGGGACGCGGCGGCATCATGGGCGCGCGCTCGTCGAACTTCCCGAAAATCATCTTGCCTGCCGTCGTCTGCAACACCGAAGTCACCGAGATGTCGATGTTCTTGCCAATCATTTTGCGCGCGTTGTCCACCACCACCATGGTTCCGTCGTCGAGGTAGGCGACACCCTGGTTGTACTCCTTGCCTTCCTTCAGGATGAAAACCTTCATGACTTCGCCGGGCAGCACAATCGGTTTCAGCGAGTTGGCCAGCTCGTTGATGTTCAACACCGCCACTCCCTGCAACTGTGCCACCTTGTTCAGGTTGAAGTCGTTGGTGACAATCTTGCCCTCGTACACCTTCGCCAGTTCAATCAGCTTGAGGTCGACTTCCCTCACTGCGGGAAAGTCATCCTCAACAATCTGCACCGTCAGGCTGGCAATTTTCTGGATGCGTTGCAGGATGTCGAGTCCGCGCCGCCCGCGGTTGCGCTTCATGGAGTCGGCCGAGTCGGCGACCAGTTGCAGTTCGCGCAGCACAAATTGAGGCAGCACAATCACGCCGTCGAGGAACCCGGTTTCGGCGATGTCGGCAATCCGCCCGTCAATGATCACGCTGGTGTCGAGGATCTTGTAGCTCTTCTTCCCCTGCTTCTCGCCGCCGAAAATACCGCCCAGGGCAGCCAGGTTCAGCAAATCGCCCTTACCTGCGCCCACCACCAGACCTATGTAGGCCATCAATAGCATGAGGAAGAGCTGCAGAAAACTCTGGGTGGGTCCGGGTTGCAGGCTGTTGCGAATCACCAGGCTGAAGAGGTAGGCGCCGACGATGCCGAGTATGCTGCCGATCACCGCCCCAATGAGCCGTTTCAGGCTCACGTTACGCAGGCGAATCTCGAACAGCACCACCGCCAGACCGAATAACAAGCCCACGCCCGCTGCGGGCCAGCGCTCCAATCCCAGGGGTCTGAGTTCGTAACTGGAAAGTGCTGTAATGAAAACGAATAAAACACGTATAACTACCAGGTCCAAAAAACACCTCCCCGGGGCCGGTCCTGGCGTCTACATCGGGTTCGAGAAACGCCGAAAATAATGAGAACAAATATGCCGACGGCTCACTCCCGCTCGTAAGACGCGATGGGCCTCGTCTAACCAATAACCCGGGCAAGATTAAAATATGAAAACGCCTCTCGTCCGCCACACACGGCTGATAAGAGCACTGTCCTGCGCCGTGGGTGAAGTATATATCAGATTGCCAGAGCCCCAATGTGGCATCCGACGCCCGACAGTCCGCCTATTCCAAAATAGAACAGGACTCCCCACCGTCTTCCAGCGAGTCGATTTGCGAATGACAACCCCGGAATTGCATGGCTTTCCAACTAGGCGAACAGGGCCCCGAATCCTGCCCCCGCCAGGGTCACGACCACCCACCAGCCAAACACGACGCCCATGCATGTCCCTCGCTTGACCCGGGTCACGCACGAGTAGCCGATGCCGGTAAGAATCAGCGTCCAGATGGTGAACGCGTCAATCGCAACCAGCACGGCGTAAAGAAAGTGGGACGTCGTCGGGTCAACCAATCCTCCCAGGTTGCTGGCCACCTGGTTCTGAAATGTAAAACTTTCGGCTGCACCGAACCCAACCACGGCAGTCGCGATGAGCGTCTTCAGAATCGATGGCAGGAAGGCGTACATACTAATCGCTATCGCCTGTTTGAATTTCACTTCGGCGCCAAAGCCAAAGTTAAACGTTGCCATCAGCACGCCCGCGAACACCGCCGCGGCAATGATCGTCAGCAGGGGCGACCCGTAGGCGAAATATCTGGTGATCGTGCCCCCTATCCGCAGTTGTGTGGCCTTCTGGTCGGGAGGCGCCTGCTCATATTTGTCCATCTGCTTCGGACTCAGCCGAAGCTGGTTTTCATACGCCGTGTCCATGCCGAGTTTTTTGTCGACCACGAACACCATCGCTAATCCGAATATCGACATCACCAGCCAGGGCACCCACCAACTTGCATTGCGCCGGATGTCGGTAAACGTCTTGCTCGGAGCCACAAACGTGTCGACCACGCGCTCCATCTCGGTGAGAGGTTTATATTCGGCTGGAACAGCAGCAATTGTGTCGGTCATGAAACCCTCCATTCGGCATTGTCGAGATTCTGATGTTTGAAGGGGCACGGCTTCAGCCGCGCCGTACAAAGCTCCTTATTTTTTGTCATTCCGAGTGGGCGTCAGCCCACGAGGAATCTGCTCTCCCGCGTTATTCCAGTAGCCTGTGAAGTCGGGCAGGATTGTAGCATTTTGCAGCCGCCGAACCACCCCTATTAGTCTGCTACCCGGCTTTACACACTTGTCACCCGGGTTGTAGGGATGCCCGCCCCCCTTTTAGACTGAACTCATGCACGTCCACGCCAGCCCTGCGACCAATGCCGCAACTTCCAAGGTCCTGCGGATTTCGCTGGTGGTTACGCTGGTGTACATCGTCCTGCTGGTGGTGGCCGGAGTGCGCGCCCACAGCCTGGCCCTGCTGTCCGAGGCCGGACACAACCTGTCGGACTTCTTTGCCCTGCTGCTGTCATGGGGAGCGGTCTATCTTCAGGGCAAGAGTCCCGACGCCCGCAAAACCTTTGGCTACAACCGTGCTGGTGTTCTGGCGGCGTTCATCAACGGAACCTCGCTGGTCCTGATCTCGTTCTACATCTGGTACGAAGCCTTCCGCCGCCTGCTGAACCCGGTCGACGTCCATGCGCAACTCATGATCTGGGTCGCCGCCGCAGGCGTGATCATGAATGGCGGAATCGCCCTGCTGCTCATGCGCGGCCGTCGCGACATCAATCTGCGCAGCGCCATCGTGCACGAAATCGGCGACGCGCTCTCAACCGCCGCGGTCATCGCCGGTGGCGTCGCCATCGCCTTCACCGGCCAGCGCTGGATCGATCCCGCGCTCTCCATCGGCATCGGCGTGATGATCCTGTGGTCGTCCATCGGAATCATCCGCGAGAGCCTGAATATCCTGCTCGAAGGCACCCCCAGCGGCATGGAACTGGAGCGCATTGAAAGCGCGATCCGCACCATCCCCGGCGTCAATGACGTTCACGACCTGCACGTGTGGAGCATCGGCAGCGATACTCATTCGCTGTCCTGCCACGTTAGCATCGCCGACATGCGCGCCTCGGAGAGCGAAACCCTGCTTCGCCAAATTCGCGACCAACTCGGATCGCGCTTCCATATTCATCACACCACCATCCAGTTCGAGTACGCCGTCTGCGAAGTGGCGCACGGCTGCGTCATTCCCTCCAGTCCCGGACATGAACACACGCATGACCACTAACTCCGCCCGCGGGAGAAGTTGGTTGATTCGCTTGTCCCACGCTGTGGGAGGTGTCGCGCTCGTTGTCGTGATTCTCGCAGCGATGGGGTGCAGTAAGAAAGGCCCGTCCGCACCGGCGACTGAACAACCTTCGTCGGCTGCAACCACAGATGCGTCGCCCAGCGGCTGGAAACTCGACTTGAAAGTCACGCCGGACCGTCCTCGCATGGGGCGTCCAGCCACATTTGCCGTGCACATCACCGACAGCCTGGGTAAGCCTGTGGAGAACGCCCAGCTCACCGGCTCGCTCAACATGACACTCATGGACATGGGCAAGACTGCCGTCAAGTTTGGGCCCAAGGGCAAGGGCGATTACGAGGCGATAGTCCCGAGCTTCGACATGTCGGGCCCATGGGAACTCATCGTCGATGCAGCGCAGGGCACACTCCGCGCCCGCAAGGTATTCCCGATCACGGTATTCGATTAGCGGCTTCGCCTCCTTCAAAACATCGAGTGATCCATAACGACTACGGCACCTCCACCAGGAGCGGCACGCGCCGCTTTTTCCGTCCTGTGACTCGTATCACAGGGCGGGGTGAGGTGGAATGCTACATTAAATGTTTATGTCCGCTCCTGAATCTCTCTTTGTACGTGCCTGCAAATGCCTTCCTGTGGAAACTACTCCGGTCTGGTTCATGCGCCAGGCTGGCCGTTACATGAAGGAATACCGCGACGTCCGCAAGCAGTATTCGCTGGTGGAAATCTGCAAGAAGCCCGAAGTCGCCGCCGAGGTGACGATCACTGCCGCTGAATATCTCGGGGTCGACGCCGCCATCATTTTCGCTGACCTGCTGCTGCCGCTGGAAGTCATGGGCATGCCCTTTCATTTCTCACCGGGCGAAGGACCGGTGATTGAGAAGCCGATTCGTAGCGCCGCGGACGTGAAGGTACTACGTACCGATCGCGCCGCCGATTTGGGCTACGTCGCCGAAGCCGTAGGCAAAGTGGTAAAGCATTTCGGCTCGAAGCTACCTGTCATCGGATTCTGCGGGGCCCCGTTCACCCTGGCCAGCTACATGGTGGAGGGCGGCGGATCGCGCCATTACGTGGAAGTGAAGAAGCTGATGTACAACTCGCCGGAAGTCTGGGAGGAGTTGGTCAACAAGCTGGTCGTTGTGCTGGCGGAATACGCAGCCGAACAGGTTCGACACGGCGCAGATGTCATCCAGATTTTCGATAGCTGGGTAGGGTGCTTGAGCGTGGAAGATTATCGTCGCTATGCGCTCGAACCGACAACGCGATTGGTGAATCAGTTGCAAAAAGCGACTGGCGTGCCGATCATCTATTTCGGAACCGACAGCACCACGCTGCTGCCGTCGATGTCGGAAACCGGCGCAGAGGTCGTCGGACTCGATTGGCGGGTGCCGCTCGACGAAGGCTGGGCAACGGTGGGACACAAGCACGCGGTGCAGGGAAATCTCGACCCAGTCACGCTGTTTGCGTCGTGGAGCGAAGTGAAGCAGCGCGCCGAACACATTCTGCGGCTGGCGGATAAACGTCCCGGCCATATTTTCAATCTTGGTCACGGCATCTTGCCGCTGACTCCGGTGGAAAACGTGAAGAACCTCGCCGACTTTGTGCACGAGTTCAGTTCGTCGGCCAAGGCCACGAGGAAGTAATGAGCAAAATGGCAGTTCTGCTGATCGCGCACGGCAGCCCTGAGCGGGTCGAGGACATTCCCGAGTTCCTGCAAAACATTTCGCGCGGGCGTCCTATGGCGGACTCGGTGGTGCGCGAGGTGCAGCATCGCTATTCGCTGATTGGCAGCTCGCCGCTGACCCGGATCACCCGCCAGCAGGCGCAGAATGTGGCTGGCGAGCTGGGCATACCGGTGTACGTTGGGATGCGGAACTGGCATCCGTTCATTGCCGATACTCTGAAGCAAATGGCATCTGACAATGTGGGACAAGCTGTGGCAATCTGCCTGGCGCCCCACAACTCGCGCACCAGCGTGGGAGCCTATAAGGAGTCTCTGTTCGGGGAGAACGCTGCGTTTCCGATTGACTTCGTGGAGGAGTGGCACGACCATCCCCTGCTGATCGAAGCGTTTGCCAAGAAGCTGCGAGCCGGTTGGGCTAAAGCCTGCGAGGAGCACGGCTCGCGTTTGCCTGTACTATTCACCGCGCATAGCGTGCCCATGCGCACGATAACGGAAGGCGATCCTTACGAAGCCCAGACACGCGAGACGGCTGCGCTGGTGGCGAAACAAGTCCCGGAGATCGGCGAGTGGAAATTCGCTTTCCAGAGCCAGGGCATGTCGGGCGGTGAGTGGCTGGGGCCGACGGTTGAGGATACAATCACGTCACTGCAAAGCGAAGGCTGCACCGGGATTTTCCTCCAGCCCATCGGCTTTGTCTGCGATCACGTGGAAATCCTGTTCGACGTTGATATCCTGTTCCGCCAGTTCGCCGCCGAGCGCGGCATGAAACTGTATCGCGCGGAGTCGCTGAATGATTCGCCGACGTTCGCGAAGGCCGTCGCCGACCTCGTCCGCACTCGACTGAATGCCGGGCCGCCTTGCGCCGGATCGCTCGCGGCTGAGAAGATGCAATAGCAATCTATGAAACGAGTGGCAATTATTGGCGGCGGAATTTCGGGATTGAGCGCCGCTTTCTATCTGGAGAAGGCCCGCGCCGCCGGGGCCGACATCACGTACACATTATTTGAAAGCGGACACCGACTCGGCGGGTCGATGTACTCCGATCGCGTGGACGGCTGCCTGGTCGAGGCTGGTCCTGATTCCTTCCTCACCGAGAAGCCCTGGGCGCTGGCGCTGTGCAAGGAGCTGGGCATCGACGATCAACTGATCGGCTCCAACGATGCGCAGCGCAAGACCTACATCGTGGTGAAGGGCAAGCTGGTCGTCATGCCCGATGGCCTGATGTTCATGGTTCCTACGAAACTGGTTCCTACGGCGCTGTCTCCTTTGTTTTCGTGGGGAACGAAGCTTCGCATGGCGCGGGAATTGATGCATCCGCCGCGTCCCATGGAAACTGACGAGACGGTGGGCGAACTGGTGGAGCGGCATTTTGGTGCGGAAGTGGTCGACCGTCTGGCCGATCCACTGTTGTCGGGCGTGTACGGTGGCGATGCCAACAAGCTGAGCGCGCGCGCCGTGCTTCCGCGTTTTGTGGAGATGGAAGAGAAGTATGGCAGCCTGAGCCGCGCCATGCTTGCGGCGCACAACAAAATGCGCGCCATGGCCGGCAAGCAGCCGCCACGACCGCTGTTCAGTTCATTGAAGGACGGCATGCAGCAGTTGGTCGATGCCATCGTGGCGCGCCTTGATCCCGCGGCGATTCGCATGCGCACTCGGGTTCGCGGTGTTTATCCTGAGAACGATGGTTGGCGCGTCGCCATCGATATGGGTGGAAGCGAGAACTTCGACGCGATCATTGTGGCAACGCCCGCTAACGTTGCCGGCGCGTTGCTCGAGGCTGTCGATCGCGAGCTGGCTGACGACCTGCTCGGTATTACTTACAGCTCATCGGTCACGGTCACGCTTGGCTACCATATGGACCAGCTCAAGCACTTGCCACCGGGCTTTGGATTTCTGGTGCCGCGCAGCGAAGGCACACGGATGCTGGCCTGCACCTTCGTGCATAACAAGTTTCCCCACCGCGCCCCAGCGGATAAAGGGATCTTGCGCTGCTTCCTGGGAGGCGCGCGCGACGAGGCCGTACTGAACCTCACCGACGACGACATCGTGGATACGGTACGGGCCGAGTTGAAGAACATCGTGAAGTTAGACGCGCGTCCGATGTTCGACCGTGTTTACCGCTGGCGGGGCGCCATGGCGCAATACGAGTCTGGTCACATCGCGCGCGTCGAGCGCATCGAAAAGCGAGTCAAAGAGATTCCCGGCCTCGCGCTGGCGGGCAACGCGTTTCACGGGATTGGCGTGCCGGACTGCATCCGCGAAGGGATGAACGCGGCGAACGCCATTGTGCAAGTAGCGGGCGTCACCGCGATTCCGCAGGCGCGATAAGGGCTCGCCCGGGGACCGCAATCCCTACATCACGATTTCTGTAGCCCGCCGCGTGATCGGGTGCTGCATTTCGTCGAGATCGCCCTTCACCAGGTTTAATCCATAGACGCAGGACTCGAACTCGTGCGCCAGTTTTCCGAACAGTGGCGCCAGCCGCGCATACTCGAACTGATCGAACTTGGAAACGATGAAGTAGCTCTCCTTGCCGGCCTTGATGAAGTCGACAAAATTCTCCAGGCGCTGCCGCCGCAGGCGAAAGTGATTGATGCTCTCGGGAAACATGCCCGACAGGAACAGCGTGTAGTCGCCGATGTGCTTGCGGACCTGGCGCTCGCGGTCGAACGACGGCGCTGGACCATAGATGGGATCGGCCTCGAGCAGCATCTCGCCCACGTCATCGAGCGGACGCTCCTTCGCATTGTGCAGCTTGAACATCTGCTCGACTTCGCAAAATTCCGTCAATACGTTTACCACGTAGTCCTGCACCTCGGAATCACGCAGCCCGATGTCGCGGTCGAAGTGGTGGTGGATGAGTTCGGTGAACAGCGCTTGCAGCGAGTGCGATTCAGGAATCATGCTATTTGTTTCCCCCACTGACAATCCGGTTACAACCGGTTGCGTTGCTGTTGTGATGCGTTGATAGCTGACTTCGTTTCATTGTGCAAGTGCTAACCGCAACCACCGTGACTTTGTTGGTGCGGGCTGTGGGCGTGTCGCTGCCGAGAATCGGGTTGAACCAATACGAAAATCATGCGCAATTGCGCCTCATTTACAGGCGTTGCCGGAGTGCTTTGGTTGTCCTGCTAGCAGAGCGGCTGGTTTGTTGCCAAAATGCATCGGCGAAGCGCGAGTGCCTGAAATTCCCGCTTGTGGCACAATTTTGGATTCGTGAGGAGGCAGTGATGCAACGACAAAACATATCGGGCAACTCGCCCTATGAACCGAAGGTCGGATTTTCGCGCGCAGTGAAAGTCGGCCCGTTTGTCTCGGTCGCAGGAACCGTGGCAACTGGAGCTGATGGAAAGATTGTCGGCGGAAAAAACATGTACGCCCAGGCAGTGCAGACGCTGAAGAACATTGAACGCGCGCTGGCGCAGGCGGGGGCAAGCTTCAGCGACGTGGTGCGCACCCGAACATATGTCACCGACGTCAGCCGCTGGGAAGAAGCGGGCCGGGCGCACGGTGAAGTGTTTGGCGATATTCGTACCGCGGCGACCATGATCCAGGTCGTCGCGATGGTCTCGCCCGAAATGCTAATCGAGATCGAGGCCGACGCCATCATCGCCGCAGAGCTGACCTAGTTGCGAAGCGGAAAAGCAAAAGGCCGGCGCGATGCCGGCCTCCGCAACTTCAAAAATACAATGCCTACTTCTTGGGCGGTGCGATGGCGTCTTTCACAGCCTTGGCCACGCGGAACTTCACCACGGTCTTCGCGGCAATCTTGATGGCTTCGCCGGTCTGCGGATTGCGGCCCATGCGTGCCTTGCGGGCCGATTTCACCAGGCGACCCAACCCAGGAATTACGAATACGCCATTCTTCTTGGTCTCCCTGATCGCGACGTCGGCTAGGTATTCGATCAACTCCGCTACCTGCTTGTTGCTCAGTGAATGCTTCTCGGCGATGTGCCGAACCAGCTGTGTCTTGGTCATGCCTGCTGCCATTAGGTATTCCTCCTTGAATCATTGAACAGTGAAATGCTCAATTTGACCGTATCTTATAACATCCGCGCACGGCTGCAAAACGTTTTAACCATATTTTATGCGGGTTTTCCACAGCCCCCACCTCTCGGACCTTGTATCCATGCACCTCTGGGAGGGTTCCTAGTTAGGCAACAATCCCATTTTGGTACGAGTGGAGCACCGCACATTTCGGCCCTCGGAGAAGGGGCCATCGTGGCACCGACAGGGGTCTCCTTCGGCATCCTCAGGGCAGCTTCTTCCACTTCGTTCCCAAGCGTCACCACGCTCGGAATGACAAACCGCGTACCTGTTACTATCGGCTCTTTACTCGAATGCACATCAGCCACGCCACAATTCTGTTCCTCGCCGGCCTGGCAGCAGGCGCGATCAACTCCGTAGCCGGCGGTGGAAGCTTCGTTACATTCCCGGCATTGCTTTTCGTGGGCATTCCGCCGGTAAACGCGAATGCCTCGAATGCCGTCGCGGTCTGGCCCGGGCAAGCCGTCAGTATCGGGGCGTATCGCAGCCAGTTCCGCAATCTGGCGTGGTCAACCATGACGC
>Ga0075521_10000028_pt1 | contig 26601 bp, 23 predicted proteins | sample NGEPerD_FD_74785 | JGI IMG/M metagenome (GOLD analysis project Ga0075521, IMG submission 74785) | Arctic peat soil microbial communities from the Barrow Environmental Observatory site, Barrow, Alaska, USA - NGEE PermafrostAB12-D | ecosystem: Environmental > Terrestrial > Soil > Wetlands > Peat ...
GTCTCAAGCGCGCGGATGGCTCGCGCTCGAGCTGGTGGTCGAAGATGTTCAAGCGGGCGTAACTCCCGATTGGGGATATATTCCTCCCCATGAAGATCTACACGAAAACGGGTGACGCTGGCGACACGGGACTTTTCGGCGGCGGGCGCGTGCCGAAGGATCATCCTCGCGTGCAGGCCTACGGCTCCGTCGACGAGCTGAACGCATCGCTCGGCATGGCGCGCGCGCTCGAGCCCACGCCCCGCATCGACGATGTGCTCGCCCCCATCCAGCGCGATCTCTTCAGCTTGGGCGCGCTCCTCGCGACGCCCGATCCCGACAAGGTGCGCGACTATCTCGAGAAGGCGAGCATCGGCGACGCGCGTATCGCGGAGCTCGAGCGCGCGATCGACGAGGGCGAGAGCGAGCTCGAGCCGCTGCGCGCGTTCATTCTTCCCGGTGGAACGGTGAAGGCGGCGGCGCTGCATCTCTCGCGCACGGTGTGCCGGCGTGCCGAGCGCGATGTGCTCGCAATGTCGCGCAGCGAGACGATCCCGCCGATCGTGATCATCTATCTCAATCGCCTCTCCGATCTGCTCTTCGTGCTCGCGCGCGTGGCGGCGCGGAGGGCGGGCGCGGCGGAGATCACCTGGTGAGCGGCGCGAGCTCGATCAACGTCGGCTCGTACGACGTGCACGTGGGCGCGGGGCTGCTCGATCGCGCGGGGGAGATCATTCGCACGGCGGCTCCGGCGCATCGCTACGTCATCATCTCGGATGCGAACGTCGCACCGCTCTACGCCGCGCGCCTGCGCGACGCGGTTGGCTCCGCGCAATCGGAGCTCCTCACGATTCCCGCCGGCGAGGCCCACAAAACGCGCGAGCTGTGGTCGCATCTCACGGACGACCTCCTCGCCGCGGGCTACGGTCGCGACACGACCATCCTCGCGCTCGGCGGCGGCGTGATCGGCGATCTCGCGGGCTTCGTCGCCGCGACATACATGCGCGGCATTCCCTTCGTGCAGCTTCCGACGACGCTGCTCGCGATGATCGACGCATCGATTGGAGGAAAGACGGGCGTCGATACGCCCGCTGGAAAGAATCTCGTGGGCGCCTTTCACCGGCCGCGCGCGGTGATCGCCGATCCCGCGGTGCTCGCAACGCTCCCGCCAAATCATCTGCGCTCGGGAATCGCGGAGGCTGTGAAGCACGGCGCGATTGCGGACGCCGCGTACTACGCCGCCACGAACACCGAGCTGCCGGCGCTCCTCGCCAATCCCGCCAGCAGCGCGATGCGCTCGCTCATCCTCCGCAGCATCGAGATCAAGGCGAGCATCGTTTTGCAGGACGAACGCGAGGGCGGCATCCGCCGCAACCTCAACTTCGGCCACACCTTAGGCCACGCAATAGAATCCGAGAGCGGCTATCGCCTGCTCCACGGCGAAGCGATCGCAATCGGCATGGTGCTCGAATCGCTGCTCGGCGAACGACTCGGCGTCACCGCCTCCGGCACCGCGAAACGTCTTCGCGATACTTTGACACGCGCTGAACTACCCACCACCATCCCGAAGGATCTCGACCTGAAGCGCATTCTGCTCGCCACGCACGGAGATAAAAAGGCGCGCGAGGGCGTTACCGAATACGCGCTCGTGGCCGAGATTGGACGCGCGATTGCCGGCGTTCGCGCGCCCGATGAAACGGTGCTCGAGGTGCTCACGCAAAGCGTCAGCGCACAATAACATACGTAATGCTCGACGAAGGCATTCTCCTTGCCCCGCACGCACGTGTCTTCAACCACCGGATCGACATGTCCTCGTTCACGACCTTTCTGATCGGCTACCTCATTTTCATCATCGGCCTCACGATCGCCGCGTACCTGCTGCACGTGCAGACGCAATGGATCGTCGTCGGTGCGATCATGCTGGTCGGCATAGGCATTTTGACCGCAACGCAACGCACGAAACCGCGCGACCCCCAGCACTAACCCGAAGATTCGCCATTTGGCGATCGATTTTTGCGGTCGCCGCACGCGATTCACGCTGTTTTCGCTGCGTGAGATTCGGCACACTTTGTGGCTGTTGACCTAACCGACAGCCACAGTTATCCTGCCCGATGTTGAGGCTCGGCACCATCGAGCCGCTGCACGTCCGGCGAATTTCCTCCCCCATGCCGCCGTGCCGCTCGTCCACCCTTCCGCAAAGAACGGGGCGTGTATGGAGCATGTGACCGAAAGCAGGTCTAAAGGGTTCTTCCGCTCTTCCCCCTCCACCGCTTTCGATCAGTACCTGCACGACATACAAAAGCTCCCGCTCATACGAGACCCCGCCGAAGAGCGCAGGCTCGCCCGCCTCGCGCAGAAGGGTGACGAAGTCGCTGCGGAACGGCTCGTAACCGCCAATCTCCGTTTCGTCATATCGTACGTGAAGAAGTACCAGGGTCATGGTCTCGACCTGAGTGAGCTCGTCGCCATCGGCAACGAAGGTCTCCTCAAAGCCGTGAAAAAGTTCGATCCCGATCAGGGCGTCAAGTTCATTTCGTACGCCGTGTGGTGGGTTCGCCAGGCCGTTCTCAAGGCGCTGGCCGAGCAGACGCGCTCCGTGCGCATTCCGCTCAACCAGAATTCACAGCTCATCAAGCTCGCCCGTGCGGAAACCGTGCTGGCGCAGGTGCTCAAGCGCGATCCCACCGATCACGAGATTGGCCGCTTGATCGAGGAGACGCCCGAGCAAGTTCGCGCGTCGCGCCAAATGTCCGCCACCGAGCTGTCGCTCGACGCACCAATCGATCGCTCGGATCGCGAAGCCTCCACGCTGGGCGAGCGCTTCGTCGGCGTCGAAGGCGGGGAGATCGAGGAGAACTGCGACTTCAAGTTGATGCGCGAGTTCATCGATCGCGTCTTCCGGCAGTATCTTACGCCGCGGGAGCGAAAGATCCTCTATCTCTACTACGGTCTCGACGAAGGGGCCGAGGCCATGACGCTCGAGAAGATCGGCGCGCTCATGGGAGTCACGCGCGAACGCATTCGTCAGATTCGCGAGCGCGCATTCGAGAAACTGCGTGGCTCTCCACACGGAAACGCGCTCGCCAGCTTCTGGACCGCCGCCTGATCAAGCAGACGGTCGGCGCGGTGCGCTGATCGACACGGAAAAACTCGCGGCGCAACTCGCCGCGATCGTCGGCGAGCGGGGTGTGTTGGCGCGTCCGAGCGAGCTCGCGACGTACAGCTCGGATGGACTGCCGGGCTACCGACTGCGCCCGCGCCTCGCGGTCTTCCCGACATCGAAACGACAGCTGATCGACGTCGTGCGTCTTCTCGCTCGTGAGAAGACGCCGTTCGTGGCGCGCGGCGCGGGCACCGGTCTCTCCGCGGGCGCGCTCGCGAGCGGCGACGCCGTGGTCGTCGGGCTCAACCGCCTCAATCGCATCCTCTCGATCGACCCCGTCAATCGTCTCGCCGTCGTCGAGCCCGGCGCGGTGAACGTGACGCTCACGCGCGCGGCCGGCGCGCACGGCCTGCACTACGCGCCCGATCCCTCGAGCCAGACCGCGTGCACGATCGGCGGCAACGTCGCCGAGAACAGCGGCGGGCCGCACTGCCTCAAGTACGGGGTGACGCTCAACCATGTCATCGCGCTTGACGTCATACTCGCGAGCGGTGAGATCGTGAAGCTCGGAAATGCGGACGGAGAAGTTGACGGATATGATTTGCTCGGCGCCTTCGTAGGCTCGGAGGGATGCTTCGGCGTCGCGCTCGAGGTCACGGTGAAGCTCACGCCGAATCCTGAGGGCGTGCGCACGCTGCTCGCGGACTTCATGTCGATCGACGCGGGCGCACGCGCGACATCGGCGATCATCGCGGCGGGGATTCTCCCGGCGGCACTCGAGATGATGGACGGCCCCACGATTCGCGCGGTGGAGGCATCGATCTACGCAGCCGGCTACCCCGCGGATGCGGGCGCGGTGCTCCTCATCGAGCTCGACGGCCTCGATGCGGGACTCGACGCGGATGTGGCGCTCGTCGAGCTGCACTGTCTCTCCGCTGGCGCGCGCACCGTACGCATTGCGGCGAACGAGGAGGAGCGCGCGCGCCTCTGGCAGGGGCGAAAGAAAGCGTTCGGCGCGATGGGGCGGATCGCGCCGGATCTCGTGGTGCAGGACGCCGTCATTCCGCGTACGAAGCTCCCCGATGTGCTGCGCGAGATCGCAGCGATCGCCGATCGATGGCAGATCCAGGTGTGCAACGTCTTCCATGCGGGCGACGGGAATCTACATCCGAACATCGGCTACGACTCGCGCAACGCGGATGAATCGAAGCGCGTGGGCTTCGCGATGCGCGACATCATGCAGGCGTGCATCGACGCGGGTGGCACCATCACGGGCGAGCACGGGATCGGCCTCGACAAGCTCGAGTACATGCCGCAGATCTTCTCGCCGGAGTCGCTCGCGGCGCAGTGCTCGCTGCGCGACGCCTTCGATCCCGAGCGGCGCGCGAATCCGGGGAAGGTCGTCCCCGTGCACTCGTGTCGCGAATGGAGAGGCGCGTGAGCACCGGGGCCGTGCAACATCGCGTGCGCGCGGGTGCGCGACTAGGAGCAGGAGCCGCCGCTCCAGCGGCGGCGATACGAATAGTGGGCGGCGGCGGCTGGCTCGACGCCGGCCGTCCCGTTTCGAGCTCGGAATCGATCTCGCTTGCAGATGACGCTGCAATCGTCGAGTACGTGCCCGGCGACCTCACGCTCACCGCGCGCGCGGGCGCGACGCTCGCGAGCATCTCGAAGGCCACGAGCGCGGAGGGACAGTGGCTCGCGCTCGATCCGTTCGGCGCGCCAACCGGAACCCTCGGCGCCACGATCGCGACCGGATCCTCTGGCCCGCTCGCGCACGCCTTCGGCACGCCGCGCGACACGGTGCTCGGCCTCGAGGTCGTCACGGGCGCGGGCGAGATCGTACGCACGGGCGGGCGCGTCGTGAAGAACGTTGCGGGCTTCGATCTCACGCGGCTCTTCACCGGCGCGTGGGGCACGCTCGCGGTGATCACGGAGGCGACGGTGCGTTTGCGCGCGCGCCCCGAGCGCGACGAGACGGTCGGGGTTGCGCTCCCCGCTGAGAGCGAGTTGGACGCGTGGCTCGCGAGGCTGCGCGCGCTTCCCTTCTCTCCGCTCGCGCTCGAGATGGTGAACGCCACGCTCGCCACCGCGCTCGGCCTCGAGCCGCGCGCGCTCCTCCTCGCGCGACTCGGCGGCAACGAACACTCGGTGCGCGCGCAGCATCAGCTGCTCGGCGCCTTCGGCGATTCGTCCGCGGCTCCGACGCGTGTGTGGAGCGCGCTCGCCGCGATCGAGCCCGCCGGTGCCGCGGTCGTGCGCGTGTCCGCGCCGCCGTCGCGCCTGCACGCGCTCTGGGCTCGCCTCGCCGTGGGCTCCGATCCCACCGCGCTCGCGCACGCGACCGTCGGACGCGGCATCGTGCGCTGCATTCGGCCGTCCTCGAACGCGACACCGATCGCCGCGTGGCTCGACACCATCTCGCGCACAGAGGGCACGCACATCTTCGAGCGCCTCCCCGCGTCCGAGTGGAGCAGAGTCCCCTCGCGCGTGATCGATCCGCTCTCTCGCGCCGTCCGCATCGCCTTCGATCCCGCGCAAATTCTGAATCGCGGCATTCTCGGAGGTCACGCGTGACCGAGTCGCTCACCGCGCCCGCCTGCGCCATTCCCGGCACTCCGCTCGCCGATGCGAGCGCCGGCATCTCCGCGTGCGTGCACTGCGGCTTCTGCCTCCAGGCGTGTCCAACCTACCTCGCGCTCGGCGACGAGAACGACTCGCCGCGCGGACGCATCTACCTCATGCGCGCGCTGGTCGAGGGCGAGCTCCCGCTCGACGATCCTTCCGTGCACACGCACATCGATCGATGCCTCGGCTGCCGCGCCTGCGAAACGGCGTGTCCGTCCGGCGTGCCGTACGGCGCGCTGCTCGAGGCGACGCGCGCGACCATTGCGGAGGTGAAGCGCCCGCCGCTGCGCGCGCGCGTCATTCTCGCGCTCTTCGCGCATCGCGGGCTCATGCGCATCGCCGTCGCGGGCACGCGCGCGCTTCGTGCGACGCGGCTTCCGAGGCTCCTCTCGCGCCTCCCCGGCGATCTCGGCTTCGCGTTCGCGATGCTCGCCTCGAGCGAGTCGCCGCTCCCGCGCAGCGCGTACACTCCGCGCGGCGATGGAAGTCGTGGAACGTTCGCGCTGCTCCGCGGCTGCGTAATGGAGGGGCTCTTCACCGCCGCAAACCGCGCGACGGAGCGCACGCTCGTCGCGAACGACTACACCGCCGTCGAGGCGCCGGAGCAGCACTGCTGCGGCGCGCTCCACGCGCACGCCGGCGATCTCGACACCGCGCGTGCCCTCGCGCGCAGGAACATCGCGGCGTTCGAGCGCTCGGGCGCGGAGTACGTAGTGACGAACGCGGCTGGGTGCGGAGCGCTGCTCAAGGAGTACGACCATCTCCTCGCCGCTGACAGCGCGTGGGCCGCGCGCGCGGCGAGCTTCGCGGAGCGCGTGCGCGACGTGAGCGAGCTCCTCGCCGCCGCGGGCCCGCGCGTGGGAGCGCCGTTGCCGTATCGTGTCACCTACGACGCGCCGTGCCATCTGCAGCACGCGCAGCGCATCTCCGCGGCGCCGCTGAAAGTGCTCGACGCGATTCCCGGCCTGGAGCGCGTCGCCCTCGTCGACTCGGATCAGTGCTGCGGAAGCGCAGGCATCTACAATCTGCTGGAACCGGCGCTCTCCGCCGCCGTGCTCGCGCCGAAGATCGCGCACATCGAGCTCACGGGCGCATCGCTCGTGGCCACAGGGAATCCCGGCTGCCTCATGCAGATCGGCGCCGGGATGCGCCGCGCAGGGCTCTCGGCGCGCACGGTGCATCCCGTCGAGCTGCTCGACGCGTCCTACGCCGCGTCCACGCGCAGCAAGGCGTAGCGCACGCCGGACGCTCCGTGATAAGCTTGCCATATGATCGGGTCGCTGTTCTGCGAAGTTGAAGGTGTGTTGGCGAATACCGCGCCGCTGAGACGCGCGGCACTGCTTCGCACGCTGGCGGACGAGGGAATCACCCCCTCGAACGCCGGCAACTTGGCCGACGATGTTGCCGACAGCACGCGCGACGCAGTGCTCCGCGCTGTCCGCAGCCACTCGATCGCAGGCGACGAAAGCGCGATTACCCTCCTCGCCCTTCGCGCCGACCGGCACTTCGCGCTCCTCGTGCAGTCCGGCGTATCGCTCGCACCGGGCGCCCGCGAGCTGATCGATCGCGCGGTCGCGAGCTGCCGCCTCGCGATCGTCACCGGCCTCGCTCGCGCGACCGTCGACTCGCTGCTCGCGCTCGCGGCGTTGGATGGTGCCTTCGAGGTGATCATCGCGGCCGAGGATGTTGCGGCGGCGAAGCCCGCGCCGGACGGTTATCGCAAGGCGCTCGAGCGCATGCATCGCAAGCGGCCGCTCGATGCGCGCGTCGCGCTCGCACTCGAGTCGAGCGCGGCCGGCGCCCGCGCCGCGCGCGCCGCAGGACTTCGCTGCGCAGTCGTCGCTCCCTTTCGCGTCGAGAGCATCGTCGACGCGAGCGCGATGCTCACGTCGCTCGAGGGCGAGACGCCCGCCACGCTCGATGCGATGCTCTCGCTCGGAGCCGCCCGATGACCGCCGGTGCGATCATCTCCGGCGAGTTTCCCGCGCTCGGCGTCGTCGCCGGCCATTCGGTGACGCTGCACTACGGCAACATCGCCGGCGAGTACGCCGCGCTCGACGAAGGCGCGATGCTCACCGACCGCAGTGTGCGGGGGCGCATGCGTCTCGATGGGCCCAAGGCGGCCGAGATGCTCACGGGGCTCGTCACGAACGACGTGCTCGCGCTCACGCCGGGACACGGGCAGTACGCCGCGGCGCTGAGCCCGAAGGGACGAATAGTCGCCGACGTCCGCATCTTCTCGCGCTCGGATCATCTGCTCGTCGACGTCCCGCCACGCGCGCGCGCGGGATGGGAGACGCTCGTGCGGAAGTATCTCAATCCGCGCGTCGTCCCGTACATCGATGTTGCGACGGAGATGCGACAGCTCGCCCTCGTCGGCGTCGCGGCGCGCTCCATACTAGGCCCCGCCGCCGGCGTCACGCGCGAGGCGCTCGCCACGCTCGCATCGTACTCGCACATCGACGCCGAGATCGGCGGGCGCCCGGTGATGATCGCGCGCATTCCGGATCTCGCGGCCGAGGGATTCGAGCTCTTCTTTCCATCGGATGCCTTCGGCACGATCTGGCAGCGGCTGTTGGCGGGCGGTGCAACGCCCGGCGGCCTGCTCGCGTGGGAGATCGCGCGCATCGAGAACGGCCGCCCCGAGTGGGGGATCGACATCGACGACACGACGATCCCGCAGGAAGCGAATCACGACGAGCTGCACGCGATCTCGTACACGAAGGGGTGCTACACCGGGCAGGAGGTCGTCGCGCGCATTCACTTTCGCGGCCACGTCAACCGGCACCTTCGTGGTCTGCTGCTCGGACACAGCGAGCCCGCGCCGGAGCGCGCGCCGATCCTGTCGCAAGACGGAAAGCAGATCGGCGACGTGCGCTCGAGCGCGCTCTCGCCGCGCATGGGCGCGATTGCGCTCATCATGGTGCGGCGCGAGATCGAAATGGGAACCACGATCGTCGTCGAGGGCGCGAGCGGCACGGCCGAGGGAAAGGTCGTTCCGCTGCCATTCGCGCAGGAGTGACGCGCGCGCTCGTCACCGGCGCGACGGGGCTTGTCGGCTCCTACATCGTCGATCGGCTGCTTGCGGATGGGTGGGGCGTGCGCGCGCTCGTCCGCAATCCCGCTTCCGCAACGTGGCTCGGCGCCGCCGGTGCAGAGCTCGCACGCGGCGATCTCGCTGATCCCGATTCGCTGCGCGCCGCGATGGCCGGCTGCGACACGGTGTTCCACTGTGCCGCACTGATCGGCGCGAGCGGCGACTGGGCGAGCTTTCAGCACGCGAACATCGATGGCACGCGCGCAGTGGTCGACGCCGCGTCCGCGGCCGGCGCGCGCCTCGTCCACACGAGCAGCGTCGCGGTCTACGGCAGCGCCGCTCGCTATCGCTCCGCGCCAACGGATGAGGACACGCCGCTCGCGCCGCTCCCCGAGCATTCGTACTACGCGCGCTCGAAGCGTGAAGCCGAGCAGATCGTGCTCGATGCCCACGCCATGGGCGAGCTGTGGGCGACGGCGATTCGTCCGCCGATGATCTACGGCAAGCGCGATCGCCAGCTCGTCCCCCGCTTCGCGCGCGTGATGCGCACCGGATTCTTCCCGCTGTTCGGAGGCGGACGTTCGATATTTTCGCTCGTGCACGCCTCCGCTGTCGCCGATGGCGCCGTGCGCGCCGCCCGGCACGACGCCGCTGGCGGACGCGCCTTCAACCTCGCCAACGACTTCCCGGTCACCGTCGCGAACATGGTGCAGCTCGGCGCGAACGGCCTCGATCGTCACGTGCGCGGCGTGTCGATCCCAATAGCCGCCGCGCGCGCATCGTTCTCCGCGCTCGGTGCCCTGGCCGGACTCGCGAATCAGAAGGCGATGGCCGAGCAGCTCCCCGGCACCGTCGATACGTTTACGCGCGACAACCCATTCACATCCGAGCGCGCGCGATGCGAGCTTGGATGGACGCCGACGATGCGCCCGGAAGTCGGCATCCCGGAAGCATTCGCCTGGTGGCGGGAGCAACGCGCATGACCGATGCAGCATCGATCGCGATCGACCCCGAGCGCGTGGCGCTCAAGGAGTGGGCGGTGCTCGTCGAGGCCATGGCGCGCGGCAACCTCATCGCGATGATCCGGAAGGGCGGCATCCGCGAGAATCGTGCGGGCTTCGACGTTCGTCACGATCGTTTTCTTCTCTACCCGACGTACTTCCACGAGAAGCGCAACGAGCTCGCCCAGCGCTTCCACTCGACGCTCGAGGCGGCGCATGCGCATCGCCCACCCGAGGGGATGATCGAGCTGCGCTACGTCGCCAACGTCGCCGCGGTGTGGCTGGTGACGGATCTCGAGCAGCTCCGCACAATCGATCACGAGCACGGGCTTACGTGGGGCGCCGTCGAATCGCGCTTTCGATACCGCGATGAGCCGCGCGTGCACGTGGTTGCGGTGCGCGTCGCGAAGCTGCCGGCGGTGGTCACGATCCCCGAGGTGCGTCGCTACACGGGCTGCGTCTCGTGGGTGAAACTCGACGAAGACGTCGATGTCGACGGCGCGCGCCCCGTCATGGACGACGAATCGTTCGCTGGGCGCTTAGCGAAGCTCGAGAGCGCGCTCGGTCCGATTTCGTAGGGGCGAGTAACGGCAACTGCTGACTGCGTACACGAATCAAACCAATAAAAACGAATCGAACCCGTCGCGGGGAAGGTTGGTCGCGCATCGATCGGTCGAGTCACTTACTGCAACTACGATCACGAAAACAGCCAGGAAAAAAATAAATCGAACCCGACGCGGCGCGAGATTCTCTCCTCGTGCAAGATTCGATTCGTGCCTTTTTTTGTTGTTTTCGTGATCGTAGTTGAACTTTGGGAATCGAGGTTGCCAAGCGAAATGGCACCTTCCCCGCGCCGGGTTCGATTCGTCGTTATTGGTTTGATCCGTGTACGCAGTAAGCAGTTGCCCCTACTCGTCCCTATCGCCGCAGCACAGAATCCAGCGACGCAAGACTCGTGTCACCCGGCGCAGCTACACGCGCCTTTGCTAACGCGCTCCTCGCTCCAGCACTATCCCCCCGCGCCAGCGAGATCCTCGCCTGCAGCGCGTAGCGCACCGCCACCGGCATCGCTCCGGAGGCCGCCGCGCTGTCCAGCTCCCGCTGCGCATCCGCATCCCGGTGCGACGCGTGTAGCGCACTCGCGTACGCGTAGCGCAGCCCCGGATCGCCGCCGTCCTCCGCCACCGCGCGCGCGTACACCGCGGTCACCGAGTCGTTTTGCTCGAGCTTGCCGTACGCACGCGCGAGCAGCACGTAGCGAAGCGACCCCGCAGGATCGCGTCCGCGCACAGTCGCGACCGCAGCTATCAGCGAGTCCGCCCCGCGCAGCTCGAGCAGCGCGTCGAGATACGCGAGGCGCGCGGGCTGCGACGTGGGATGCGCCGCGGACGTCGCGCGCAACACCACGAGCGCATCCTCGCCCCGCTCCGATGTGCGCAGATGCTGCGCATACTCGAGGGCGAGACTCTCCCCGCCGGGATAGCGGCGGTACGCCTCGCCGAGCAGCGCGAGCCCGCGCGCGTTGTCGCCATGTCGCCCAACGGAGCGCGCGAGCTGCCAGTACGGGTAGAACGCCGCGTCGTCGTAGTCGATGCCGCTCTGGAAGAGTCGCTCTTCGCTCGACCACACGCGCACGCGCCGCGCGCTTCCGACCGCTCCGAACACGATCAGCGCTCCCACGACGGGGCCGGGCATCCACCGCATGCCCTCGGGCAATCCGTGTGCGCGCGCGAGTACCCACCCCGCGAGCATCACCACGCCCACCGACGAGAAGAACAGCGTTCGCTCCGCGAGCAGCTGACCAGTCGGGATCAGTATGTTCGACGCGGCGAGATACGCGAGCATCACCCACCCGATCGCAACGAACGGACGACGGTCGCCGCGCCTCGCGAACAGTATCGCTGCGAAGATCACGAGCGCGAAGGTCAGCGCCGCCGTCATCGCCGACAAGGTCATTGCGTGATGCGGAATCACGGTCGTCGGCCCGTAGTGCATCGAGAGGCGCGTCGGCGCAATGAGCAGCTGCGCGATGAGCGGCCACGCTCCCGTCATCGTCCACCATCGCTGCACCAGCGTTTCGCCATCGAGCCCCACCGCCAGCGCCGTCGAGGGTGGCGAGAATCCGCCGAGCACCATCCAGCGCGCAACGATCATCACCGCGAGCACCACCGTGCACGCCGTCCACACCCGCCACCCACGCGCGATCACCGATCTCGCGCTCACCGCCGCCTCACCGGCCTCGCGCCACCCCCACACGCACAGCGCGACCAATGCAGGCACCGTCGCCGCCGACTCCTTCGCGCCGAGCGCCACCGCGAACAGCAGTGCGCCCACAATCGCCGTCTTCCACGGAATCGACTCGACGCCAGCGTCGAATGCGCGCACGATCACGAGCACGCACGCGATGCTCGCGAGAGCCGCCACCACTTCCGCCGATCCCGCGACGTTCGCCACCGACTCCACGTGCAGCGGATGCGCAGCGAACAGCAGCGCGCCGGCCACCGCCGCGAGCGGCGGCAGCGCGCGCGCGAGCATCCACAACACCGCGACCGCGCACGCGGCGTAGAGCGCGACGGCGTACAGATGGAAGAGCCACGGCGCGCCGCTACTCACATTCCAGAGCAGTGCATACATGAACTGCACGACGGGGCGATAGAGCCCCGCGCGCCCCCACGCCGCTGGCCAGTACGCCACATGCCACGCGGCGAAGAGTCCCCCCGGGGTATGGAGCGCGGGATTGTCCGCAATGATCGGCCCGTCGTCATAGACGAAGCCGTAGCCAATCGTCACCAGATACGGCGCCGCAGCCACGAGCGCGACGAGGAGCATCGCGAGCGGTGCGGGCCGTGTGCTGCGCGCGTCGACGGGCGCGCGGCTTTCAGTGAGAGACAATGCGGCGGGCGGGAGGGATGGGAAGGCTCGAGTCCACTCGAAAGACTGGCCAACTCGCTCGCTCGTAACCCACGCCGGCGCCAGCAGATACGACAAGTGCCCGGCCGTTGCTGCACCGGGCACTTCTCATGTTGCTACCGCGAAATTACGGCTTCTTCTTCGTAGTGTCGTTGTGCGTGCCGCCCATGCCGGCCGAATCGCCGCCCATCGCGCCGCCCGTTTTGTTGTCCGGCTTCTTCATGGGGGTGCCCGTTGCCATGGCGCCCGTCTCGCCCGTGGTGGTGCTGCCGGTGCCCGACGCCGCCATGTGCGCGCTGTCCGACGCGTGCTGGCTCATGCCGGAGCTCGACCCAGTGGCCATCGAGCCAGCCACGCTGTCCTTCGTCGTCGTGGTGCTGGTAACCGCCGTCGTGTCCGTGGTCACACTTTTGTCACCCTTGCTGCACGCGGCGACTGCCACGAGTGCTACGATCATTGCGATGCGCTTCATGAAATCCTCCGTACGAGTAAATGCATCCGTGAGCGATGCGCGATGTCCACGCGACAAGCCACTCGAGTGCTCCACCAAAACACGGTGGCAATAACCGGACCTCAACCAGTTGATGCGAGAAGAGCGCAACCTATCGAGGTTGCGCCCTCCCAAGCCGCGAGAAGATGCCAGTTACGGCTTCTTCGTCATCTTCGTCGAGGAGTCCTTCTTCACGGTCGAATCGGTCTTCGTGGTCGTCGTGGTGGTCGTCGACATCGCGCTGTCATGCTTGGTGGTGTCCATCATGGCAGGCGCTGGGCTCATGGCAGGTGCAGCGACAACTGCGGTATCAGCGGGAGCGGCATCCTTCGCTTTACACGCAGCGATCGCGAGAACGGCAACAACAACGGCAAGGCGCTTCATCGAAACTCTCCTTTTGGAGGGCGGTATGGGGTCGACTCTTCGTCCGAGCACGAGCGTTGTTGCTATGCCAGGAGCGAGCGGCGGTTAATTTGCCTACGCAAGATACGCTTTCAAGCCTCGCTCCGCCATGTAGATAGCGCACTTTGTACCGGGCGCTGCCGCCATTGTGACCCCCTTCACATCGCCTCACCGCACGCTCTCGATTGCAATCTCCCTCGACAAAGCCGTAAGCGGTTCCTCCATAACGCTTTATGGGCTTTGTCACGGCGCCACGAGCTCGCAACCGTTCGCAGCCCCGTTGGCGACTCTCTCATCAAGCCATATCCTGAAGCATGCAAACACCGCTCGCCACCGACGACGCCGTAGCCGAGCGCACCGGTAGCATCGAATTGAACGCCGGCGAGACGATCGTGCGCGGTGCCTGTCCGCACGATTGCCCCGACACGTGCGCAATGCTCGTCACGATCAAGGATGGTCGCGCCATCCGCGTCGCCGGCGATCCCGATCATCCGTTCACGCGCGGCTTCCTCTGCGCAAAGGTGAATCGCTACGTCGAGCGCACGTATCACAGCGGTCGCCTCACGCATCCACTGCGCCGCATCGGCAGGAAGGGTGAAGGCCGCTTCGAGCGCATCACCTGGAACGACGCGCTCGACGAGATCGCCGCCCGCCTCGGCGACATCGCTCGCTCCGCTGACGGACCGCAAGCCATTCTCCCCTACTCGTACTCCGGCACCCTCGGGCTCATTCAGGGCGACGCGATGGATCATCGCTTCTTCCATCTTCTCGGCGCCTCCATGCTCGATCGCACCATCTGCTCGGCCGCCGGTGGCGTCGGGCTCAGAATGACTCTGGGCGCGAACATCGGTGCCGATCCCGAGGGAATGCCGGAGAGCGACCTCGTGCTCCTCTGGGGAACGAACACGCTCACATCCAATCCTCATCTCTGGCCCTTCGTGCGTGCCGCACGCGAGCGCGGCGCGCGCATCATGGCGATCGACCCGCTGCGCACGCGCACCGCCGATCAGTGCGACGAGTGGATTCCGATCAAGCCCGGCACCGACGCCGCGCTCGCGCTCGGAATCATGCACGTGCTCTTCGCCGAGCATCTCGAGGACACCGACTATCTCGAGCGCTACACGCTCGGCGCGCCCGAGATGCGCGCGCGCGCGGCCGAGTATCCGCCGGAGCGCGTCGCGGAGATCACCGGCATTCCGGCCGCGCGCATCGCGGCGCTCGCGCGCGAGTACGGTCGCGCGAAGGCCGCGTTCGTACGCATCAACTACGGGCTGCAGCGACACGGCGGCGGTGGCATGGCCGTCCGCACGATCGCATGCCTTCCCGCAATCACCGGTCACTGGCGTCGCGCGGGCGGCGGCGTGCAGCTCTCTTCGAGCGGCAACTTCCAGTTCAATCGCGCCAAGCTCTTTCGCCCCGATCTGTCTCCTCCCGTGCGCACGATCAACATGATCCGGCTCGGCGAGGCGCTCAACACTCCGGACGCCGGCGTCGGCGGACCGCCCGTGCGCGCGCTGGTCGTCTACAACTCCAATCCCGCCGCGGTTACGCCGGATCGGAACGAAGTCGTGCGCGGGCTCGCGCGCGAGGATCTGTTTACCGTGGTGATGGAGCACTTTCAGACCGATACCGCGGACTGGGCCGACATCGTGCTCCCCGCCACGACACAGCTCGAGCATTGGGATGTGCACTACTCGTACGGGCACCACTACGTCACGCTCAACCGCCCGTCGATCGAGCCCGTAGGTGAGTGCAAGCCGAACAGCGAGATCTTCCGCCTCATCGCCGCGCGCATGGGCATCGATCATCCCGTGATGCGCGACGACGATCTCGAGCTCATTCGCCAGGCGCTCGACTCGGAGAGCGACAAGCTCACGGGAGTCACGCTCGAGACGCTGCTCGAGAAGGGATGGTCGCGCCTCAACGTGCCGCGCCCGTATCTCCCCTTCGCGGAGGGCGGCTTCCCGACGCCGAGCGGGAAGTGCGAGTTCTATTCGGAGCGACTGGCGAGCATGGGGCTGGACGGGCTCGCGACGTATTCGCCACCGTACGAGTCGGCAACGAGCTCGCCCGAGCTCGCGGCGCGTTTTCCGCTCTCGCTCATCTCGTCGCCGGCGCACCAATTTCTCAACTCGTCGTTCGTCAACGTCGACGCGCTGCGTCGCGGCGCACGCGAGCCGGAGCTGATGATCCATCCGGACGACGCGACGCCCCGCGCGGTGCTCAACGGAACACGTGTGGAGGTGCACAACGATCGCGGCCGCTTCAGCGCCGTCGCGCGCGTGAGCGACGCGGTGAGCGAGGGCACGGTATGGGCGCCGTCGGTCTGGTGGACGAAGTTCTCGAAGGACGGCCGCAACGCCAACGACACTACCTCGCAGCGCGAGACCGACCTCGGCCACGGGCCGGTATTCTACGATAATCTGGTCGAGGTCTCGTCGGTGGCCGCGCAGGACTAGCGGAGCACGGTCTCACCGCTGTAGGCTGAGACTCATAACGTTTTCACCCTGCCGCATCGGAGCTGCTAGTGTCGTCGTCGCACCCGGAAACCCTCGGCGCCCTCAAGAAATCGCCGTACGCCGCCCCATCGCTCGCACGCCGTTCCGTGAAGGATGAGGTGCGCGCCAATCTCCTCGCCCGCCTCGCGAAGGGCGGCCCGATCTTCGCCGGCGTCGTCGGCTACGATGAGACCGTCGTGCCGCAGATCGTGAATGCGCTGCTTTCGCGCCACAACTTCATTTTGCTCGGGCTGCGCGGCCAGGCGAAGTCGCGCATTTTGCGCTCGCTCGCGACGCTGCTCGACGAGGTCATTCCCGTGGTCGCGGGGAGCGAGATCAACGACAATCCGTTCGCGCCGATCTCGAAGTTCGCGAAGATGCGGATAGCCGAGATGGGCGACGACACGCCGATCGCGTGGCTCGATCGCGACTCGCGTTACGTCGAGAAGCTCGCCACGCCGGACGTCACCATCGCCGACGTGATCGGCGACGTCGATCCGATTCGCGCGGCTCGCGGCGGCCACGTGCTCGCCGACGAGCTCACGATCCACTACGGTATGCTCCCGCGCGCGAACCGCGGCATCTTTGCGTTGAATGAGCTTCCGGATCTCGCAGGCAAGATCCAGGTCGGCCTCTTCAACATCATGCAGGAGGGCGACGTCCAGATCAAAGGCTACCCGATTCGGCTGCCGCTCGACGTGCTCATCTGCTTCACCGCGAATCCCGAGGATTATACGGCGCGCGGCAAGATCATTACGCCGCTCAAGGATCGGATAGGCTCCGAAGTCATGACGCACTATCCCGAGAGCGTGGAGATCGGGATGGCGATCACGCAGCAGGAGGCGTGGGCGAGTCGCGGCGGACTGCCGGTGCGCGTTCCCGATTTCATCTCCGAGGTGATCGAGCGGATAGCCTTCGAGGCGCGCATGGACAAGCGGATCGACAAGCGCTCGGGAGTGTCGCAGCGCATGCCGATCTCGGTGCTCGAGAACGCGATCTCGAACGCCGAGCGCCGGTCGCTACTCACTGGCGAGTGCGATGTGGTTCCGCGCATCAGCGACATCTACTCGGCGCTTCCCGCCATCACCGGCAAGATCGAGCTCGAGTACGAAGGTGAGCTCGTAGGGGGCCACGCGATCGCGCACGAGCTCATTCGACGCGCGGCGGATGCCACGATGCACGAGCGCGCGGGCTCGCTCAACACGGACGACATGGTGATGTGGTTCGACCAGGGAAATGCGCTGCAGGTCGACGGCGACGTGTCGTCTGGCGCGATGGTCGAGGGCTTCCAGCGCATCCCGGGGCTGCTCGACGTGGTCTACAACAGCGGGCTTGGCGAGAGCGGCGACGCGTCGGTTGTCGCGGCGGCGTCGGAGCTCGTGCTCGAGGCGCTGGTGGCGCGAAAGAAAATCTCGCGGTCCGACACCGGTCAGTACGGACGCGCGCAGCCGCCGGAGCGACGCCGCCCGAATCAGGATCTCTTCGGCGGCGGCATGATGGCGTGATCGAGCATCCGGCGAGCGACAGCGGGCATGTGTCGCTCGAGGCGGATTCTCGCCTCGACGCCGGGCTCACCGTGCGCGCCGCTACCATGGCGGATCTCGCCGTCGTCGTTGAGCTGCGACTCGCGCTGTTGCGCGAGCACGCACAGAATCCGATCTACCGCCGGCTGCGCCCCGACGCGCCGGCGCGTGCGAGCCGACTCTTCGCCTCGCAGCTCCGATGCTCGAGCGAGGTGCTCTTTCTCGCCGAGAGCGATGGCGTGGCGGTGGGCGTGCTGCGATGCGTCGCGAGTGCGGGGCTGCCGCTGCTCTTCCCCTCGCGGCATGGATACATCTCCTCGGTATACGTCGTTCCGAGCGCGCGCAGACATGGAGTGCTGCGTGCGCTGTTCACATCGGCGATCGGCTGGTGTCGCGAGCGCGGGCTGCGTGAGGCTCGGCTTCACAACGCGGTCGAGAACGAAACCGCCAACGCCGTTTGGGATGCGCTCGGCTTTCAGGTCGTCGAGCATCTGCGGGTCTGCCATCTCAGCTGACGAATCGATGCACGCATGCCGCTGATCACCATCTCGCGGATGGTCGGCGCGGGCGGCGCCGAGCTGGCGGCGCGCGTCGCCGCGCTGCTCGGCTGGCAGCTCGTCGACAACGAGCTCGTCGATTCTGTTGCACAGCGCCTTGGTGTTCCGGTGGCCGAGGTCGTCGAGCGAGAGGAGCGAGTGCCGTCGCTCGGCCAGCGGATTGCCGACGCGCTCGCACTGGGCGCGCCGGAAGTGTTCAGCGGCAGACCGACGGCGCTGCCGCCCAGCGAGGAGCGCATTCTCGAGGTGACGGCGAACGTCATCGAGGAGGCGGTGGCCGCGGGGCCGACCGTGGTCGTTGGTCGCGGCGCGCAGTGGGTGCTCGGCGAGCGCGACGACTCGCTGCACGTGTTCTGCTATGCGGCGCGCGCGGAGCTGACCGCGCGGGTCGCGACTCGCCTGTCGCTCTCGCGTAAGGATGCGGAGAAGTACGTGCTCGAGAGCAACAAGCAGCGGGAGCAGTACGTTCGCTCCCACTGGAACCGGTCATGGCTCGCGCAGGAGAACTACCATCTGTGCCTCAACACCGGATGGCTCGGCATTGATCGCGCGGCCTCCATCGTGGTGCAGGTCGCGCGCGAACACTTCGGATAGCGCCTACGGATTTGTGATGAGGTAGTTGGCGATGCGCTTCGTCTGCTCAGCGGTCGCTTCCATCGTTGTCGGGGTGGCGCCGCGGCTCCTGCAGCGCAGCCAGGCGAATGTCCCAGAGGCGCTCGTCCTCGCGGAGCCATTCATCGGCCTTCGCGAGCGGCTGCGGATTGAGCCGGCAGTAGTGCGTGCGTTCGCGTACGGTGCGCTCGCGCGCGGCGCGCGCGCGTATGCTATTGTATGGCATGACTTTCCGGATCCGATGCGGCGCGGGGTTCACTTTCGTGATCCTCGCGGCGCTCGCCACGGCGTGCGCGGAGATCGCCACCCTCCCCGCGGGCAGCGAAAGCTTCGTTCCGCCGCCGGAGTACCAGCTCTGGTGGAGCATGACCGAGGCCTGCTCCGGGCTCCGCGGCTCACTCGCCGACGTCAACTGGTACGTCGTCCCGAATGCCGCGTACATCCCGGGCAACAGTCGCGAGCTCGGCGGCGAGTGGTACGAGCAAGGCAACCGCATCATCGTCGCCAGCGGCGACGAGTTCGACGGAAGCCTCGTGCGCCACGAGATGCTGCACGCGCTCACACGCGCCAACCACACGCGCCTGCAATTTCTCGAGCGCTGCGGCGGCGTGGTCGTGTGCGTCGATGCGTGCATCAAGGACTCCGGGCCGCCCCCCACACCGCCCGCGGGCACGCCGCACGTTTCGCCAGGCCAGATCGATGTCGACGTCGACATTGAGCCCGCCACGCCGGGCGGCGGAAAGTTCGGTGGCTACTTCACGATCGTCGTCACCGCGCACAATCCGGCGACGCACGCGGTCGTCGTCGATCTTCTGCCGAGCGACGATGACGGGCCGAGCGAGACATTCACTTTTTCCGTACGGAGCGGATTACAGTCGAGCGGATACTCCGATCGCGCCTACGACGCCGAGGTCACCTACTTCGGGCCCGGCGAGACCAAGCGCGACGTATTCGATTTGCATCTGGCGGGCGATCCGGCACACGGCGGCCTTGCTGCGGGAACGTACACCGCGAATGGCGCGTACGGTGCGCACGGCAGCGCGCCGAAGACCTTCACACTTTCGCAGTAGCGGCGCTCGCTACAGCCCCTTCAGCTCCTTTCGCGTCCCGAACACCCACGTCGCGAAGCACATCAGCACGCCGCCGCCAATCCCGATCGCCGCGGGCGCGCCCAGCGCCGACGCCACGCTCCCCGAGAGCACCGACCCCACCGGCGCCATCCCCACGAATACGAACGCGTACGCCGACATCACGCGTCCGCGCAATCCGTCCGGCGTGATCGTCTGCAGCAACCCGTTCGTCAACGCGTTCGTCAGGATCATCGTGAGCCCCGTGACGAACAGAATCGCCACGCTCAGCCAGAGGTTGCGCGAGAAGGAGAACGCCACCAACAATGCGCTGAACGAGAACGCCGCCGCCGCGAGCACCCTCCCCCGCCGCACGCGCCGCCCGACCATCGCGAGCGCGAACGCACCCGTCACCGCGCCGAGCCCCACACTCGCCAGCAGCAGCCCATACGTCCGCGCCGTTCCGTGCAGCGTGTCGCGCGCAATCACGGGCATCAGCACGAGGTACGGAATGCCGAAGATCGAGTACACCATCACCATGCTCATGAGCAGTGACACCTCACGCGACTTGCGCATGAAGCGGATCCCTTCAATGAGCCCTTCCGTCGGCGACAGATCCGTCGCCGCAATCTCCTTCGGCGGCAGCTTGATCATGAAGAGGCTGATGAGCACGAGCAGATAGCTGAACGCATTGCTCGCGAAACACCACGCAAGCCCGAAGCGATCGATGATGATCGCGGCGAGACTCGGCCCCGCGATGCGCGCGAGATTGAATCCGCTTGAATTCAAGGCAATCGCGTCGACCACATCGTCGCGCCCGACGAGCTCCACCATCAACGCCTGGCGCGTCGGAATGTCGAAGGCGCTCGCCACGCCGCCAAAGAGCGCAATCCCAATCAGCACCGCGATCGTGACGTGTCCGGTCCAGTTGAACCACCACAGCAGCGTCGCCTCGAACAGCAGCAGCGCCTGCGTGACGCGCACGAGCACCAGCTTGTTCGTGCGATCCGCGAGCACCCCCGCGTACAGCGTGAAGAGCAACACGGGCAGCGACCCCGCCGCCGCCTCCACGCCAACCAGAAACGGACTGTTCGTGATCTGCAAAACCACCCAGCCGAGTGCGACCTGCTGCATCCAGGTGCCCACCAGCGAGCCCGTCTGCCCGAACCAGAAGATCCTGAAATTCCGGTGCTTGATGAGCACCGAAAACGGATTCCGGTAGCGCGGCGCGGCGATCGCGCCCGAAGGCGTGCCGCGCGGCGGTGTGAGCGTAGTCGGTGGTATCGAGTCGATCATCCCGAGGGGTTGCAAGGTCCCGGCGTCAGTGTCATCCTGCGATTGAGGACGCTCGCTCGCTCCTCACAACCTACATCCGTCCACCCCGCTGCGCTTTCACACGTACGGCAAGTTCAGCCCCCAGATGGCCGACGCCATCGACCTCCAGTCGCTCCTCGACAAGCTGGCGGATTTTCTGCTGCAGTCCGGCTTCGCCGGCGGCAAAATGCAGAACCCGTACTGGGATGACGCGGGGCAGGAACAGGATCGCTCCATGGACGCGCTCCGCGAAGCGATCTTGAACGCGCTCATGGACAGCGGACAGTTCACAGCCGAGATGCTCGAGGCCCTGCGCGGCGATGGCAAGGACGATGGCGAGAGCGCCGAGAAGCTCGCAAAGCTTCTCGACGACATCATCTCCAAGCTCGTCGAGGAAGGCTACCTCAACGTCGACGCGCCGCCGCAGATGCCCGCCGGCCACCAGCCCGTCACCGGCCCCGGCGGCCTCGCCCACGCCGCCTCGAAAGACGTGCAGTTCTCGCTCACCGAGAAAGGCATCGACTTCCTTGGCTTCAAAACGCTCCGCGGCCTCCTCGGCTCACTCGGCCGCTCGAGCTTCGGCAGCCACGACACGCCATTCCTCGCCACGGGCATCGAGGCCGACGCATCGAGCAAGCCGTACGAGTTCGGCGACACGCTCAATCTCGATGTGAACGCGACGCTGCAGAACGCGCTCATCCGCAACGGCAACCTCGACGTTCCGATCGATCTCGACTACGGCGACCTCATGGTGCGCCAGGCCGAGTACCGCTCGTCGTGCGCGACGGTGCTGATGCTCGACACGTCGCACTCGATGATCCTCTACGGCGAAGATCGCTTCACGCCCGCGAAGAAAGTCGCGCTCGCGCTCACGCATCTCATTCGCACGCAGTTCCCCGGCGACACCATTCGCGTCGTCCTCTTCCACGACTCGGCCGAGGAAATTCCGCTCAACCGCCTCGCGCACGCGCAAGTCGGTCCGTATCACACAAACACGGCCGAAGGGCTCAAGCTCGCGCGCCGGATTCTCATGTCGCAGAAGAAGGACATGCGGCAGATCGTGATGATCACCGACGGCAAGCCGAGCGCGCTCACGATGCCGAACGGAATGATCTACAAGAACTCGATGGGGCTCGACGCGATGGTCACCGCCGCCACGCTGCGCGAGGTCGCCGATTGCCGCCGCTCGGGGATCGTGATCAACACCTTCATGCTCGCGCGCGACCGTGCGCTCATCGAGTTCGTGAAGCGCATGTCCGCGATCAGCCGCGGCAAGGCGTACTTCACGAACACGATGACGCTAGGTCAGTTCATCCTCATGGATTTCCTGAAGCGGAAGACACGGAAGGTGTCGTAGCTCCGATCTCCGCAGGAAGATTCTCCGCCTTCCACCGCATCGCGGTGAAGATGCGCGTGTGGCCGCTCGGATGGTCGAAGAAGAGTCGCTCCTCCCACGGCCCGGGATCGAGCTTCCGGTACTCGCTCAGCTTGATCGCAGTCTGCGCGAAGCCGTCCGGTTGCCGCGCCGTGTTCAGCCCGAACACATCCGCTTCATATTCCTCGGTGCGCGTGATCGTGTTGAACACGGGCGTCATCAGGAAGAGGTAGCCGGCGAAGAGCAGCGAGATGAGCGGCAGTCCGGCCGGATCGCCGATGTCGCGCACCTTCCACGATGGCTCGTAGCGCGCGCGCAGCCGTTCGAACAGCCACGCCACTATCGCGAAGCCGATCACGATGATGATCGCGTACGCCATCAGCCCCTTGTAGATGTGATTCAGCACGTAGTGCCCCATCTCGTGCCCCATCACCGCCTCGATCTCCTCGAGCGACGCGCGGTTGAGCAGGTTGTCGTTGAGCGTGATGCGCTCCGTGCCGAGCGCGCCGCTGACGTTCGCGCTGATGCGCTTGCTCTGCTTCGATGCATCGATCTCCCACACGGCCGTCGCGTCGATGCCGTTCTGTCGCGCGAGCCGCAAGATCGGATCGACGACCCGCGCATCTGCCAGCTTCGTGGGTGAATTGAACAGCGGCACGATGAGCACGGGCGCGACCACGATGCCGATGAACGCGAAGGCAATTCCCCCGATTGCGCCCCACACCCACCACGTCCGTGGCAGCTTGCGCACGATCGCATAGAGCCCGGCGATCAGCAGCGTGCCGACCACGAGCGAAATGCCGAAGCCTTTCGCTTGCTCGACGATCCACGCGCCGAACGTGAGATTCGACAGCCCGTACGAATGCTCGCGCACGTACCCTTCCCAGATGCTCCACGGCAGACTCGCCACAGTCGTCACGGCGATGAACAGCACCCCGTACATCGCGCTCCGCAGCGTCGGCGATGCCGTCATGCGCTCGACGCTGTCCCGCATGCGCGCCGACAGTCCCGTCGCGAGAATCACGATGTAGATCAGCGCGGTCACGACGAAGTCCCAGAGGATGAGCCAATAGCCGCCCTCGAAGTACGCATCGGACGAAGCCTTCTTGTCGCTCGGAAGCGTCGCGAGATACGCCTGCGTGGCGGCCTCGGGATCGAGATGCCCATTCACTCCCTGCGCTGCGGCCGGCGGAGTGGCGAGCACCGGCGACGGACCAGTGCGCTGCGCGAACAGCGGCGCAGAGAGCGCCGACATCGTACAAAAAAGCACGGCCATGAACAGAGTGCGAAGCGGAGGCATGGGTTCGTCGTGAAGGGAAACCGCACACAGCATCGGCGAGAGCTCCGCCGACTTTACGCCCGGTACGAAAGTGAACCTACATTGGCCCAGGAACCCTGTTACGGCAACCTGTGTCCTCCGTCCTTTCACTGTACCGCGCGCGCGAACATCATACGCTCGATACCCCAACAGTGCACTGCGCCGGTACCCGATGCCACAGTCGACGCAACCGAACGACCACTCCGCACCGCCACGTGAGCGGCGCAACTGGAAAATCCGCTCATTCTTCTCGATCGCGCTTCGACGCGGCCCGGTGCGCTACTGGGCCGGCGGCGCGATCATCGTCGGCATCCTCGCCGCGGCGCTCGTCTGGCGCTTCGCGCCGACCACCATGCGCGGCGACGCCACCGTCGCGTATTCCGAAGCGGCATGGGCGCTCGCCAACAAGCAGGTCTCGACCCTCACCGTCACGAATGACGGCGGGCGGCTCGTGCTCGCCCTGCGCACGCCCCGCACCGCGAACGGCCACACGATTCGCTCCGTCGAGACCGTCGTTCCCTCGCAGGTGATCACGCTCGCCGATCTCGAACGCTGGGGCGCATCTGGCACGACCGTGCGTGTCGTTGAGCCACACACGAGCAACGCGGATCGACTCATTCAGATCGTGAGCGTCGTCCTCGTCCTCTCGCTCCTCGTCGCGTACACGCTTCACCATCGCGGCGCACTCGGCGTCAATCGCTTCGCGCCCTCGCCCGCTTCGCGCCATCTCACGCTGCGCGACGTCGGCGGCGCGCGCGAGGCGCAGGCGGACCTCCGCGACGTGATCGCCTACCTCAAGAGTCCCGCGCGCTTCCTCGCCATGGGCGCGCACTGCCCCAAGGGCGTGCTGCTCGTCGGCCCTCCCGGCACGGGCAAGACGCTCCTCGCGCGCGCGGTCGCGGGCGAGGCGGGGTGCCCTGTGATCGTCGCCGCAGGCTCCGACTTCAACGAGATGTACGTCGGCATAGGCTCGCGTCGCGTACGACAGCTTGCAAAGCAGGCGCGCGACGCCGCGCCGTGCATCGTCTTCATCGACGAGTTCGACTCCCTCGGCGGCCGTCGCGGCCGGCCGAATCGCAGTGGCGAAGAGGAAGTCACGCTCAACCAGCTGCTCGTCGAGATGGACGGCATGGCGGACAACAACGGCGTCGTCTGGATGGCCGCGACGAATCGCGAGGACATGCTCGACCCCGCTGTGCGCCGCCCGGGACGCTTCGATCGTGTCGTTGAAGTACCGCTCCCCACAGCCGTCGACCGCCTCGAGATCTTGAAAATCCACGCCTCGCGCAGCAAGCTCGCGAAGGACGTGGACCTCGAGCGCCTCGCGCAGCTCACCGTCGGCCACTCGGGCGCCGAGCTCGCGAATCTGCTCAACGAAGCGGCGATCATCGCCGTGCAGGACACCGGCGACGTCATCACCAACGGGCACGTCGAGCAGGCGCGCGATCGCATTCTCCTCGGACGCGTGCGCTCGGGGATGGTGATCAACGATCAGGAGCGCCGGCTGATCGCGCTGCACGAGTCGGGGCATGCGATCGTCGGCATGGTCGCCTGCCCCGAGGATCGCCTGCACAAGATCACCATCGAGCCACGCGGCCGCTCACTCGGCGCCGCGCACTTCTCGCCGGAAGCCGATCGCCATCTCCATCCGCGCCGTTATCTCGAGGGGATCATCGCGAAGGCGCTCGGCGGCCGCGCCGCGGAGCTCGTCTTCCTCGGCCCCGACGCCGTCACCACCGGCGCCGGCAGCGATCTCGTTCAGGCGACGGGCATCGCGCGCCGCATGGTCGCCGAGTTCGGGATGAGCGACGCGATCGGCCTCGTAAGCGCCGACCCGACCGCGCAGGGCGGCTCCGTGAGCGGGCAGCTGCAGGGCGAGATCGACATGGCGATCCGCGCGCTCATGGCCGTGCAGGCCGCGCGCGCCGAGGCGATCGTGCGCCAGCATCGCGAGGCGGTCGAGGCGCTGGCGGACGCGCTGGTCGAGCGCGAAGTGCTCACCGCGGAGGAGGCGTACGCGATGGCGGAGTCGTTCGGCGTCGAGACGGGGCGCAGCGCGGCGAGAGCGGTGTAGCGAAGAATCGCGCGGCTCAGAGCCGCGTGACCACCGGCAGCTCGAGCTCGAAGAAGAAGCGCGTGCCGTTCGTCTCGCTCGTCTCGACGCCGAGCGTGCCGCCCATGGCCGAGACGAGCTTGCGGCAGATCGAGAGCCCGAGCCCCGCGCTCGAGAACACGTGCTCGCCCGGATCGCGCTCGCGAAAGGGATCGAACAGTGAGTTCATCACCGGCGGCGGAATTCCGCGCCCCGTATCGCGCACCGAGAACGCGAGCCGCGATCGCGAGGGCGCGGTCACCGAGATCTCGACGTGGCCGCTCGAGGTGAACTTGAGCGCGTTTGTCGTGAGGTTGAGCAGCACACGATTGAGCGCGCCGGGATGTCCGACGCGAAAGTCCGCATCCGGCGGCGAGAGCAGAACCGCGAGCCCCTTCTCCTCCGCCATCGGCAGCACGATGTCGTGCACTGCGCGCAAGATCGCGAGCACCGAGAACGCCTCGGCCTTCGGATCGATCAGGCGGTCGCCGCCGCGCGCGAAGGCGATCACGTCGCTCGCGACGGCGCTCAGTCCGAACGCGGCGCTGTAGATGAGGCCGAGCTGCCGCTCCTGTACGGTGTTGACGTCGCCGCTCTGCCCACGGCGCAGCGTCTCCGCGAGAAAGAGGATCGACGCGAGCGGCGAGCGCAGGTCGTGCCCAACTTCGACGAGGAGCTCGAGCCCACCCGGCCCG
>Ga0075521_10000029_pt1 | contig 26043 bp, 24 predicted proteins | sample NGEPerD_FD_74785 | JGI IMG/M metagenome (GOLD analysis project Ga0075521, IMG submission 74785) | Arctic peat soil microbial communities from the Barrow Environmental Observatory site, Barrow, Alaska, USA - NGEE PermafrostAB12-D | ecosystem: Environmental > Terrestrial > Soil > Wetlands > Peat ...
GAGGCCTCATGCATGGTCGGCGGCTTCGCCCGGCAGGTTCTCGACCTTGCCCTGGCCGCGGCCGCCACCTGGGGTGGGACGTGTTCGGATGCCTCCGTGGCGGTCAATCTCTCCGCCCGCGACCTGCTGGATCGCACGTTGCCGGGGGACGTGGCGACGGCACTGGCGCGCTATCCGGTCGCCCCGAACCGACTCATCCTGGAGATCACCGAGACCGTGATGATGCGCCAGCTGGACGTGGTCGACGACGTGCTGGCCGACCTGCGTGGCATCGGCGTGCAGCTGTCGGTGGACGACTTCGGTACCGGGTTCTCCTCGCTGACCTTCCTGTCTCACGTCGACGTCGATGAAGTCAAGATCGACCAGTCGTTCGTCTCCCGCATGCTGACCAACCCGGTGGACGCCACGCTGGTCGACACCCTCCTCGGCCTCGGCCGCCGTCTTGGCCTGCGGGTGGTTGCCGAGGGTGTGGAGAACAGCCGCCAGCGGGACCATCTGCTCGCTATGGGATGTGAGTCCGCTCAGGGCTACTTCCTCGGTCCACCGATGCCCTCCATCGAGCTGGAACGCACGCTGCTGCTGCCCGGCAGCCAGCCGCCGCGCCCGCGGCGGGCCCACGCGCAGCCGCAGGCCATCCGGCTGCCCTGAGATCAGCGCCCTTCAGCGGGCGACACGCCGATCACGAATCCACGCCGGGGAGTCTTGCCGCGCGAAAAGTGGGTATGTTGCGTCCCGCTGATCCTCGGATGCGGACCGCCTCCCGGATCGCACTGGCTGTGCGACTTCGACGTGGAAGGAGAACGGCTCGTGCCCGAGATCGCAAGCGCACATTTCCGCGCCACACCCAGCAGGCCGGGGGGGTCTCGACGGCGGGCCGGCGCGGCCGCCGCTGCCGTGGCCGGGGCGATGGTGCTGGCCGCCTGTGGCTCGGGGGGCTCCAGCAGCAGCGGCGGCAAACCGACGATCAACTTCTACAGCTTCCCGGACGGCTCAGGAGCCGTGCAGCAGGCCGTCGACACCTGCAGCAAGGCCAGCGGCGGACGCTACACGATCAAGTACAACAAGCTGCCCAACGACGCCGACGGCCAGCGCCAGCAACTCGTGCGCCGGCTCGCGGCACACGACAAGGCGATGGACATCCTCGGCTTGGACGTCACCTGGGCCCCCGAGTTCGCCGAGGCCGGCTGGATCCGGGAGTGGACGGGTGCGAACAAGCAGAAGGCGTCCGAAGGCACGCTCAAGGTGCCGTTGGAGACCGCGACCTGGAAGGGCAAGCTCTACGCCGTCCCCTACAACAGCAACACCCAACTGCTGTGGTACCGGTCGGATCTCGTGCCGACGCCGCCGAAGACGTGGGATGAGATGCTCGCGATGTCGGCGAAGCTGAAGAAGGAGCACAAGCCGTCCCTCATCCAGATCCAGGGCAAGCAGTACGAGGGGGTCGTGGTCTGGTTCAACAGCCTGTTGGCCAGTGCTGGCGGCAGCGTGCTCAACCCGGACGCAACCAAGGTGGAACTCGGCCCGCCCGCCGTCCAGGCGTTGACGATCATGAAGCGGGTGGCCACGTCCCCAGGCGCCGACCCCTCCCTCGCTGTTCAGCAGGAGGACCAGAACCGGCTCGCCATGGAGGCCGGTACCTCCGCCTTCGAGCTCAACTACCCCTTCGTGTATCCGTCCATGAAGGAGAACCAGCCGAAGCTGTTCAAGAACTTCAAGTGGGCGCTCTACCCGCGGGTGAAGCCCGATGTGCCGAGCCGGGTGACCATCGGCGGCATCAACATGGCGATCAGCTCCTACTCGCGGCATCCCGACCTGGCCTTCGAGGCGGCGCTGTGCATGCGGAACCGGGAGAACCAGAAGATCGCGGCGAACAAGGGCGGCCTGCCGCCCACGCTGTCTGCCCTGTACGACGACCCGTCGTTGCAGGCCGCGTACCCGTTCCGCAAGGACATCCAGACCGCCCTGAACAACGCCAGCGTGCGCCCAATGACCCCGGCCTACCAGAACCTGTCGATCGTCATCTCCAAGCTGGTGTCCCCACCGTCCAAGATCAACCCACCGAGCACGGAGAAGTCCATGAAGAGCCAACTCGAGGACGCCCTGGCTTCCAAGGGGCTGGTCCCATGAGCCAGGCCACGACCACGGTCGCCGCGGAAACCGCTCCACCGGCCGGCCGGAAGCAGCTGTCCGAGGGGGCGAAGGCCGATCGACGGCTCGGCTGGAGCCTCTGTGCGCCAGCGGTCATCGTCATGATCGCGGTAACCGCGTATCCGATCGCCTATGCCATCTACCTGTCGTTTCAACGCTACGACCTGCGCTTTCCCAGCCAGGCCAAGTTCATCGGGTTGGACAACTACATAGCCGTGCTGAGCTCGCCGTTCTGGTGGCAGGCACTGAAGGTGACCCTGATCATCACCGTCTTCTCGGTGATCATCGAACTCGTGCTGGGCATGGGCCTCGCCATGGTCATGCACCGCACGATCTTCGGCCGGGGTACTGTCCGCACCTCGATTCTGGTGCCGTACGGCATCGTCACCGTGGCCGCGGCCTTCAGCTGGCAGTACGCCTGGACCCCGGACACCGGCTACCTGGCGGCGATCTTCGGCAACGGTGCGCCGTTGACCAAGACCGTGCCGGCGATCGCGATCGTCATCCTGGCCGAGGTGTGGAAGACCACGCCGTTCATGGCGCTGCTGCTCATGGCCGGTCTGGCCCTGGTGCCGGAGGATCTGCAGAAGGCCGGCATGGTCGACGGGGCCACGGCCTGGCAGCGCTTCACCAGGATCACGCTCCCGCTGATGAAGCCGGCCATTCTGGTGGCCCTGCTGTTCCGAACGCTGGACGCCTTCCGGATCTTCGACAACATCTTCGTGTTGACCGGCGGCGGCAACAACACCGGCTCGGTGTCGATCCTGGGTTACCACAACCTCTTCAACGCACTCAACATGGGCATCGGGTCGGCGATCTCCATTCTGATCTTCATCTGCGTGGCGATCATTGCCTTCCTGTTCATCAAGGGATTCGGCGCGGCCGCGCCCGGCACGGAGGGGAAGCGCTGATGGCTAGCACCACGCGGGAGAAGGTCGGCTGGGGAACAGCCAACACTCTGATCGTCGTGCTGGCCCTGGTGCCGGTGCTGTGGATCATGTCGCTGTCCTTCAAGGACCCGACGACCATCAGCGACGCCACGTTCTGGCCCAAGAAGTGGACCCTGGAGAACTACCGCGGCATCTTCGACACCTCCGAGTTCACCCGAGCCTTGCTCAACTCGATCGGCATCGCGCTGATCTCGACGCTGATCGCGGTGGTCCTCGCCTCGATGGCGGCCTACGCGGTGGCCCGGCTGGACTTCCCCGGCAAGGGGCTGCTGATCGGCATGTCGCTGCTCATCGCCATGTTCCCGGCGATCTCGCTGGTCACTCCGCTGTTCAACATCGAACGTGCGCTGCACCTGTTCGACACCTGGCCAGGGTTGATCATCCCATATATCACCTTCGGTCTGCCGCTGGGCATCTACACGCTGTCGGCGTTCTTCCGGGAGATCCCGTGGGAGCTGGAGAAGGCGGCCAAGATGGACGGCGCCACGCCGTTCCAGGCGTTCACCAAGGTCATCGCGCCGCTGGCGGCGCCCGGCATGTTCACCACCGCGATCCTGGTGTTCATCTTCTGCTGGAACGACTTCCTGTTCGCCATTTCGCTCACGTCGACTACGCGGGCGCGCACCGTGCCGGCCGCAATGGGGTTCTTCACCGGTAGCTCGCAGTTCACCGCGGTGACGGGCTCGATCGCCGCCGCGGCCGTCATCATCACCATTCCCATCATCCTGTTCGTGCTGTTCTTTCAGCGCCGCATCGTCGCCGGACTCACCTCCGGTGCCGTCAAGGGTTAGGAGCCGGCTGTGGCCGACATCGTCTTGGACAACATCACCAAGCGCTACCCGGACGGCGCACTCGCCGTCGACAAGGTCAACATGGAGATCGCTGACGGCGAGTTCGTCATCCTGGTCGGGCCCTCCGGATGCGGGAAGTCGACGACGCTCAACATGATCGCCGGACTGGAGGACATCACCGAGGGTGAACTGCGCATCGGCGGCCAGGTGGTGAACAACAAGGCCCCGAAGGATCGGGACATTGCGATGGTGTTCCAGAGCTACGCCCTCTACCCGCACATGACCGTCCGGGAGAACATGGCCTTCGCGCTCAAGCTGGCCAAGACTCCGAAGGCGACGATCGATGAGAAGGTCAACGAGGCCGCCCGGGTTCTCGAGCTGACCCAGCACCTGGACCGCAAGCCGGCGAACCTCTCCGGTGGTCAGCGCCAGCGGGTGGCGATGGGACGCTGCATCGTCCGGGACCCCTCCGCCTTCCTCATGGACGAGCCCCTGTCCAACCTCGACGCCAAGCTGCGGGTGCAGATGCGCACCCAGGTCTCCCGGCTACAGAGGCGGCTGGGGACGACCATGGTCTACGTCACCCACGACCAGACCGAGGCGATGACCCTGGGGGACCGGGTGGCGGTAATGCGCGGTGGGCTGCTGCTCCAGGTCGGTCCGCCGCAGGCGCTCTACGAGGACCCAGCCGACCTCTTCGTCGCCGGCTTCATCGGCTCCCCGGCGATGAATTTCATGCCCGCCCGCCTGGAGGAGAACGCAATACGCACCAAGTTGGGCGACATCCCGCTCGCAGGAGAGGTCCGCCAGGCGCTGGAGCAGGGCGGGGCCGGTCGCGAGGTGATCTTCGGGGTGCGTCCGGAGGCATTCGAGGACGCTGACCTGGTAAATGCCGACGTGCGTGATGCCGGCATCCCCTTCTCCGCCGCGATCGACGTCGTCGAGTCGATGGGCTCGGACGTCTTCGCCTACTTCACCCTCGAAGGGGACCGGGCCACGAGCGCTGAGCTCGAGGAACTCGCCAAGGACTCCGGAGGTGCCGACATGAGCGGGGAGGGGACCCAGGTCGTGGCCCGGCTGGACGCCGCCACCAAGGTCCGGGAAGGGGAGAGCGCCCAGCTGTGGGTGGACAGCCGCTCCATCCACGTCTTCGACCCCAAGACGGGGGAGAACCTGACCCGGGGTCGCAGAAACCGCGACAGCGGTGCTCAGCGGACCGCCGTTTGACGCACGTCGAGCCCCCGGGCGCGCAGTGCGTCCTCGACCCGGAAGGTCTCGGCGACGGAGATGTCATCGCCGGGACCTCGGGCGGGTGGAGTCACCTCCAGTGCCGAACACGCGCTGACAAGTGCATCGGCGTAGGCCGCTCGCAGCGCACGCAACCGAACGCTGCGGCCGACTTCCGGGGACTGCTCCTCGTAGTCGGCGAGTGTCCGCCGCAGCCGCCGCGCGTCCCGCGCGATCTGCTCGATCGGCCGTGGGGCCGCCACCGGCGGACGCCGCCGATGATGAAGCCAACGCACCAGCCGGACGCCGCCCAGCACCGCACCAGCGAGCAGGGTCGGTAGCAGCATCGCCGTGGCAAGTCCGATGGCGTTCCACACGCCTGCATCCTCCCCCCGGCATGACGCCGGCTCAAGTGCCGGCGCGAAGACGCTGTGTCTCGCTCGGTAGGTGAGCCGGAGCTGCACCGCCGGCTCGGCCTCCTCGACCTGGAGCAGAAGGTCCGCCTCCTGACCGGGGCGGACTTCGGACCTGTCGGCGGGGCGCTCGTGCAGGTCCGGATCCGCAACTGCGGTGCCCTCCCCGGTCGGGAGGTCGTTCAGTTCTGACCGTCAGTGTGGAGGTGCTAGCGGGGTGACTCCGATGTCCGCCTCAGGAGGAAGGCACTCCGGGTGGCACGTCGGCCGGCCGCACGCCGGCAGCAGCCGCGCCGAGCAGGCTCACCCGGGCCACTGTGCGCCGCCAGGATGCGAGGAGGGTTGCCCGCGTGGCCGCGGACAGGTGCGCGGACCGGAGCTGCCCCGGGACCGGGTAGACCCGGGAGGTGTCCTGGTCCACGTAGGTGGGGGTGTAGGTCACGGCGCTGGCGACGTACCGTCCGGCCCGCGCACTCACGGTGATCATGACGAGTACGCCGTCCCGCGTCGGCGGCGTGTTGACGCTGACCGCGTGGTGCGCCAGCAGGTTGCCCATGCCGTAGACGACGTACTTGGCGCCGGTCGGCTCCTCGATGCGCTCGACCGGTTGAACGACGTGCGCGTGGCACCCGAGCAGCAGGTCCACGTCGGGCGAGGCCAGCAGCACCCGCGCGATCTGGCGCTGCTCCGCGGTCGCCGGTGAGGAGTACTCCTGCCCCCAGTGCAGGCCGACGATGACGAACTGCGCGCCGGCGACCCGCGCCGCGTGCGCGTCAGCCAGGATGTGCGGGACGTCGATGAGGCGAACCACCCACGGCGCGGCCGCCGGCAGGGACAGGCCGTTGAGGCCGTAGGTGTAGTCCAGGTGGGCTACCCGTACGCCGTGCACCAGGTAGACCCGGGGCCGTTGCTCGGCGGCCGTCCGGGCGGCGCCGGTGTGCGCGACGCCCGCCGCGTCGAGCGCGTCCAACGTCGAGCGCACCCCCGCCAGCCCCTGGTCGAGGGTGTGGTTGGAGGCGGTTGTGCAACCGTCGTAGCCGGCCCACTTCAACGCCGGGGCGATCTCCTTCGGGGAGGAGAAGACCGGGTAGAAGCTGATCCGTCGATCGTCGGGCGACAGCGGGGTCTCCAGGTGGCACAGGGCGAGATCCGCCGCGGTCAGGATGGGTCGCAGTGGTGCCAGCAGAGGTCGAAAGTCGTATCCCCTCCCCCCCGCCGCCACGCGGGCGGCGGCCACGATCCGGTGGTGCGCCAGGACGTCGCCGGTGGCCGCGATGGTGAACGAGGGGCCGCTGCCGGCCGGCAGGGCGGCCGCGGTAGTCCGTCGGCTGGCCAGGGCCGGGGGCCGGGAAGCGGAGCAGCCCGCCGTCGAGCCGAGCGCCGACCCGAGCGCCGACGCGAGCACAGTCGTCGCCGCAACCGCGCGCGGCGCCCATCGAGCGTGACGTGGGAGTGACATCCCGTCATGATGCCGTGCGTCGCTGGGCCTCTGCTGGTAGATCACCCGGTCCTGCTCGGAAGCATCGCGCCTACCCTGCAGGGGTGGCCACCGCGGAAGCGAACCCGGTCTGGGCATCCCGGCCGAGGGTCGGGCACATCCAGTTCCTCAACTGCCTGCCGCTCTACTGGGGCCTCGTGCGCTCCGGCGCGCTGCTGGATCTCGATCTGCGCAAGGACACGCCGGACCGACTGAACGACGCGCTGCTCGCCGGCGAGTTGGATCTGGGACCGATCAGCCTGGTCGAGTACCTCCGGCACGCCGAGGACCTCCTGCTGTTGCCGGACCTGGCGGTCGGCAGCGACGGACCTGTGCTGTCGGTGAACCTCGTCAGCCAACGGCCGCTCCCCGACCTCGACGGCCGGCCGGTGGCCCTCGGGTCGACGAGCCGGACCAGCGCGCTGCTCGCGGCCATGCTGCTCGAGGAGCGCCACCTCGTGCAGCCGAACTATTTCACCTGCCCGCCCGACCTCAGCGCGATGCTGCAGGAGGCGGACGCCGCGGTGTTGATCGGGGACCCCGCGCTGCGGGCGACCATCGAGCCCCCGCCCGGCGTCACCGTGCACGATCTCGGGGCCGCCTGGCGGGACTGGACCGGGCTGCCGATGGTCTTCGCGGTCTGGGCGGTCCGCCGGGATTTCGCCCTCGCCCATCCCGGCACGGTCAAGGACGTGCACGAGGCCTTCCTCCGGTCCCGGGACGAGGCGCTCTCCCACGTCAGCGCCGTGGCTGCCAGCGCGGCGCGTTGGGAGCCCTTCGACGCCGCCACGCTCGCCCGTTACTTCCGAGCGTTGGACTTCTCCCTCGGGCCTCGCCAGCAGGCGGGGCTCGTCGAGTTCGCCGCCCGGGCCGCGGGTCGGGTCGGGTCGCCAGCGCCCAGTCCCGAGTTCTTCGCGTGCTGAGTCGTACCCTGGCGCTATGCCCGACCTCTCCGCCGTACTGGCCCGCGCCGCAGCCGGCGGGCGCATCACCCCCGCCGAGGCGTTGGCTCTCTACGTCGACGCGCCGCTGCACGCCCTGGGCTCGGCCGCGGATGCCGTACGCCGCCACCGCTACCCGGACGGCGTCGCGACCTACCTCATCGATCGGAACATCAACTACACCAACGTCTGCGTGACGGCGTGCCGGTTCTGCGCCTTCTACCGCTCGCCCAAGCACCCGGAAGGCTGGGTCCGGCCGCTGGCGGACATCCTGGAGCGGTGCCGGGAGGCGGTCGACCTCGGCGCGACACAGATCATGCTGCAGGGCGGGCACCATCCCGACTTCGGCATCGAGTGGTACGAGCAGACGTTCGCCGCGATCAGGGCGGCCTACCCGGAGCTAGCGCTGCACTCCCTCGGCGGCAGCGAGGTGGTGCACATCGCCCGGGTCTCCGGTCTGGCATTCGACGAGGTGATCCGCCGACTGCGGGACGCCGGCCTGGACTCCTTCGCGGGTGCCGGCGCGGAGATCCTCACCGAGCGGCCGCGGCAGGCGATTGCGCCGCTGAAGGAGACCGGCGCCATCTGGCTGCAGGTGATGGAGACCGCGCACGGGCTCGGCGTGGAGTCCACCGCCACCTTCATGATGGGCACCGGTGAGACCAACGCCGAGCGCATCGAGCATCTGTCGATGATCCGCGACGTGCAGGACAGGACGGGCGGCTTCCGCGCGTTCATCCCCTGGACCTACCAGCCGGAGAACAACCACCTCAAGGGCCGCACCCAGGCCAGCGCGCTGGAGTACCTGCGCCTGGTCGCGGTGGCCCGGCTTTTTTTCGACACGATCGCGCACATCCAGGGTTCCTGGCTCACGGTCGGTAAGGATCTTGGTCAGCTCACTCTGCACTTCGGGGCGGACGACCTCGGCTCGGTGATGCTGGAGGAGAACGTGGTCTCCTCCGCCGGCGCCCGGCACCGGGTCAACCGGGCAGAGCTCATTCATCTCATCCGCAGCGCCGGTCGGACGCCCGCGCAGCGGGACACGCTCTACCGCCACCTTCTCGTGCACGATGATCCAGCTCAGGACCCGGTGGGGGACTCGGTGCATTCCCACGTGTCCTCCACCGCGGACGGGTCCGCCGGCCCAATGGCGTCGAGCGCATCGCGGCTCGCCCTGGAGCCGGTGTGAGTAGGCAAGCTCGCGAGCGGCAGCGGCACCGCCGCCCGCCGCAGTGGCGGCGTCTCCTTCGGCTGGCCTCCGTTCTCATCACCGGCGCGGCCGTCGCACAGGAACTCCGCAAGCCGGCAGCGCAACGCACCTGGCACGGCATGGTTGCCGGCTACGTGCCCTACGACTTCCGGCGGCCCACCCTCGCTCGCTACCGGTCGCGGATGTGGGCTCCCGAGGACCCGCGGCTGTTCCCGCCGCAGGCCTACGGTGTCGGCTGGACGCTGAACGTGGGCCGTTTGCTGCGTGTGCTGCTCGACGCCCGCTGACTCGCCGACGCCCGCTGTGACTCCTGTGACGGCCTCCGCAACGCCTACTGTGCACGCTGCCGGGATGCTCGTGCCGATCTGCGCGGAACCCCTCGCCGACGGCGCCATCGTGACCTCTGCCGAGCGCATCCTGGCGGTGGGGACGCGAAGGGAGATGACCCGCGCCTTCCCGGACTGCCCGGTACGGGTCTATCCCGGAGTGCTCACCCCCGGCCTGGTCAACGCGCACACGCACCTGGAGTACGGTCCCAGCTTCGCCGACCTTGCCCGCTCCGGCCTGCCCTTCGTGAAGTGGATCAACACGCTGGTGGGGCGTCGGGATGCCATGAGCCAGGCCGGTTGGTTGGCCGACGCGCGGGGTTCCGTGCGGGCCGCGCTTGCCAGTGGTACCACGGCCGTCGCCGACATTGTCACCATCGGACCGGGCATCGTGGCGGCCGCCGAGGCCGGCCTCGGGGGCGTCTCCTACGTGGAGACGGTGGGGGTGGACCAGGCGCACTGGCCGGCGGAGCGTGCCCGCCTGACCGCCGCACTGACGGTCGGTCCGGCTGAGCGCAGGTTGGGCCTGTCACCGCACACGCTCTACACGGTGGACACGTCGGCCTTCCGAGGGATCCTGGCATTGGCCCGCGACGGTGGCCGGCGGCTGCACACTCACCTCGCCGAGTCGGCCGACGAATCCGAGTTCGTGCTCTCCGGCGTCGGGCCGATCGCGCGCACGCTCAGCGCCTTGGGCATCGACCACGACTTGCTCGAGCGTGGAGCGGGCTGCACGCCGACGCGGCGGCTGGACGCTATCGGCGGCCTCGGACCCGACGTGCACGTCGCGCACGGCGTGCACGTCGATGCCGAGGATCGGGCCCTGCTGCGGGAAAGGGGCAGCTCAGTTGCGCTGTGTGTCCGCTCGAACCGCATCCTGCAGGCCGGCACGCCGGCGGTGGCCGACTATCTTGCCGACGGCAACCCGATCGCCATCGGCACCGACTCCCTCGCCTCGTCGCCCTCACTCGACGTGCTCGAGGAGACCGCGGCAGTGTTCGCCGTCGCGCTGGCTCAGGGCGCCTCGCCGCAGGGCCTGGCCGCCCGACTGGTCGATGCGGCCACCCGCGGCGGCGCGAGCGCCCTCGGGTTGCCCGATGCGGGGATTCTGCGCGCCGGCTGCCGGGCCGACTTCGCCGTGTTCGACGTGCCCACCGACGGTGACCCGTACGAGGCGCTGGTCGCACACGGCGGCGGGCGGTGCGTCGCCACCGTGATCGGCGGCCGGCCGGTCAGCGAGCCGGCCGACTCCGGCAGGCGGTCGTGACCCGGGCGACGCTGGCGAAGGCGCCAGCCGATGTGGCGGCGATGTTCGACGGCGTGGCGCGGCGCTACGACGTGACCAACGCCGTGCTCTCCCTCGGCCAGGACAGGCGGTGGCGACGCGCGTTGGTGGGTGCCGTGGACACCGCCGAGAATCGCCGGATCCTCGACGTGGCCGCCGGCACCGGCACGTCCACCGCGGCCTTGGCCGCCACCGGCGCCAGCGTGGTGGCCTGCGACTTCTCGCTGGGGATGCTCCAGGCCGGCCACGATCGGCGGGCGCTGCCGTTCGTCGCTGGGGACGCGTTGCGCCTACCCTTCCTCGACGACGCCTTCGACGCGGTCACCATCTCCTTCGGGCTGCGCAATCTGGCCGATCTCGACGCCGGCCTCGTCGAGATGCGGCGGGTCACCCGGCCCGGCGGCCGGCTCGTCGTGTGCGAGTTCAGCGCACCGACCTGGCGGCCCTTCCGCACTCTCTACACCGGCTACCTGATGCGAGCCCTGCCCGGTGTGGCCCGCGCCGTGAGCAGCAATCCGGAGGCGTATGTCTATCTGGCCGAATCCATCCGGGCCTGGCCGGACCAGGCTGGGCTGGCGCAGCGGATCCATGCGGCCGGCTGGCAGCAGGTGGGTTGGCGCAACCTTTCCGGTGGCATCGTGGCGCTGCACACCGGGCACGCACCGGGCACGCACCGGCCTCAGCCGTGAGGTCATGACTAGACTTCAGGCTGCTCGTCGTGGATCTCTCACGGTCCACAGCCCCTTGTCGTCGTCCTGGAGCGTGCCGACATGACGTCCGGACCTCTCGGCCCGGCCGGCTCCGACGCCGATGTCATCGTGGTGGGGGCCGGCCCGGCCGGGTCGGCGACGGCGTTCTTCCTCGCCCAGGCCGGTGTCGACGTGCTGCTGCTGGAGAAGGCGACGTTCCCCCGCGAGAAGGTCTGCGGGGACGGCCTGACCCCCCGTGCGGTGCGCTCGCTGCTGGCGATGGGGATCGATACGAGCCCCGAGGCCGGCTGGCTGCGCAATCGCGGCCTGCGCATCATCGGCGGCGGGATGCGCCTGGACATTCCGTGGCCGGACCTGGCCAGCTACCCGGACTACGGCCTCGTCCGGCCGCGTACGGACTTCGACGAGATGCTGGCGCGGCACGCGCAGAAGGCAGGCGCCCGGCTGCACGAGGCAACGGCGGTCCGCGAGCCGGTCCTCGACGCCGGCGGCCGGGTTGTGGGAGTCACCACCAGGGACGGGACGACGCTCCGTGCTCCGCTGGTGATCGCCGCCGACGGCAACTCCAGTCGGCTCTCGCTGGCCGTCGGAATCCGCAACCGGGACGACCGCCCGATGGGGGTCGCGGTCCGCCGCTACTACCACAGCCCCCGCCACGACGATGACATGCTGGAGAGTTGGCTGGAGCTCTGGGACGGGGAGCCGGGCCGTAGCCGGCTGCTTCCGGGCTACGGCTGGATCTTCGGCATGGGGGACGGCACGTCCAACGTCGGCCTGGGCATTCTCAACACCAGCACCGCATTTCAGCACACCGACTACCGGGAACTGCTGACCCGCTGGCTGGGATCGACGCCGCCGGAGTGGGGGTTTGACGAGTCGGCCGCGACCGGGCCGGTGCGGGGCAGCGCGCTGCCAATGGGCTTCAACCGCCAGCCGCACTACGCGCCCGGGATGCTGCTCGTGGGCGACGCCGGCGGGATGGTGAACCCCTTCAACGGTGAAGGCATCGCCTACGCCATGGAATCGGCTCAGTTGGCCGCCGAGGTGATCGTCCAGGCGTTGGCGCGGCCGGAGGGCCCGGCGCGCGAGCGGGCACTGTCGGCGTACCCGGCCGCGCTCAAAGACACCTACGGCGGGTATTACACGCTCGGGCGCGTCTTCGTGCGGTTGATCGGCAATCCGGCCATCATGAAGCTCGCCACCCGGCACGGCCTGCCCCACCCGACGTTGATGCGGATGCTCCTCAAGTTGATGGCCAACCTCACCGACCCGCGCGGCGGCGATGCCACCGATCGAGTCATCAATGTGCTGTCCACGCTGACGCCGGCCGCTTGAGGAGACGCGCCCGCCCGCACGCGGGCGCGCGGCCTCGCCGGACCTAGACTCGACCCGGCTCCCGGGCAGAAGCAGAGGAGGGAGGAGATCGTATGGGTCACGTGTACATGCCCATTCTGGTGCTCTTCGTCCTGGCGGCGGCCTTCGCGGTCGGTTCGGTGACGGCAGCCGGGTTCACCGGGCCCAAGCGGTACAACCGGGCCAAGGTCGATGCCTACGAGTGCGGCATCGAGGCCACCCCACAGCCGGTGGGCACGGCGCACTTCCCCGTCAAGTACTACCTGACCGCGATGCTCTTCATCGTCTTCGACATCGAGATCATCTTCTTGTACCCCTGGGCGGTGACTTTTTCCAAGCTCGGTTTCTTCGGGCTGGTCGAGATGGTGCTGTTCATCGGTACCGTCTTCGTCGCCTACGCCTACGTGTGGCGCCGGGGAGGTCTGCAGTGGGACTAGAGGAGAAGCTGCCCAGCGGCTTCCTGCTGACCAACGTGGCCAAGATGGCCAACATGGTGCGGGCAGACTCGCTGTGGCCGGCGACATTCGGGCTCGCCTGCTGCGCCATCGAGATGATGGCCACCGGCGGGGGACGCTACGACCTCGCCCGGTTCGGCATGGAGGTCTTCCGTGCCTCACCGCGGCAGGCCGACCTGATGATCGTCGCGGGCCGGGTGAGCCAGAAGATGGCTCCCGTGTTGCGCCAGATCTATGACCAGATGCCTGAGCCCAAGTGGGTGCTGGCGATGGGCGTCTGCGCCTCCAGCGGCGGCATGTTCAACAACTACGCCATCGTGCAGGGAGTCGACCACATCGTGCCGGTCGACATGTACCTTCCCGGCTGCCCGCCACGGCCGGAGATGCTCATGGACGCCATCCTCAAGCTGCACGAGAAGATCCGGGTCGCGGACATCAACGGCAAGACAACTCCTACCACGATCGACGACTCGCCGTATGACAAGCCCATCGCCCGCGGCACCCGGCACGCCCTGGGCGACCTCGAGCCGGTCCGGGGGCCAGGGGTACGCCGGTGAGCGACGCCGCACCGCCGGGGCAGCCCGCGCCGTCGGCGCCGGTCCCGGTCGAGCCGCCGGCACCACCGGAACGCCACGGCATGTTCGGCGTCACCGGCACCGGGGACACCTCCGGCTTCGGCGGTCTCGTGGTCCGGCCGGCCGAGCTGGGCACGGCCGTCCGGCCCTACGGCAGCTGGTTCGATGCGGTCGCCGACGACCTCGAGCGGGCCTTCCCGGAGTTCGGCGAGGCCATCGAGCGGGTCGTGGTGGACCGCGGTGAACTGACCCTGCACGTCCGCCCGGCATACCTGGTGGGCCTGTGCCGGCAGCTGCGTGACGACCCGCGGCTGCGCTTCGAGCTCTGCTCGAGCATCAGCGGCGTGGACTATCCGGCCGACCCGACCGGACGCCGGTTCCACGCGGTGTACCACCTGACGTCGCTGACCTACCGCCGCCACCTTCGCTTGGAGGTCAGCGCGCCGGCGGACCCGCCGCACGTGCCGTCCGTCGTCGAGGTCTACCCGACGGCCAACTGGCTGGAACGCGAGACCTGGGACATGGTCGGCATCATCTTCGACGGCCACCCGGCCCTGACCCGCATCCTCATGCCGGATGACTGGCCCGGACACCCCCAGCGCAAGGACTACCCGCTCGGCGGCGTCACGGTGGAGTACAAGGGCGCCGAGGTGCCGCCGCCGGACGAGCGGAGAGGATACGCATGAGCGAGCCCGCAGGCGAGGACCCGGCCTCCGCCGCCACCCCGACCCCGGACTACACCTCGAGCTACAACCCCAACGATCCCTACGCCTCGGTCCGGGAGACCACCGAGGGCCCGATCTACACGGTCACCGGTCAGGACTGGGGGGACGTGCTCGGTGGCGAGGGGGTCAACACCGAACGCATCGTGGTCAACATGGGCCCGCAGCACCCGTCCACCCACGGTGTGCTCCGTCTGGTGCTGGAGATCGACGGCGAGACGGTGAGCCAGGCCCGAACGGTGATCGGCTACCTGCACACCGGCATCGAGAAGAACCTGGAATACCGCAACTGGGTGCAGGGCACGACCTTCGTGACCCGGATGGACTACCTATCCCCGATGTTCAACGAGACGGCCTACTGCCTCGGCGTGGAGAAGCTGCTCGGCATCACCGAGGACGTCCCGGTCCGGGCGAGCGTCATCCGGGTGCTGATGATGGAGTTGCAACGGATCGGGTCGCACCTGGTCACGCTGGCCACCACCGGCCTCGAGCTGGGCGCGCTGTCGATGATGCTCTACGGGATGCGCGAGCGGGAACTCATCCTCGACATCCTGGAGATGGTCACCGGCCTGCGGATGAACCACGCCTACATCCGTCCCGGCGGTCTCGCGCAGGACCTAGCACCGGGGACTGAGGAGAAGGTCCGCGAGTTCTGCGAGATCATGCCCAAGCGGATCCAGGAGTACGACGACCTGCTGTCGGCCAACCCGATTTGGGAGGCCAGGACCCGCGACGTCGCCTACCTGGACCTCACCGGGTGCATGGCATACGGTGTGACCGGTCCAGTGCTGCGCGCTACCGGCTACCCGTGGGACCTGCGCAAGACGATGCCGTACTGCGGATATGAGTCCTACGAGTTCGAGGTTCCGACCCAACACAGCGCGGACGCCTACGGCCGGTATCTGGTCCGGCTCGACGAGATGCGGGAATCCGTAAAGATCATCGAACAGACGCTGGAGAAGCTGCGACCAGGCCCGATCATGGTCGCGGACAAGAAGATCGCCTGGCCGGCGCAGCTCGCCCTCGGTGCCGACGGCCTGGGCAACTCCCTCGGCCACATCCGGGAGATCATGGGGAGTTCGATGGAGGCGCTGATCCACCACTTCAAGCTGGTGACCGAGGGCATCCGGGTGCCGGCCGGGCAGGTGTACGTCGCGGTCGAGTCCCCGCGCGGTGAACTGGGCTACCACGTGGTCTCCGACGGGGGCACCCGACCGTACCGGGTGCACGTCCGCGACCCGTCGTTCGTCAATCTCCAGTCGGTGCCGGCGATGTGCGAAGGCGGTCTGATCGCCGACGTGATCGCGGCCGTCTCCAGCATCGACCCCGTGATGGGCGGAGTGGACCGTTAGATGGCGCTGACCGAGCAGACCCGCCTCGCTCTCCGCGAGATTCTCGCGAGGTATCCCAAGCCGCGGTCGGCTCTGCTGCCGATGCTGCACTACTGCCAGTCGGAGGAGGGCTACGTCAGCCCGGCCGCGATCGGGGCGTGTGCTGAGGAACTCGGGCTGACGAAGGCCGAAGTGGGGGCCGTGGCCACCTTCTACACGATGTACAAGCGGCGGCCGATCGGCGACTACTACGTCGGGGTCTGCACGAACACGCTGTGCGCGGTGATGGGCGGCGACGCCATCCTCGATGCTCTGGAGGAGCACCTGGGCATCGGCAACGACGAGACGACGCCAGACGGCGCGGTCACATTGGAACACATCGAGTGCAACGCAGCCTGTGACTACGCACCAGTGATCATGGTGAACTGGGAGTTCTTCGACAACCAGACCCCGGGCTCGGCTCGGGAGCTCGTCGATCGGCTGCGCGCCGGGGACCCTCCGCTGCCGACCCGCGGCGGTCGGCTCTGCACCTGGAAGGAGGCCTCCCGGGTGCTGGCCGGCTTCTACGACGGCCGGGCCGACGAGGGCCCCTCAGCCGGGCCCGCCTCACTCATCGGGCTGGAGATGGCCGCCGAGCGCGGCGACCGGGCCCCGCAGATGCCCCGGGTCGCATCGCCGGGGACGGGTTCGGTGTCCATGGCGCGGGACGGAGCCCCACGATGAGTCCCCAGATGGGCACCAAGACGGGCACACCCAAGCCCTTCGCGCTCACCCCGGTTCTGACCGCCAACTGGGCACAGCCCCGGTCCTGGACCTTGGCAGCCTACGAGTCGCGGGGCGGCTACGCCGGGGCCCGCCAGGCGCTCGCCATGAGTCAGGACGAGGTCATCGCGCTGGTGAAGAACTCCGGTCTGCGCGGCCGTGGCGGCGCCGGTTTCCCGACCGGGATGAAGTGGGGCTTCATTCCGCAAGGCGATGCCAAGCCGCACTACCTCGTGGTCAACGCTGATGAGAGCGAGCCGGGTACCTGCAAGGACGTGCCGCTGATGCTCGCCAGCCCGCACACGCTGCTCGAGGGCGTCATCATCTCCGCCTACGCGATCCGCGCGCACACCGCCTTCGTCTACATCAGGGGCGAGGTGCTGCACGTGGTCCGCAGGATGCAGGCCGCGGTCGAGGAGCTGTACGCGAACGGTTTCCTGGGCCCTGACGTCCTCGGCAGTGGCTACGCTCTCGACGTCGTCGTGCACGCCGGCGCCGGGGCGTACATCTGCGGCGAGGAGACCGCGTTGCTGGACTCGCTGGAGGGTTACCGTGGCCAGCCGCGGCTGCGCCCGCCTTTTCCCGCGGTTGCCGGGCTGTACGCCAGCCCCACCGTGATCAACAATGTCGAGTCCATCGCCAGCGTGCCGGCCATCGTGAGCGGGGGCGCGGCCTGGTTCCGCACGATGGGCAGCGAGAAGTCCCCGGGCTTCACCATCTACTCCCTTTCCGGCCACGTCACCACGCCTGGTCAGTACGAGGCGCCGCTCGGGGTCACCCTGCGGGACCTCCTGCACCTCGCGGGCGGCGTCCGGGGAGGCCACCGCCTCAAGTTCTGGACCCCCGGTGGTTCCTCGACCCCGCTGCTCACCGCCGAGCACCTCGACGCGCCCCTGGACTACGAGGGAATGGTCGGTGCCGGTTCCATGCTGGGCACCAAGGCGCTGCAGATCTTCGATGACACCACGTGCGTGGTGCGGGCGGTGCTGCGGTGGACGCAGTTCTACGCCCACGAGTCATGCGGCAAGTGCACCCCGTGTCGGGAGGGGACGTTCTGGATGGTGCAGATCCTGGAACGTCTCGAGGCCGGCGACGCCGATGCCAAGGACGTCGATGTGCTGCTGGACACCTGCGACAACATCTTCGGCCGATCGTTCTGCGCCCTCGGTGACGGTGCGACCAGCCCCGTCGTGTCCTCCATCCAGTTCTTCCGCGATGAGTACGTCGCGCACTACACGGGCGGCGGCTGCCCGTTCGACCCGAGCGCTGCGACGCTGTTCGCGGCCGAGGCCGGAGCAGCCCGCTGATGACCTCCACCAACTCCCGACCCGGCGAGCTGGCCCGGCCGGTGAGCACCGTCGAGGTGGTCATCGACGACGTGACGATCACGGTTCCCAAGGGAACGCTGATCATCCGGGCCGCGGAGCAACTCGGCATCCAGATCCCCCGCTTCTGTGACCATCCGTTGCTGGAACCGGTCGGCGCCTGTCGGCAGTGCATCGTCGAAGTCGAGGGCCAGCGCAAGCCGGTGACCGCCTGCACCACTACCGTGACCGACGGCATGGTGGTGAAGACCCAGGAGGACAGCCCCGTGGCGGCCAAGGCCCAGGCCGGCACGCTGGAACTGCTGCTCATCAACCACCCGCTGGACTGCCCCGTGTGCGACAAGGGTGGCGAGTGCCCGTTGCAGAACCAGTCGCTGTCCAACGGTCATGCCACGAGCCGCTTTCGCGACGAGAAGCGGACGTATGAGAAGCCGATCGCCATCTCCAGCCAGATCCTGCTCGACCGCGAGCGCTGTGTGCTCTGCGCGCGGTGCACGCGGTTCTCCCAGCAGATCGCCGGCGATCCCTTCATCGAGCTGTTCGAACGCGGCGCTCTGGAGCAGGTGGCGATCTACGCCGACGAGCCGTTCGAGTCCTCCTTCTCCGGTAACACCATCCAGATCTGCCCGGTCGGTGCACTGACCAGTGCCGCCTACCGCTTCCGCGCGCGGCCGTTCGACCTGATGTCCACGCCGAGTGTCTGCGAGCACTGTGCATCCGGCTGCGCCCAGCGCACCGACTGGCGGCGCGGCGCGGTCATGCGCCGGCTGGCCGGCAGTGACCCGGAGGTGAATGAGGAGTGGAACTGTGACAAGGGGCGCTTCGCCTTCCGCTATGCGACGCTCGATGACCGGCTGAGCACGCCCCTCGTCCGCGACGATGCCGGCTACCTCATCGAGGCGTCATGGACCGAGGCGCTGGCCCGGGCCGCCGAGGGGCTGACCGCGGCCGTCAGCCGGGGTGGCGTCGGGGTGCTCCCGGGTGGCCGCCTGACCGTCGAGGACGCCTACGCCTACGCCAAGTTCGCCCGCGCCGTGCTGGGCACGAACGACGTCGACTTCCGGGCTCGGCCGCACTCGGCGGAGGAACTGGACTTTCTCGGGCACGCGGTGGCCGGCCGTTACGGCGAGACCACCTACGCCGACCTGGAGGCCGCACCGGCGGTGCTGCTCGCCGGGTTCGAGCCCGAGGAGGAGTCGCCGATCGTGTTTCTCCGGCTCCGCAAGGCGGCGCGCAGCCGGCGGCTGGCGGTGTACGCGATCGCGCCGTTCGTGACGCCCGGCGTGCGGAAGGTCTCCGGCCGGCTGTTGCCGACGGCTCCGGGCGAGGAGGCCGCGCTGCTGCGGACCTTGGCGGCGCGGTCCGACAAGGAGTCCGACACCGCCGCCGCCGCCGCCGCGCTGCGCCAGCCGGGGGCGATCGTGCTGGTGGGTGAGCGGCTGGCGACGGTCCGCGGCGCCCTGTCCGCGGCCGTCGCGCTGGCGGAGGCCACCGGTGCCAGGCTGGCCTGGGTGCCTCGCCGGGCGGGTGACCGCGGCGCGGTGGACGCGGGCGCGTTGCCCACGCTGCTCCCCGGCGGCCGGCCGGTGACCGACGCCACCGCCCGGGCGGAGGTCGCCGAGGTCTGGGGATCGGCTCCCCCCGCGGAGCGGGGGCGGCAGGTCGCCGCCATCGTTGACGCGGCCCGCACCGGTGCGCTCGGAGGGCTCCTGATCGGTGGCGTCGACCCCGACGATCTCCCTGATCCGGCAGCGGCGTACGAGGCCCTCGCCGCGGTCGGCTTCATCGTGAGCCTGGAAGTCCGGCACTCCGCGGTGACCGATCGGGCGGACGTCGTGCTGCCGGTGGCGCCGCCGGCGGAGCGGTCCGGCAGCTACCTGGACTGGGAGGGGCGTCCGCGGACCTTCGAGGCCAGCCTGCGGGGCACCGGGGCGTTGCACGACGGCCGGGTGCTCGACTCTCTCGCCGCGGCGGTCGGTCACTCCCTCGGTGTGTCCGATGTCCAGGCGGCCCGACGGGAACTTGATCGCCTCGGCGCCTGGGCCGGCCCGCGACCTCCTGCCCCCGCAGCGCCGCCCGAGCCGCTGCCCTCCCCGGCCGCGGGGGAGGCGCTGCTGGCCAGCTGGCACTGGCTGCTCGATCGCGGGCGGATGCAGGACGGGGAGCCTTATCTGGCCGGCACGGCGAAGCGGCCGAGGCTGCACCTGTCACCGGCCACGGCCGTGGAGATCGGGGCCATCGCGGGCGAGCCGGTCACCGTGTCCACCGATCGGGGCGCGATCACCCTTCCGCTGGTGCTCGCCGACCTGCCGCCACGGGTGGTCTGGCTGCCCACGAACTCGCCCGACTCGCAGGTCCGGGTCACCCTCGGTGTCGACGCCGGGGCGGTCGTCCGCATCAGCGCCTGGGGTTCCGCATGAACCAGCTCATCTCCACCTCGTCGTTGTCCCTGCCGTCCCGCGCACCGGTGGCGGCCACCGAGGCGACGGTCTCGACCTTCGGCCATGATCCGTGGTGGCTGATCCTCGGCAAGGTCGTCGCCGTGTTCGTGTTCCTGGTCGTGATCACGCTGTTCCTGATCTGGGCCGAGCGTCGGATCGTGGCCCGTATGCAGCAGCGGCTCGGGCCGAACCGGACCGGCCCCTTCGGCCTGGGCCAGGGCCTCGCCGACGGCATCAAGCTGGCGCTGAAGGAAGAGATCATTCCGGCGATGGCGGACAAGCCGGTCTACTTCATCGCGCCGATCGTCGCGACGATCCCGGCCTTCCTGGCCTTCGCCGTGATCCCGGTCGGTGGGGTTGTGTCGATCTTCGGGCACGTCACGGCACTGCAGGTCACCGACCTTCCAGTGGCCGTGCTGTTCATCCTCGCCTGCTCGTCCTTCGGGGTGTATGGCATCGTGCTCGGCGGTTGGGCGAGCGGTTCCACGTATCCCCTGCTGGGCGCGCTGCGCTCGGCCGCGCAGGTCATCTCCTACGAGGTCAGTCTCGCGCTCGCGCTGGTACCGATCTTCCTCTACGCCGGCTCGCTGTCCACCTCCGAGATCGTCGCGGCACAGAACCGGTTCTGGTTCGTCTTCCTCGTGCCGTCGTTCGTGATCTACATGGTGTCCGCGGTGGGGGAGACCAACCGCGCGCCGTTCGACCTGCCCGAGGCGGAGGGGGAACTCGTCGGCGGTTTCCACACCGAGTACTCCTCGCTGAAGTTCGCGTTGTTCTTCCTCGCGGAGTACATCAACATGACCACGGTCTCCGCGGTGGCCACCACCCTGTTCCTCGGCGGGTGGCACGCGCCTTTCCTGCTCAGCCGGGTGCCGGTGCTCAACTCCGGCTGGTTCGGGCTGGTGTGGTTCACCCTCAAGCTGCTCACGGTGCTGTTCGGCTTCATCTGGCTCCGGGGGACCTTGCCCCGGCTGCGGTATGACCAGTTCATGCGGCTCGGGTGGAAGCTGCTCATCCCGGCCAGCCTGGTCTGGCTGCTGCTCGTGGCCGCCATGCGCACCCTGGTCGTGGAGGACGTCAACCTGCGGCGCAACCTCGTACCCGTCGGCATCGTCTTCGTCGTCCTGCTGCTGCTCGTGTCCTTCTGGCCGTCGTCGAAGAAGCCCGACCGGGACGGGGAGGGCGAGGACGGGCATCCCGAGATCGCGGTGGGGAACCGGGCGTTCCCGGTGCCGGTGCTGCCCGGTGAGCAGACCGACCCCACGCTGGCACCGAGAGAGGTCACCCGTGCTTGACGCGCTGAAGGGCTTCGGGCTGACCTTCCGGAGCCAGTTCCGCAAGGTCACCACCGAGCTCTACCCGGAAGACACCAAGGTGACGGCCCCGCGCTACCACGGTCGCCACCAGCTCAACCGTTACCCGGACGGGCTGGAGAAGTGCATCGGCTGTGAACTGTGCGCCTGGGCGTGCCCGGCCGACGCCATCTACGTCGAAGGCGCCGACAACACCGAGCAGGAGCGGTATTCCCCGGGGGAACGCTACGGGCGCATCTACCAGATCAACTATCTGCGCTGCATCGGCTGCGGTCTGTGCATCGAGGCGTGCCCCACCCGCGCGTTGACCATGACCAACGAGTACGAGCTCGCCGACGACAGCCGACAGGATCTGATCTTCACGAAGGAGCAGTTGGTCGCACCGCTGACGGCGGACATGGAAGCCCCGCCGCACCCGATGCGGCTCGGTGAGACCGACCAGGACTACTACACGCTCGAGTACACGCTCGAGAACACGCTCGGGGACCCTGCTGAGGCCCAGGGAAGCGGTCCCACGAGCGGTGAGGCACACCCGTGAGCGGGCTCGCGCTCCTGGGCACCGCCTCCTACGCGCTGCAGCAGACGACCAAGGGCGAAGCGGTGATCTTCTGGCTGCTCGCGCCGATCGCCGTGCTCGCCGCGATGGCCATGGTGCTGTCCCGGCGAGCGGTGCACTCGGCGTTGCTGCTGGCGGTCGTGATGCTCTGCCTGGCCACCTTCTACGCCGCCCAGGACGCGCCGTTCCTGGCCTTCGTCCAGGTCATCGTCTACACCGGCGCCATCATGATGCTCTTCCTCTTCGTGCTCATGCTAGTCGGAGTGAGTTCTGCCGACTCTCTCGTCGAGACGTTACGGGGGCAACGGGCGGCGGCCATCCTCGGCGGCCTCGGCTTCGCCGTGCTGCTCATCGCCTTGATCGGCTCCGCGGTGTCGTCGATGACGGTCCGCGGGCTGACCGCGGCCAACGCCGGCGGCAATGTCCAGGGCATCGCCCGGCTGCTGTTCACCCGGTATGTCTTCGCCTTCGAGGCGACCAGCGCGCTGCTCATCACCGCGGCCCTCGGTGCCATGGTGCTGACCCACAAGGAGCTGCTGGTCCCCAAGGCGACCCAACGGCAGCTTGCCGCCCGGCGATTCGCCGACGGGGACCCCAGTCCGCTGCCCGGTCCGGGGGTCTACGCCGATCACGACGCGGTGGACACCCCGGCCCTGCTGCCCGACGGGTCGGTCGCCCCCGGCAGTGTCGCCCCTGTGCTGGAGTCGATGAGCGCGGCTCGCTTCCCCCGACCGGACGTGCTCCCGCTGGCGGAGGGGGACCCGCAGCCGTGAGCCCGGCGTACTACCTCTACCTCTCCGCGATCCTGTTCACCGTCGGGGCGGCGGGCTTCCTCCTGCGGCGCAACGCGGTCGTGGTCTTCATGTGCGTGGAGTTGATGCTCAACGCGGTCAACCTCACCCTGGTCACCTTCGCCCGGATAAACGGCACGCTCGACGGCCAGATCATCGCGTTCTTCGTGATGGTCGTGGCCGCCGCCGAGGTGGTCGTCGGATTGGCGATCATCGTAACGATCTTCCGGACGCGGCAGTCGGCATCTGTCGATGACGTGAACCTGCTCAAGTACTAGTCATGCGAGGATTCGTGCTGCCCGGACCAGTCCCTGTGACGCTGGCCGGATTCGCGTACGCGAGAAGGGCCGGGTCGTGTCTGTGACCGCGTCGTCAGCGTTGCTGGTGCAGGGTGCCGGGCCGCAGTACGTCAACGCCACCGGCCTGTTCACGCTCAGCTGGGTGTTGATCGCGCTGCCGCTGCTCAGTGCCGCGGTGCTGCTGTTGACCGGCCGCCGGGCCAACGCATGGGGGCATCTGCTCGGCTGCGCCAGCGTGCTCTGCTCCTTCGTCCTCGGGCTGGCGATGTTGTTCGCCATGCTGGGCCGGAGCGGCCCGGATCGCCTCATCGACCAGCACCTGTTCTCCTGGATTCCGGCCGGGTCATTCCAGGTCGAGGCCGGCCTGCTGCTGGACCCGCTGTCGATGACGTTCGTGCTGCTCATCACGGGCGTCGGTGGGATGATCCACATCTATTCCATCGGCTACATGGCCCACGACCCCGAACGCCGGCGCTTCTTCGGTGAGCTCAACCTCTTCGTCGCCGCCATGCTGTTGCTGGTGCTGGGCGACAGCTTCCTGACCCTTTACGTCGGGTGGGAGGGTGTCGGCCTGGCCTCCTACCTGCTGATCGGCTTCTGGAGCTACAAGCCGACGGCGGCCACCGCGGCCAAGAAGGCATTCCTCGTCAACCGGGTCGGCGACGTCGGCCTCTCCCTTGCGATCATGCTGATGTTCGCCACGTTCGGCACCACGTCGTTCGCCGGGGTCTTCTCCGGTGCGGATCGGATGATGGCCGCCACGGCGACCGGCATCGGTCTGTTGCTGCTGCTCGGCGCCTGTGGCAAGTCGGCGCAGTTTCCGCTGCAGAGCTGGCTCCTGGACGCCATGGAGGGCCCCACTCCGGTGTCCGCGCTCATCCACGCGGCAACGATGGTCACCGCCGGCGTCTACCTCATCGCCCGCTCCAACCCGATCTTCGACGTCAGCCCGAACGCCAGGCTGGGCGTCACCATCGTCGGTGCCGTGACGCTGCTGTTCGGTGCGACCATCGGTTGCGCCTACGACGACATCAAGAAGGTCCTCGCATCCTCGACGATGAGCCAGGTCGGCTACATGATCCTCGCCGTCGGCATCGGGCCCGGGGTGTACGCGCTGGGCATCGTTCAGCTGGTCTGCCACGGCTTCTTCAAGGCCACGATGTTCCTCGGCGCCGGCTCGGTGATGCACGCCACGAAGGACAACGTCAACATGCGGCACTACGGCGGGCTGCGCCGTCTCATGCCGATCACGTTCCTGACCTTCACCGCCGGCTACCTGGCGATCATCGGGTTCCCGTTCTTCTCCGGGTTCTACTCGAAGGACAAGATCATCGAGGCCGCTTTCGACAAGGGCGGCACATCAGGTCTCGTCCTCGGCTCGGCCGCCCTGCTGGGCGCCGGCGTCACCGCCTACTACATGACCCGGCTGATGGCCATGACCTTCTTCGGCCGGCCACGCTGGGAAGAGGGCGTCACTCCGAACGAGTCACCCCGGTCGATGACGATGCCGATGATCGTGTTGGGTATCGGGGCGGTCTTCGCCGGTGCCCTGCTCACCTTCGTCGGTGACGGGCTGGCGGGCTTCCTGACCCCCTCCCTCGGCCCGGCGGAGAAGGGGAGCCCGCCCGTCATCTCCGCGTCGGGGCAGACCCTGCTCATCCTGGCGGTCGCGACGGTCGGCGCGGTCATCGCCTACCTCCAGTTCGGCAGGCGCTCGGTTCCGGACACCGCCCGACAGGACGTGCCGGTGGTGGTCACCGCGGCCCGGCAGGCCCTCTACGGCGACGCGGTCAACGAGGCCGTCTTCATGCGGCCAGGTCAGTACACGACCAGGGCGTTGGTGTTCTTCGACAACTTCGGTGTGGACGGCGCGGTCCGCGGGCTGGCCGCCCTGGTCGGTGGGTCGAGCGGTCGGCTGCGCCGGGTCCAGACCGGCTTCGTCCGCTCCTATGCCCTGCTCATGTTCGGAGGTGCCGCTCTCGTGGTCATCGGCCTGACGCTGGCTTATGCGATATGAGCGACTTCCCTTGGCTCACCGTGATCGGTGTCGTGCCGCTGGTCGGTGCGCTGGTGATCCTCGGCCTGCCGACCCGGCTGGCCAAGCCGCTCGCACTGGCCGTCTCGATGGTCACGCTCGTTCTCACGATCGCGATGTGCGCCGCCTTCGACGTCGGTGGCCCCCGCTTCCAGTTCAGCCAGACCTACACCTGGATCCCGCAGTTCGGGGTGCACTACGCGGTCGGCGTGGACGGTATCGCGCTCTCCTTGGTCGCCTTGACGGCGGTACTCGTGCCCGTGGTGATCCTGGCCAGTTGGCACGACGCGGATGCCCCGACCCGGACCTCGCGGCACAACGCGAAGACGTTCCTGGCCCTCGTCCTCGTCCTCGAGACGATGTTGATCGGGGTCTTCGCCGCCACCGACGTCTTCCTGTTCTACGTCTTCTTCGAGGCCATGCTGCTCCCGATGTACTTCCTCATCGGGTCCTACGGCGTGTCCGGGGACCAGGTCAAGCGGTCCTACGCGGCGGTGAAGTTCTTCCTCTACAGCCTGGTCGGCGGGTTGCTCATGCTGGCCGCCGTCGTCGGGTTGTACGTGGTCGGCGGCAAGACCTTCCTGTTCAGCGATCTGGTGGGCCACGT
>Ga0075521_10000030_pt1 | contig 26008 bp, 23 predicted proteins | sample NGEPerD_FD_74785 | JGI IMG/M metagenome (GOLD analysis project Ga0075521, IMG submission 74785) | Arctic peat soil microbial communities from the Barrow Environmental Observatory site, Barrow, Alaska, USA - NGEE PermafrostAB12-D | ecosystem: Environmental > Terrestrial > Soil > Wetlands > Peat ...
GCGCTCGTGCGCAGGCTCGCGATGCACGTTGAGGGGAAGGCGCTCGGCGAGGGTGCGGCGGTGGTGATGTTCGCGCTGCTCGGAATCGAGAAGGACGCGGCGGTCGCGCTGACCTTCGCGCACTATGCGTTGTGGCTGCTGGCGTCGCTGCCGGGGGCGTATTTGCTCTTTCGGAGCGGGGTGAAGGTGAGGGATCTGGAGGGGGCGACGGAAGGAGGAGCGTAGGGATAAGGCGCGCGCTCGGGGCGGTGCTCGTTGCGACGACGTGCCTCCGCGTAGGAGCGGGGGCGCAGGGAATCACGATAAGCGGGGGGGTGAGGAGATCTCCCGCCTACCTGTGATTACCGCACATGCTTACTCGTGTTTCCACCAATCGGGTCTGCTTTGGGAAGGGTTCCTATCTTGCGCACATCGTTGCAGGCGATGTCGGCGCGGGTCGATCACCGCGTGTCCTTCCACCCGGTCTCCACCACTTTGCCGCAGCTGGAACAGCCGCCGCCCTCGTAAGCCCGCTTATGTTGGGCCGCCTTTGCCTCCGCTTCGGTCGGCTTGACATCGCAGGCGGATGAACTGCCGGGCTTAAACTTGTAGCCCTTCTGTGTCAGGTACGCCTGAAAGTGATCGAGAACCGTTTGGGATAAGACAGCAGGAATCATCCATGTTCCACCGACGTTGGCGCCCACGGCATACGGCCCCCTCGGTCGACCCGGCTTGGCCCCGATGTCGAAGACGCCCGTGTAATAGGTGTCGATTCCCGCATCGCCCGAGGTCGAGCAGGAGATAAAAAACGTTGCCGACTGGGCAGACAAGGACTGTGGTGCAATCGACACCAACAGGAACATCGAGAAGAACAGAGGTCCGAAGTACGCTGGAACTTTCATTTTTCGCATTGTTTTCGTCTCCCTGAGAGGTTCTGAACTGCGGCTGATTTCTGGTAGGCCTATAACCCGTCCCTTACTGGTTCTTCCAGCCGGTCTCCACGATCTGTTTGTTTGCTTGTTTGTATGACTCTTCCAATTTCTGCTTGCTGCCCGGGGCTTGCTCGGACCCGCTTGTCCGTCCAACACACGTGATGGGATAGTTGGAGTCGCTCTTGTAGGGGTACTTTTGCTGGAGGAACACGAGGAAATCCTTTGCGATATTTCTGAAACTGACTTGCCGCATCCCACTGCTCGGTGGGTCTGCTTTCCCTATGAAAACTTCGCTGAAATAGATCACCGGCGCGGAACGGTCGGAGAGGCAATACACGTACATTTCTCCTGACGACGGCGCGGGTGCTGCCGTCTGCGCGTCGAGCGCCTGCGTGGCCGCCATCGGTATCAGAAAAGCGGCTATCAGAAACATCGAGAAGAACAGGGGCTCGAGGTAAGTTGGAACTGTTCTTTGTCGCATGGCTTTCGTCTCTCTTGGAGATTCCGGATTGTGCCTGGGGCCCGGACTACGCTAAGACTTTCATTTCGCCGCATGGCTTTTCGAGCCGCCGAACCTTAGTCCTTATCCCCCCAGGTCCACCGTTACCCGATACACCGACCCATTCTTCACGCCCAAAAAGCGGAACGTATGCGAGTCCAGGAAGCGCGCGACATTCCGATTCACTTCCAGGAAGTCGTCATAAGCGGGCCCGGTCTTTCCATCCACCGCAAGCGAATACTTATTCGCGTCCCAGATCATGGTGGCGAAGTGCTTGCTGTCGGGTGAGAATTCTGGAAACTCGTACGTGCTGTAGCCGTGCATAATCTCCTGACCGTCGATGCTGATCGCATCTTTGCTTACGCCGTCCGTCTTCCCCCAGCCCCAAGCGAGCCGCGTTCCGTCGCCGCTGAAGATGAGCGGAGGGAAGTCGATGTGCGGCGGTCCGGTTCGGGTGGTGAAGGGAATCAGGAACGTGACATTCGTGGCCACGCCATCGCGGATGAACTGCCAACCGGAGACATTCGCATGGACCGCGTAAGCATAGTGCTTGCCGTCCGCGCTGAAGCTCATTGAGTTTGGAACCAACTCCTGGAAACGCGGGCTCGCTTTTCCGTCGATCACCATGCGGGTACCGGCCTGCGCCGATTTTGCCAGATAGGCAAAGCGGTCACCGGTGTGGCTGAAGACAAAATTGCTGACCCCATTACTGTCCTCACCCGGCATCTCCTGCCCGTCGTACACAACGAAGGCCGAGTTGCGATTTCCCACATACAGATAGTGCTTGGAATCCGGACTGAACTGAAACACGCCGATGCCGTCGTAAGCCCGACCCGCCTTTCCGTCAATCACTACTGCAAAGCCTCCGGGAACCTGCTTGATGTAGGCGAACCGTTTTCCATCGGGGCTGAACAAGACGTATGGCTGGACGGCGCTTCCTCGTCCGGATGCGTCCACCACCGCGAAGGGAAGTTGGACGGGACCAAGGTCTTGGTCGTCGACGTACAAGCCGGAGCTGCCGATCTGGGTCGCGGTTGCGCCGTTCACTTGGGCTACGGTTGAGTAAGCAACGCGGGCGTTCGACGCGATGACCATATTCCGGATGTCGCCACGCGGCGCGCCCAGGACGCCATCCACACCCACACCCCACCCGCTTCCGCTTGCGGCGGCGATGAAGGCGTAGTGGGTGCCGTCATCGTTCACCAGAAGATTTTTTAATCCTCCGTAGGTCGGACCCTGCTTGTCATTCACGACCAGGTGCCATTGATGGTCCTTGGTTTGGGCGATATAGATCAGCTTGTCCGCGACAAAGGCGACCTGGCCCACGTCGATAAAGTTGTATTCCGGGCTTTTTACTCCATCGAGGTACATATAGAAGCCGCCCGACTCACCCGGAGTCCCGGCATGCGCCATGACCGCGACGTGCGCTCCGCTCGGGCTGATCAGGCACTGGTGCCCACCCCCACTAACCGGGTAGCCGGGGTTATGAATATGCATCTCGTTCATCTTGGGCACGGGACTGCCCGAGGCGAGGTCGGTCCCAGGTTTGACGCTGGCAATTGTGAACGCCGTTTTGCCATCCCGTACCTCAACCAGATCGTTGCCGCTCTGAGCCACGTACGCCGAGTGCTTGCCGTCGGCGCTGAACACGAAGTCAATGGCTTCCCCGCCCCAGGTATGCGCAGCATGGTCGAACTCAGGGCCGTCCACTCCATCGATGATGATCAGCTCACGGCTTCCGTGCATCGCGGGGACTGCGTAATGCCCGCCGTCGGGACTCACAACGAACATCGCGGCCTGCTTGCTGGGCCCCAGCAACGTCTCCTGGATGTTCGCAGCCAAGGCTCCCCCCGCTGCGGGCTGATTCGTCATCGGCGAATTCGGCGCACCGGCCGGATTTACTCCGCCGCCGCCCGCAGGCGCAGGCGCCGCGGAGGGTGCGGCAGACGCGGTTGCCCCGCCGGAATTCGCCGCCGGAGGCTGGCTGAGCACGAAGGTCAATGTAGACCCCCGCGGCAGGACGACGCGCTGGCCCACCGCAACCGCCGTCACTGCCGAAGGCGCACTCACGTGCTGCCCGAACCCGCCGCGGATCGAGCTCACCGCGCTTACCGCGCTGCCTGCGGCGCTCTGCGCGGCAGAGGTCACGCTGGCGGAGCCGCTCGCGACCGCAACCGGATGGCCGTTGATGGTTACCGACGCGAGCTGCGCGGCATAGCCCGATCCACTTTTCGTCAGCGTGACGGCCGCGACCGCGCCCTGCCGGATGGTGACGCCGTTGCCCGCGTCGACCGCCTTGGTTACCGAGGCGCGATACTGCTTGCCCGCGGGATCACTTGCGGAATTCACGGCGTCCATCATTCTGACCACCACCGACGTGCCCGCAGCCGGAGCGGTTTGCGTTTGCGCGTGCAACGCCTGCCCAGCGTTTATCGAAGCGGAAAGGAGCAACAAGGCGACTACCAGCCCAACGTGCGTTGACGCGCTCACTCGGCGCATGACTCTCCCTTCCGTCGGCGCGACGGGGTTGGCGGCGAATTCGTGAACGGCCTCATCATGGGAGCGCTACGCGCACAAAGTGAGAGACGTTTACAAAACTTTGTGCGACGCCCCCTTGCGATGTCTACAGCTTCCGCACCTGGGCGATGGTGGTGAGCATCGCGCGCGCCTTGTTCTCCGTCTCCTCCCATTCGTTCGCGGGCACAGAATCGGCGACGATCCCCGCGCCGGCTTGCACCGATGCGACTCCGTCGGCGATGACGCACGTGCGGATGGTGATCGCGAGATCAATTCTCCTGTCACCGGCCGCGATGTAGCCGATCGCGCCGGCGTACGGCCCGCGTCGCTCGGGCTCGAGCTCATCGATGATCTGCATCGCGCGCACCTTGGGCGCTCCCGTCATGGTGCCGGCGGGGAATGTTGCTGAAGAGCATCGATTCACTGATGGTGCCGTGACACCTTGCGCCACGTGCGCGCAATCTCGCGATCTGGCGGTGTTGGCGACGTGCTCGCATCGTTGTACGATGGTCATGGATCACTCATTGCCGGAGCGTGCGCCATGCCGGATCCGTCCCCCCGTCGCTTTCTCGCCACGCTCGGGATCGCGGCGATCACCCCATCGCTCGCGCGCCAGATGATCGAGTCGCCGACCGTCGCGGGAACGTCCAGATCAACCCCCGCATCGCGCGGCGTGCGCGTGCGCACCATCGCCGCCGGCGTCGCGATGGAGCGCGGGCTTGATCGCGAGGCCGTCGCGCGCGCACTCGAGATGCTCGCGCGCGCGAAGAAGCGCTTCGAGGCGGACGGCTACGAGGTGCAGACGACGCGCATCACGATGCCGCCGGTGATCGCCGCGCTCGATGCGAAGGGGCGGCGCGCCGCGCTCGCTCCCATCGCCGACATCGATGCGATGGTCGCCGCAAAGGCCACGGTTTGCAGCCTCGGCCCCGTCCTCACCGCGGATCGTGCCGACGATGATCTCGCGCCGTGGTCAGCGGAGTTGGTGAAGGCGACGAAGAGCACCTTCTTCAGCGCCGTGGTGGCATCACCCGCGAACGGTGTCGCCGCGCACGCTGCCCGAGTGGCCGCTGAGGTAATGCGGGCCGTAGGTGGCGCAGTCGCAGACGGGAAGGGAAGCTTCCGCTTTGCCGCAGCGGCGAACATTCCGGCGGGCACGCCGTTCTTCCCCGTCGGTTGGCACGAGGGAACGAGCTCGCTCGCCATCGGCCTCGAATCGGCTGATCTCGTGCGCTTGGCGTTCGCCGAGGCGAGTGATGTCGAGGACGGACGTCGCCGGCTCACCGAGCGGATGACTGCGGAACTCCGTGCCGTGGAGAAGATCGCGTCCGCGATCGCCGCCGAAGAGAAAGTGCGCTACGGCGGAATCGACCCCTCGCCGGCGCCGATGGGCGCGGTGAGCATCGGTGGTGCGCTCGAGGCGCTGAGTCACGTTTCGTTCGGCGATGCCGGAACCCTGCGCGCGTGCGCCGTGGTGACAGAGGTGCTGAAAAGCATTCCGGTGCTGCAGTGCGGCTACGCTGGACTGATGCTGCCGGTGCTCGAGGACCAGGTGCTCGCAAAGCGCGCGATCGAGGGGCGATATGGGCTCCGAGACCTGCTGCTCTTTTCGAGCGTCTGTGGTACCGGACTCGATGTCGTGCCGATTCCGGGGGACACGCCGATCGACACGATTGCGAACATCATTCTCGATGTTGCCGCGCAGTCGGTGAAGCTGAAGAAGCCGCTCTCTGTCCGCCTCTACCTTGCACCGGGCACGAAACCCGGCGACGCGATGCACGTCAACGATCCGCTGCTCACCGATAGCGTGGTCTTTCGCGCGTAACGCTACATCACGCTCTTCGCGCCGTCGCCCTTCGTGAACAGCATGCTCGCGTGCTTGTCGCCCGCCACCGACTGCACGATGTTGATCTGATCGTCGAACAGCTCGCTCAACATCTGGTCGGAGAGCTTGAGCGCAGTGGGCGCCGGAGCGTTCGCGGCCCGCACACAGAGCCAGAGCAGATCGTTCGCGCGTCGGGAGCCGCACCACGTGAGCGGCATCGCGTGACCGCCCGCATCGCTGAGCCGAAACGTGCTGCTCACGTACGCGAACGCGGCAGCATCCGAAATGCGATCGTCGTTCGGCGTGGCGGCGCCCGCGTGCTTCGCCACCGCCGCCGCGAAGTCGCCCGCGAAGACGCGAATGCTACCCTCGAGCACACCGCCCTTCGCGTCGTACGTGATCTGAACGAGCGTGGTATGCAGCGGATGGTCTACGCCGCGCGACGCACCGAGCGAGATCGCGACGCACCACGCCGAGATCCCGATAGCGCGCAGCGCGCGCGCGCCGCGACGCATTACCACGGCGCCCGCTGGATCGCCCAGTGCGCCGCCACGACGGCCACCAGCGACGACACGGCCACCACGCGCACCCTGAGCGGCGACGGCGCGCGCGCCGGCAGCTTCACCCACGCGATCGCGCGATCGATGCCGAACAACACTGAAAATGCCGCGATTAGCACCACGATCTGTCCGAGTTCGATCCCCACGTTGAAGCCGAAGAGCGGAAGCGCGACGTGATCGACGAAGAGGCTCTTGAGATAGCTCGCGAAGCCTGCACCGTGCACGAGCCCGAACACCCCTGCGAACACCGGACGATATCGCCCGTTCCACGGCGCGCCGCCGCGATCCTTGACGACGATGTTCTCGATCGCCGTGATCATGATCGTCAGCGGAATCAGAAACTCGACGAGGCTGGGGGAGATCGTAAGTACTCCTGTCACCGCGAGCGCCAGCGTGATCGAGTGCCCCACCGTGAACGCCGTCACCACCCAGAGCGTCGAGCGCCAATCCTTGAACCGGTAGATCGCCGCGAGCGCCAGAAGAAAAAGGATGTGGTCCATCGCGCTGATGTCGACGATGTGCCGGAAGCCCAACTGGATGTACGTCGCGAGATCGCTCATTCCGCCGCTCCTGCCTCGAGATACGGGTTGAGCGTGCGCGCGTGCTCGAGCTCACTCGCCGCGAGATCCCTTTTGCCGAGCGCGCGATCGATCATAGCCACATGGTAGAAGAGCATCGCGTCCTGCGTGCCGAGCGCCATCGCGTGGGTCATCGTCTCGCGAGCTTCCTCGTTGCGGCCACTCGCGTGCAGCGCCCACGCGACCACATCGTAGCCGTAGATGTCCTGGCGCGTGTGCAGCTCGTCCTGCGCCTTCGCCAGCACCTCGCTCACACGACGGCCGTGGTTGAGCAGGAAGAGGCTCCATTCGCGGTGATACGCCGTCGTCTGCTTCGAGACCGCAACCTCCATCGCATGCGCGTACTCCTCGGCCCTCGAGCTATCGCCGAGTGCGAGATACGAATCGCTGATGACGCCGAGCGTCGCCGGATCGAAGCTCACCGCAACGGAGCGTTCGCCATAGTCGACGGCGCTTTTCCAGTCGTGGCGCACGCCCTCGAGCTTCGCTATCGCGCTCAGCAGCCGGTAGTCATCGGTGTGCGCCGCGAGTCCGCGCTGGTAGTCGCTCGCGGCCTCATCGATCTTGCCGCGACGCAGCTGCAGGTCGCCAATGCGCAGCCAGAACCACGCCTTCTGCTCCGCCGGCACCTCGGGCCTGTCGACGACCGCCAGCAGTGCTGCATTCATCAGGCGGTACGCCGAGTCGGGATGTCCCTCGAGCTCGGCCCAGCGTGCGAGCCGCGGCGCCACGGAGAGATCGCTCGTGTTCCCGGCAATTGAAGCGAAGCTCGCGCGCGCGTCGCCATAGTGGCCGAGCTCCATCTGGATCTCGCCGACGGACGCGCGGAAGGCGGCGTTGGAGGTGTCGCGCTCACTCAAGCCCTCCGCTATTCCGAGCGCGTCGCCGAAGCGATGCTCGGAGAGGAGCGACGCGGCGAGCGCCTGGCGCGCCTTCGTGTTGTGCGTGCCGCGATTGTTGAGCGACTTGCGCGCGGCGGCCTCGGAGCGAAGCACGTCCTGATAGTCGCCAGTTGCACGGGCGCGGCGCATGTAGAAGAGCGCGAGTGTGCCGAGCGCCATACCGCCCGTGGGATCGCTGTGCGCGACGCCCTCGTAGAAGACGATGTTCGAGTCGAGCATCTGCGCCGGCGTCAATCGCGCCTGCGACGATGCGACGACCACGACTTTCGGCGCGCGACCTTCAGTGTACCATAGCAATCCGCCCGACACCGCTATTCCGAGCAGCGAGAGCGCGAGCCAACGAAATCTGTTCGACATTGTATGCTCCGCATGCCTTACGTGTGCCCGCCGCGGATCGCGGCGGGACACGTGTGGGCATCATGCCGGTGGCTTGAGATACGGGAACGCATCCGTGTGACGCACTGGATCCGGAACGTTGTCCGTGCAGAGCGGGAGCTGGAAATTGTTGCAGACCTTGTGCGTCGGATCGCCGAGGAGCGTGCCGAAGATTGCCGTGAGTCCGGCGTCGACGACGTCGTCGCTCGGCTTGCGTCCGCCGTAGCCGTTCGCGAGCGCCCAGCTCAACCATCCAGCGGTCGCCGGATCCTTGTCGAGCTGCACGATGAGCATGTCGGGGAGCAGCACCGATGCGAGCGTGTTGCCGATGACTGCATCGCGACCAAAGGCGGCCGGGAACGCCATCACCGCTGGTGCGAACGCAACGACATCGCCCGCGGGGCCGGTGGCGCCGTGAAACGGGTGGTCGCGCTTCGCGAGAAAGACTTCACTCACGAGCGGATTGCCCAGGCGTTGCACCTGGTTGTATTCGCGAGTGGATGGTCCGGTGGAATTGTTGTTGTCGCTGCCGCAGGCGGTGAACGCCAACAGCGCGGTTGCGAGCGCGGGGCCGATGATCCGGCGTACGGCGCCGCGACGAATGATGCCGTGTCGCATGGAGGGTTTCCTCTGTGAAGTGCGCGTAGTGGAAGTCATCAGCGGCTGATCGTGCCCCAGATGCCGATCTTGTCGCTCGCGGTGCCGTGGAGCTGCGATTTCGGAAGCTCGATCACGATCGACAGCACGTTGAACGGATGTCCGCCAGAGCCGCCGAGGATGTCGACGGCGCTGCCGGGGGCGCGGAAGGAGCTCGCGGTGGCCGTGTCGGGGAGCATCGAGAGCGGGCCCGTGACTGGCTTGCGATCGGGGATGATGCGGAAGAACTGCTCGAGATCGATGTAGAACGGATCCTGTCGCGGACCGGCGAACAGCTGCATGCCGGAAGCGCTGCCGAGCACCATCGCAACCTTGCCGCTGACGGTTGGTGCGGATGACGAGACCGTGTTGCGCATCGCGCCGACGACGGGCGGCGCCATCGGGCCGCGTACTTCGACCGTCTGATCTGCGCCGCTGCCGTGGAAGGTCACCTGGATCACGAGATCTTCGTTCGCGTCGCCGGTGTTATCGATCTTGAACTGGTACAGGAGATTATCGTCGAAGCTGGTGACGCCTGGCGCGGCTTCCGCCGGCGTGAGAAGCGCCCAGCTGTTGAGCACCAGCGCGATGCGATCCGGCGTCGCGCCTGGGAACGCGTACACATCCGTCATGTCCATTGACGGATTGAGCTCGACGTCGGCCGTGTCCTGATGGTCCGATGCGAGACTGCGCTTGACGAGAACTCCGCTTGCCGTGAGCACCACGGCTATCACCGCGAACCACATTCGCGGCTTCGTTCCGAACCTATTGAGCCATTGCATGGCTGCCCCCAAACGAGTGAGAATGGGTCGCGAAAGCGACCGAGGCATCGGGCGATACCGGGTTCTCTACGTCGGGTCCGTCGGCTTGGATCTGTACAGGGAAAACGAACAGGAGTGGTTAGTTAGACCGCTCTGTTCACTCAGCCTTCATTGCCCCAATTAGGAATGGGGTCGTGGTCGGCTGCGCGGAGCCGCCCATGGGCTCCGTTGTGACGGCGATTGCGGCGAGCGAATCGCTCGAAACCGCGTACGTGGCCTGCAGCATGGCGGAGCCGGTGGGGGTCGGCTCGAACATCCCCGCGCTCACCTTCTTCTTGTCCTTCATCACGAGCCACAGCTGATAGGTGTGGCCCGGGGACATCGGCGGGAGGTTGTACGCTACGAAGGTCCAGCGATTCATCGGCTGGTTCCAGAACATGCGCGCGTACGGCTGGCGCGCGCTCGTCGCGTTCGCGTCGATCACCATCACGCCGGGCCCCGACAGCTCGCTGATCATCGCCTGCTGGTCCGACAGCCGCTTCTTGAGCGCCGCGTTCTCGCTATCGTACGAGCTAGTGGCGGCCAGCAGCTGGACGTGGGCCGCGTGCTCGTTCGCGCCGTACGCCACCGCTCCCGCGGCGAGCACGAAGGTCGCGGCCGCGAGCCACATCCAGTACGGCGAGCGACTCGATGTGAATGGCAGCGGGGGAGACGCCGGCTGTGTGGCGGGTGACGGCTTCCGAATCGGCGTGACGTTCGCGCGATCGGCGACCGCGCGCCCCATGAGCCGCGCGCGGATGAGCGAGCCACGCTCCGGCGCGAGTGGTCGCGCGGGGAGCGCCGCGCCGATCGACGCGACGCTGTCGCGCATCTCCGCGAGCTCGCGCGTGCACGTCTCGCAGCTGCGCGCGTGCGCCTCGAGCGCCTTGCGATCCGAAGGCGAGAGCGCGTCGAGTGCCGCGAGTGCGAGCAGCTCGCGCACGGCGTCGTGGCCCATGGTCTCGCTCACCGCGAGAGCTCCCGATGCTGCGCGAGCGGCGCGCGCAGCTTCTCGAGCGCGAGTCGTGCGCGCGTCTTCACGGTGCCGAGCGGGAGCGAGGTGCGCGCGGCGATCTCGCTCTGACTTAAGCCCGCGAAGTAGGCAAGCTCGATCACCTCACGCTGCTCGGCCGGCAGCCGCGCGAGCGCGACCGCGATGTCGCGCGCGCGCTCCGCGGACTCGGCGTCGCGCTGCGGATCCGGAGCGGCGGCCATCGCATCGGCGCGATCGCCGGCGTCGGGCGACGTTTGCGCAGTAGTGTCGAGCGGATCCTCGGCGCGCCGGCGCCACGCGCGCTGGCGATCGAGTGCGCGGCTTCGCGCGATCGTCGAGAGCCACGTGGAAACGGCGCCGCGCGATGCGTCGTATCGTGATGCTTCGCGCCACGCCTGCCAGAACGTCTCCTCCACTGCATCCTCCGCCTCGTCTGCCTGGCCGAGCAGGTAGTACGCGATCGTGTGAATGGACGTTGTGTACCGGTCGTAGAGGGCGCCGAGTGCTGCCTCGTCGCCGGTGGCCATACGCGCCACGAGGGCCGCGTCTGGATCAGCGGCTTTCGGGAGCACTGGCTTCTATAGTGGGTACGTTCACAGAGTTCGCGGCGGATTCATCCAGGGGGGAATTTAGGACGGAGCGAGCAGGGCGCCAGGCGCACGTGCCCGCATGTCGGCCTAATTCACGTTGAAGTCAGCCCTTTCGGCGGGTACACCCGAATTCTGGTCCGCTGGGAGTGTCGTTTTGACATCGCGGGCGGCTTGGCCCAAACTCCGGGGATCGGAGCGAGCGAGGATCGAGACGCCGACTATCCCCAAGGTCACCGACACCCACAGGAGACGACCTCTGTTCCGTCGCCAGAGCGCGTGATGAAGCGACTCTCCGAGTTGCTCCGCGGGGGAATCCCCGCGATTGTCTGGCCGCTCTGTATTCATTGCGGGCGCCTCCTGCCGGTGGACGACGCCAGCTGTTCGCGACCGATCCTGCCTCGCACCCGCGCCCGAATCAGTTCTCACTATTCGCCATTGTGATCACTACATAATGAGGTCCTCCATCGTCACTGAGCTCGATCGCACGCTCGTTGGTTGCGCGGCCATCGACTTCCACGTGAGCCACACCGGAGCTCACCCCCGCCGGATTGCGCACCACGATCGTGTACACGCTCGACCCATATCTGTAGTCGATTGTGAACTCCCGCCATGCGGTCGGCACGCATGGTTCGATCGAGAGCCGGTCACCACGCTTGGTGAAGCCAAGAATGCCCTCGAGTGCCACTCGGTACATCCAGCTCGCCGATCCAGTGTACCACGTCCATCCACCCTGCCCCAGGCGGCTAGTCGCCGTATACACGTCGGCGCACACGACGTACGGCTCAACCTTGTACTTGGCGACGTCATCGTACGTACGCGCGTGGGTGAGCGGATTGAGCATTTCGAACAAGTGGTACGCGCGATCCCCATCGCCGAGCATAGCCGTCGCCAATACGGTCCAGAGCGCGGCATGCGTATACTGCGCGCCGTTCTCGCGCACGCCGGGCACGTAGCCTTTGATGTACCCCGGATCGTGCGATGAGCGATCGAACGGCGGCGTCAGCAGCATGATGAGCCGCGCGTCTTCTCGCACGAGATGCTCATTGACCGATTGCATGGCGCGGCGGGCGCGCGCGGGATCGCCCGCTGCGGAGAGAACGGACCAGCTTTGTGCGATCGAATCGATGCGGCATTCCGTGTTGTCAACCGATCCGAGCGGCGTGCCATCGTCGAAGTAGGCACGGCGGTACCACGCCCCATCCCACGACGTTCGCTCCACCGCGTCGGAGTAGGCATCCGCGCGCTGCCGGCAACGAGTCGCTACATCGCCGTCATGTCGCGCGTCGGCATGCCCAGCAAAGCGACGCAAGGTCGCGATGAGAAACCAGGCGAGCCACACGCTTTCGCCCTTGCCCTCGGTCCCCACGCGGTTCATGCCGTCGTTCCAGTCGCCGCATCCGATAAGCGGAAGGCCATGTGGCCCAATCGTGCACGCGCGATCGAGCGCGCGCACGCAGTGCTCGTACAGCGTCGCCGTCTCGTCGCTCGCGTGCGGCTCCTCATACGATTCCTGTTCGCCGGGCGCGAGCGGTCGTTGTTCAAGAAAGGGCGCGCGTTCGTCCCACACTCCACGATCGCCCGTGACGCATACGTACTGGTCCGCCACGAATGGCAGCCAGACGAGATCGTCCGAGAACCGCGTGCGCACGCCACGGCCACTCGGCTCGTGCCACCAGTGCTGGACGTCGCCCTCTTGGAACTGCCGCCCGGCGCATCGCATGAGGTGCGCGCGCGCAAGGCCGGGCTCGGCGTAAAGGAACGCCATGCAATCCTGCAGCTGATCGCGGAAGCCGTAGGCGCCGCTCGACTGATAAAGCGCAGAGCGCGCCCACATGCGGCACGAGAGCGCCTGGTAGAGGGACCAGCGATTGACGATGGCGTCGAACTCGGGCGAGGGCGTGCGCACCCTGATCGTCGAGAGGCGGTTGTCCCATCCGCGCACCGCCGCGTCGAGCGCCGCAGTCGCGGCGGCTGGAGTGGCGAGGCGTGAGATGATCGCGCGCGCTTCGTCCTCACTCGACGCCGCGCCCAGGAGCACCGTGACTTCTCGCGTCTCGCCAGGGTGGAGCGTGAGGTGGCATCGAAGTGCGGCGCACGGATCGTAGCCAGGTCCCGTCGTACCTGAGAGCGCGTCGACTGAGAGTGCCGCGGGCGCCACGAGATCGCCATTGCGTCCGATGAACTCCTCCCGATTCGCCGTAAAGCTCGACACAGGCTCGCTCACCCACGAAAACGCGACGCGCGATGTGAAATCATCGGCGAAGAAGTTCTCGGCGAATACGGCTCCCGTCGCCTCGTCGCGCCATGTGTGCAACTGATGCCGGGTGTGCTCGCGCTGCGCGCCGAGCGCCCACTCGACGAAGGTCGTCAGAGTAAGTCGTCGCACGACGGGACCGCGATTCGTCAGCGTGAGGCGGGAGACCTTTACCGGGTCGAGCTCCGGCACACCGAGCACGAGCTCGCTGGCGATGTTGTGGCGCTCATGCGTGAAGGTAGTGCGACCGGGCGCGTGACGTACAGTGTACGCCGGAGCTGGGCCGTCCACCGCGGGCGCCGGTCCCGGAGTCGGCGTCCAAATCCGCGCGAACTCTTGGTCGCGCAGGTAGATGACTTCGCCACACGGATCGCATACCGGATCGTTGTACCACGGCGTCAAGCGAAAGAAGTAGCTGTTCTCGACCCACGCGAAGCCGCCTCCGCGTTCGGTCACGCAAAAGCCTGCATTCGGATTGGCGATCACGTTCGCCCACGGCGCGGGCGGCACTGACGCGCCAGCGACGCGTATCTCGTAGTAGCCCTCGTCAGTCAACCGACCAAAGCTGTTTGCGAGGTCGATCGCTTGGTGCGGGCCACCATCTTGAATCGCGCGTGCGTTCGCGGCTGTCGTGGCGCTCGCGATAGCAGGGAGGATTGGTAACGGTGGCGACTGCCGACGCGTGCGAGTTGCGGTCGCCCACGGATCTTCGGACGCGATCAGCGTCGTGCCGGATGCCGCATCGTGCACTTTGCCAAGTCCGACGCCGTCGCAGGCGATCGTGATGCGCGCCGTGGCGCGAAGCAGCGCGACATCTTCGTCAGTCATGCCGTCGGAGCGGCGCACAAACACGCCACCTGGCCGATCGATCAGACCGCCCTCACTGGAGGTGCGAACGATCGACATGATCCGATCGTGCAGGTCCTGCACGTACGAGTGTGCCTCCGCGTTCAGGATCACCAGATCCGCGCGTACCCCTTTCATGCGCCAATACTTGTGCGCCACCAGAAGCTCACGCACGCTGGGCAGGCCCACCGCATTGCCAATGGTCCCGAGGACAAGTGGCCAATCGCCGGAGATGCCGTGCATCCACAATGCGCGCTGTCCTCGTCGATTCTCCGCGCGTACCGTGACGGAGGCGCGCAGTTCCTCGTTCGGATAGATGAGCGCACCGGCCAGCTCCTGATACAGCGCCGCGTCCGACGGCGACACGTCCAGATCGCGCAGCTCGACTTGGGCCGTGGTCGACGACAGCGATAGCGCGCGGTCGGCTGCGCGAAGATCGCGATACCGGTCTGCCACCTGGCGCGCTTCGTCGCGCGAATCCGCGACGAGCGTGGTGAACGCCACCGTTGCCGATCGCCCAGGCTTGAGCCGCAGACGGACGCTGAGCGCAACGATCGGATCGAGCACGGCACCGACGCTGCGGGTGAGCGTTGCGGTATCGTCGAGCGCGCGCGGGTTGCGCGAAGTGCGGCCGCGCCCGAGGAACTGCGCGCGGTCAGTCTCGAATCCCACATCGCCGACGCGTTCTGGACCCGTCGCCACGACGTGTGCACACCACGGACGATGCTCGCTGGCGGTTCGCGGCCGACGACTTGCGAGGATCACACCGCCTGGCAGCCACTCTGTTTCCACGAACAGGTTCTGAAATGCGGGATGCGCGCGATCGGCGTCTGGATCGGTGAGCACTACTTCCCCATAGCTTGTAAGCTCGATGTCCCTCGTTGAGCGCGAGCGATTCGTCAGCGTCACCACTCGCACTTCGGCGCGATCGCGCTGCACGACGACGATATCCGTTCGTGTACCGATGTCTCCATCCCGCCGCACGAAAACCGCGCGATCCGTGGCGAAGCGCACCCGATAGGTGTCGGGCTCCGCGGCAGTCGGCTGATACGTCACCGACCAGAGACGCTGGGCCGAGACATCCTTTACGTAGATCCAGTGCCCCGTGTCATCCCGTGTCGCATCCGCGCGCCAGCGCATGACCGCCATCCCGTGCGAGCGGCTGTAGCCGCTGCCCGCGTTGGTGATGAGCGCACAGTACGGAACGCCGCCCAGGAGTGACACCCGCGGCTCTGCGGTTGCAGCGCTGTCGAACTCGCGGACGACCGGCGCGGGGCGCGTCCCGTGCGGGGGCTCGGGTTCGGCAACATCCGGTTGCGATGACTGTGCGACATAGCGGCGAGGCACACGCTCGTCGAGCAGCAAACGCGCCGCGCGAGAGACGGGGTCGGCCATGAAACGCCGTTGCCACACGCCCTCGCCGCCGATGACGTCGAGGGCGTTCCCGAATGCGGCCAGACTCATGCCGATGTGGTGCGCCATCGACGTTCGAACGATTGCGCGTGTCGAGTGCGGATCAGGGCGCGAGTAATCAATCGCGTCGTAAAAGCCAAAATCGCCGAGCGCGCCAGCACGTTCCAGTAATTCCAGATTCCGCAGCGCGTCGTGCGGATCGGTCAGGACCGCGAGCGCGCTCGCATACGGCGCAATTACCAATTCGTTCGCGAGCCGGCGTTGGAGTGCGAGATCGGGAACGCCAAACGCGCGATACTGATAGGTGTGGTGTTGGTCGCGCCCATTGTACGCCGATTCGGAAATGCCCCACGGCACGCCCCGCGCGCGCGCGTACACGATCTGGCGGCGCACGGCCGCGCGGTGCGTCTGATCCAACAGTGAATAGGGCTGCGAGGGCAAGACGAGCACCGGCATGAGATACTCGAACATGCTCCCGCTCCACGAGACGAGTGCCGTACGACCGGCGTGCGAGGTAAGCGCGCGGCCGAGCCGAAACCAATGCTCCGTTCGCGCATCGCCTTTTGCGATCGCGATGAAGCTCGCAAGACGTGCCTCGGACGCGAGCAGATCGTACGACGACGGGTCGAGTCGATTTGCACGTTCGCTAAATCCGATCGCGAACAAGGCTCGACGCTCGTCCAGGAGCATTGTGAAGTCCATGCCCAACGCGATCGCCCGCGCACGTTCCGCGAGGCTCCCGAGGCGCCCGAACTCAATGGCCTCGGCCTCGCCAGGCGCGCCCCGCACGTTGTCGGCGAGCTCGCGGCAGGCCGACGCGACCGCAATCAGGTGGCCGGCAAGATTGCCAGAATCCACGGTCGATACGTACGGTGGCTCCAGGACCGCCAAGTCGGAAAGACGGTACCAATTGTAGAAGTGGCCGCGCAGCCGGCGCATTGACTCCATGGTGTCGAGCGCCCGTGTCAAGCGCGTGATCAGTTCGGCGCGTTCGATAAACCCGAGGTCGAATGCCGAAACCGTCGCGAGCAGTTGCAGGCCGATATTTGTCGGCGAGGTCCGGTCGGCGACAACGGGGTTTGGCGTCTCCTGATAGTTGTCCGGCACCAGCCAATGCGTCTCCGCACGCACGAAGCAGTCGAAGTAGCGCCAGTGGAGCTTCGCGTACCGGAGCAACGTGGCGCGTTCGGACATCGACAGCGCGAGATTGCCGCGAAGGAGCGGAGCGCTGATTCGGCGCGCAATCCACGGTGCGGCGAGCCAGCACGCCGCGAAGGGAAGTGCGAGCGCCATGTGAGAGACGACGGTGCCCCACGACGCCAGGACCACTCCGAGGAGCACGGCGAATGCCATTTCGTCCCGAACGTTCACGATCGCGGAGGCCTGCTCGGCTTGCGACGCCGTTTGCCATTCGAGCATGTGCCGGTGCGTGCCGTACGTGCGGACCAGTGCGCGGACGATCGCGTCGGTTGCGATGATGGCTTGATGGGGCAGGAACACGACGGCGAGCCCGACCTGTGCGAGCGCGGCCGCGACATCGCGCTCCAACGCCGCGTAGTACGGTCTCCACGACTGGCCAGGCGGTGGACGCATCGTCGCCAGAGCGGGTGCCGCCAGCCACTGCGTCGCAAAGATCACGAGCGCGACCGCTGTCCAGATCGCTGGCCGACCCGGAAGAACAGTCCAGCCCGCGACCAGCCACGCGAGCATCGCGATGGGCAGGAGACTCCGCCGCAAATTGTCTACGATCTTCCATCGGGAGAGGTTGGTGAGCGCCGTTCTGAGGCGCCCGCGCGCGAGCAGCAACGGCAGGAGCTGCCAATCGCCGCGAATCCATCGATGTTGTCGACTCGTGGCTGTGAGATAACGCGACGGATACTCGTCGAATATTTCGACGTCGGTCACGAGCCCGGCGCGGGCGTACGCACCTTCAATGAGATCGTGACTGAGCACGGTGTTCTCAGGAAAGCGTGACCCGGTCAACCGTTCGACAACGGCGATGTCGTAGATTCCTTTCCCGGTGTATGTGCCTTCGCCAAAGAGATCCTGATACACATCAGACACCGCAGAGGTGTAGGGATCGACGCCTGGATGGCCCGCGAAGATGGAGGCGAATCGCGATCGGTTGGCGCTCTCGAGCGTAACGGTGACGCGCGGCTGGAGAATGCCGTATCCTCGGACCACGCGTCCGCGTGCGGTGTCGACGACGGCGCGATTCAGCGGATGCGCGATCGTGCCTACGAGCGCCGCCGCTGCATCACGCGGCAACACTGTGTCGGCGTCGAGCGTGATCGCGAACCGCACTCCGGCTAGCCAACTGATGTCGCCCTCAACGGTGGAGAAGGCGCCGCGTGTACGGGCGAGCACAAAGGCGTTGAACTCGGCAAGCTTGCCGCGCTTCCGCTCCCACCCCATCCACACGCCTTCGTTCGGGTTCCATCGGCGCGGTCGATGCAAGTAGTAGAAAGGCGACGCATCTTCCCCGTATTCCCGGTTGAGGCGGCGGACACCCTCCACTGCTGCCTGGACGATGGCCGCATCGGTGTCACGTGTCTCCGAGTCGGCGTCGGTGAAATCGCCCAGCAGCGCGAAGCGGATCTCGGGGTCGTGATTGGAGAGGAATTGCGTCTCGAGGTGATCGAGGGCATCCCGGCTGGCACCCGGGTGATCAAGCAGCATCGGAACGACCACCATCGTGCGATGCTCAACCGGCACGCCATTCTTCGCGTGGTCGAGGCGCGACAGGCGTGCCGGAAGCACGAGCATCATCGCCAGCTGGTTGACGAGCGCGATCGCGACCTCGCTCACTGGCAGAAGCGCCAACATTGCCACGAGCGCGCGCGCGCCAAACGCTGTCGTGTCGGGCAATGGGGTGAGCACGATCGCGAGGAGGCCGATCGTCATCAGAGCGAGTGATCCGAAATAAAAGAAGCCGGGGCGATGCCCAACGAATCGTTGGATGCGCTCCGCAAGCGTGGGCCGGAAGCCAATAGCGCGTTCGAGCTCCCGACAACCGCTACCGAGCAGATAGTAGCCGACGTGTCCCGTCAGTCCCTGATCGTCTATCGCACTCGGATCGTCGGCGCTACGCCCCGTGGGGACCGGACGACTCGCCAATCCGATGGCGGCCGCCGCGACTGTAGGCTCCGGCATCGCCGCGCGCCTGGCCATCCGTTCGACGGTGTGACGATAGCGATCGCGCGTGTCGAACGTCATCGACTGATACACAGCCGCCGGGTCCGAGCGCAGTACGGCTTCGGTGGCGCTCATCGACTCGACGAATTCGGGCCAGGGGAAGCTGGCTACCGTGCGAAGGCTGGTGATGCTGTTCGCCATCACGAGTTGTGTCAACGCTAGACGCTGCATGGAGCGCTGCACGGCCTCCTCGACGCTCATCGCGTCTTCGGCGATCCACTGCTCGAGCCAGAGGAGCGGCGTGAAATCCGCGCGCGCCGCGCGAATCTGCTGGAAGAACCGCGTGAGAAAAGCTGGGGTGAGCTCCGGCGGATAGGCCACGAACGTGGCCAGCTCACGGGCGAGTCGCGCATTGGCAACTGCAGCCTTCGAAGTGGGGCGACGCACATTCGACAATCCGGCGCGCGCGGCCGCGGCGCCGCTTAACCCTTCCGTCGCCTTACGCGCAAGTCCGGGGATTTCGCCATGATCTGCCGCTGGTATCTCGTCGCCGGCGGCCTCGCGGAAACGACCAACCCATTCGTCCGCGCACACGACATCCGTCAGGTCGAGCGCTGTCCGCAGCGCCATGCGACGAACGTTCTCGAGCAATCCCATTCGGAGCATGACAGGCCACGCCCACAGCTCGCCCAGCGTGAGCGGCTCGACGCTTTGATACTCACGCGTCATGATCTCGATGTTTTGCTGATCGAGTTGGCCGTCCGTGTGGGCGATGAGCTCGAGGGCGATTTCGTAGACGCGAGGATAGCCTGACAGTGTGCCCGTGGAGAGCTTGGGCAGTGTGTCATAGTACCGGCGTGGCATGCTTGCCCGAATCTCGCGAGCGTGCTCAACGACAATGAAGAAGTTGTCCAGCAACCAGGCACCTGCGGGGCTGATATCTAGCCCTCGACCAGTCGCACCGAGTAGCGTGCGGCGAACGTCGCGCAACACGCGCTCAATATCGGTGAGCTTGGCCAACAATACCCCGAGCCCCCGCAGGCGGCGCACCTGAGGTGCCCCCTCGGGCTCGCTCCGTTGCCGTCGGGCAAGTTCACGTGCGGACTGGCCCAGTTGGTCCGCGCCGAACAGTTCTGGCATGGGAGACGAGACCGAGCACCACCCCTCGGCGGCTTCGCATTCACGCAAGCTGCGCGCGGTATCTCGCGCCTTGCGCATTGGCTCGCGATCGCCACTGAGAATACGTCGCAGGGTGGTCACGTGCGCCACGAAGCGCTGATGCCGCGACCGGGCGAGAGGCGGAGGAAAATCATGCTGGATCAACTCTCACGACTATCCGGCATGCCGTCTCGACCGTGCCTTGCGCGCCACGCCCGAAAATTCTCGTCAAATCGGCCGGTTTGACGCGTCGTCAGCATCAGGCGCAGTCGTGCGCAAACCCTCTCGAAGGTATCCGCGGGAGCTTCCCCTCGCGCGAATTCCGAGTAGGCCATTGTGCCGATCGCGCGCAGTTCTGCGAGTTGTCCTGGCGTGAGTTCGGACCCGTCGAGCAGTAACTCTGCTAACCTCACCACGTTCATTCTCGTAACTCCACTTCGACTTGGCCGGGCCGGCCGGGCCGGCAGGCGCGAATGCGCGAGGCCGCAGGCTCATCGAGCAGCCAGGTGAGGCGTCCCCGCACGGGGAGAATCGCCTGCGCCGGCAAGCGGTACGGCGCGTGCGGACCTTCTAGCACTTCTGCGATTCGATCGGCTTTATTAACCCCGGACACGACAGAAGTCACATTACGATCATCATTTATAATCAATGGCGTCAGGGTGATTCGCCTCATCGCGACTGCGTCGACGCACTCGGCCTGGAGTTGGAATTGCCCCGCTTCGGTGGAGCCGTGGTAGTTGGGATTTCAAGCGGCGGTTGGTGTCGGTGCGTGCTGTCGTTCAAAAGTGATGGGTGACCGTTGTCCGAGTGCGCAGTGACGACGGTGAGGGTTGTACCAGCCTTCGATGTAGCGGAAGATGGCGAGCCGCGCTTCGACATGCGACTGGAACGGCGGAAACGTATCGCTGGCAGGTCGACCGCTTCACGGGCGAGCGCATGCTCATTTCAGAGCTCACGCCCGCGGCGATTACGGCATGGCTTGCAACGCTCCACGTTACGCCCGGCACCGCTCGGAAGAATCTCTGCGCGCTTTCGAGCTTCGTACGCTACCAGCGCACGATCGGCGCGCTGGACCGGAACCCGCTCGAGCCTGTGACATCGGTCTCGACCGGATGCGCGCGCATCCCCGGCTTCAAGGCAATCACGCGAAACCGCTATGACGTCGTGATCGAACAGTGGGCGAAACCGTACCTCGAGCGACACCTCGCTCTCCACGACGTGAGTGCCCCGTCGGGCGGCGAGCCAATCGATGCGACAGCGCGACTCTTCGTGGGCGCTTCCCGCTACAAGGTGTACTGGTTTCACAAGCAGGCGTGTGCGCGGCTCAAGATCGACGATTTGACGGTCCACGATGCCCGGCACTCACTTGGGGTGCGCTGGCGGAGGCAAGGCCTGCCACTCGAGGTGATCGCCGCGCAACTCGGACCCGCCTACCGTGCTCCAGGTCGCGCAGATCTATGGTCGCTTTCAGCCGACGATGGACGAGCGCCAGGCGGAGGTGCGTTCGTGAGCAACACGCGCCGCACTGCGACTGCTATTACGACCTGAGCGGACAGCGTCTTCTTGACTTGCAACTGCTGATTGACTTGCAACTGCTGAGGCGGCCCAGCTCGTTGCGTGTGAACATTATGCGAAAGCCGGGACTCGAACCCGGACGGGTTTCCCCACTGGATCCTAAGTCCGGTTACAGGCCCGGCAGCGCAAAGCGCTCCCTCTCAGGAGTGGCACCGAGCGGCAGCAATAAGTACGAAATCGGCGCGTGAGTACGACCGCTACTACGACTCCGGCATCGACTCTGCCTCTGGAGCAATTGGGAGATTTGACGCCCCTCTGAGAATAGGCGCTCCCCCATGGCGGAGGGCTGCTGAGACCCGGCTAATTCGGCTGAATTTCGTCGGTCGCGCTACCAATTGCGCTACATCGCGCTCGGGCATACATCATCTTCGTCCCCCCCCGTTGCTGGAGTCAATGCCGAACGCCGAGATCAATCGACTGAGAAGTGCCATCACGATCGCCCTGCAGGACGGCAACGGGACGATGGCGAAGCGGTATCTAGAGATGCGGGGAGTGACCCGAGGCGCGGGCGATAGCATTCCCGAGCTTGTCGACCGGATCATCGGCCATCTCGAGTCGGGATCGCTCGCGCCAAGCGTTGGATGGGACTTGGTGCGCGAGATCTCGGAATTCGGGGACAAGCGCATCTATCTCTATCACGGCGATGGTCGCGCTTTACGGCGCGTGGAGGCCTCAACCTTTGGGTCACGTTTGGTGGCGTCGCTAGGCGTGGCGCGCGTTGCCGTGCTGCCGCAGGCTCCGACCATGAACTACGCGTACTTCGGCGACGGGCACGTGCGCGTCTCCTATTCGGAAACTCATCTGCGGGTTCGGGCCAATCGAGCGGTACGTGGCTATCTCGAGACGCCAAGCACCTGCGTTTGCGTTGTTGACGCTGATACACAGTCCGGGTTCGTCTACGTCGCGCTCGACACGCCAGGTGACGAGCATCCGCATGGCTCGACGGCTCTGAGTTACTTCGATCACTACCTTCGGGACGTCGCCCCGACGATCCTGGGGTGCACCTTAACTCCTATCGAGCTCCACGCCGCTCTTCATGCGATGGACAAAGAGAAGTACCGCAAAGTCGTGCGGCCAGCCGTCATCTTCGGTGATGGAAAAGGGGGAATGGGATTGCGCCTGAGCAACAAAGGCCGCGCCGATCTCCGCGACTACGATGAGTACGCGGATACGCAGAACAAGATCAAGCTTCGGAAACAGGCTCGGGTTACATGGTTGAAGACTGGTGGGCGCGTAAACCTCGATCGGGTGAGTGCCGGCGACTCGCTGATGCGAGAGATCAATACAGATGTTCAGGCATCGCCGGCCATGGTCAGGTTCGCTCGACACACGCTGTCGAGCGAGGCGGCTTTTGTGCTGCGGACGGTCCGTGAAATCGTTTAGTCGCGTGCTCGCCGATCACCCAGAGTGGCGGGAACCGCTTGCGCGTATCGTGGACGTGCTGCGAGACGTGCCGGACGGCGGTCTCATCGACCCTCTACTAGTGGCTAAGCTGTCCCTTCTCGATCGGCTCGAGACAATTGGCTATCTCGACATTTTGCACGAGGCGGGACTCGGTCAGTCAGTCGTACGCGTCGTCGATCACGACGGCGTTGAAGTCGAGAGATTCCCTTCCGTCGCCGACATACCCGCGCGCCTGGAAACCGAATTCAGGGATGAAATAATCGTCATGCCTGAGAATATCGACATCTCGTTTCAGCCCAATGTTGATGCGGTTCGCCGCGCGGCGTCGGGGCTAGGGTGATCTGAGCATGAATCTGCGAGATATTCAGGACTTAGTTGCTGGATACAAGCCGCAGGAGATCGCACCCCCGCTTCGGGAGCACATCGAGCGCGCCCTCGCATCGACGATGGGAATGGCCACGCGCGACGATAAAGTGATGATGACCTTGAAACACATCGCCGTTGGGATGTGGCTCTTATTCACAGTGGCGGCCGGAGTCACCGCCTTCGGCGGTGTCCTAAATTGGTGGGTGGTAGATCAGCGGGCGTTCGTGCCAATCTGGAGCGCATTCGGGCTCGGTTTCACGCCACTGATCGTCGAGATCTGCCGGCAAGCATGGAAGAAAGACTGAGCGCGTACCGTACCGCGGTCGCTGGCTCAACACGAAAGCTACATGGTGCGCTTCCACTCCTCCCCAGTAGTGTCATCGCTGTCGTCGTCGACCTCGTTCCACAACGCGTCCGGACCATGTTCCTCGGTCACCGGGGGCTCACCCTCTCGGGCCTCGTGCGATTCGAGGATTAGCAGGAGATCGCGCACGATGTCGACCAGCCCGAAGGCTACTGTCAGGTGATCGCGCTAGTTAGACAAGGGGCCAATCTCTCCTTCTTTCTGCGCTCACGGGCCATTTCTCACATAGCCTTCCCGAGAAACTTCCCGGCCCTGCCTCCGGATGCAAGACACCCGCACCAGTCTAAGCCAATGCGGGTGTTCGAGTTGCCCTCCTGGGATCGAACCAGGACTCTTCTGCTTCAGAGTCGGATACGATTCCCCAGCACCGACCTCCGGCCGTCGTCAGGAACCGTCCGATCGCGAGCGCTTAGCCTCCGTCGCGATCAGAAATCCACACCATTTCCCACAACACCGTTAGAGGGTGGCCAACCTACAAGCTTCCCGAACAAGTCCTCAAGGACTAAAATATGCTACCTGTCGCGCCGTATTGCAGGCCGCTAGGCTTCGACAGAGAAGAGGAAGAGGCTGTGGTCGATTTCCGGAGTCAGCGCTCAGTGGTAGCTTTCCGCGACTCTTGCCGCCCCCGAGCAATTCCTGCCGAGCCCTGTCTATTCGCCTGGAAACGTTCTCTGGATCCCCGACAGCCACTGGAACGTACGGCGAGTCGCAGGCGGTTACCATCCCGGGATCGTCTTGGAGAAGCTTCCGTTTATGGTGCGAGTCGTGTTTTGCACCAGCGCCCCTCCCGAGGGTCGTCACAAGGCCGTGGCTGTGACGCTTGACTGCGCGCCCTTCACCGAACGACCGACATTTGCGCTATTTAGCGATGTCAACACGGTTGATGAACGCCACGTAACTCGAGGACCTTTGGGGACTCTGAGTGCCGCCGAATTCCAAACGGTGATGAACAAGTATCTGGAGCTACATCGCGCGCGTCTGATATGAGAGATATGACACAAACACAGGTTGGTGAGATCTGGACTCTAACCTACGGAAAATTCCGTGGCGTAGTCGTGTGCGTATGGGCCGACGAGTCCGAAGAAGATCTTCGGCTTGTGCCCTTCTCTACTTCATCTGATCAAGTTGCCTTTGCGACGGATCGCGACGTCCTCATTCCGGCAAAGCACTGGGGTGGAAGCGGAGTCGCGATCGCGCACGCGTGGATGGCGCGAACCGTCTCTCGCTCCGAATTGCTTCAAAGAGTCGGCGAAGTAAGTGATGATGCACTTAGCGCTATTCGTTCGGCGGAGATGTATGGCATCGCGCCGGAGTCCGAAACCGCGTACAAAGAATGGCGCGGCCGTCCCATAGTCGAAATTGGCGATCCTCGCGTGTCGCAGATGAGAGTGCTTCTTGAGAAATGGCACGCCGCGCAGTATTGGGCTCGCCTTTTTCGCACGGGGGTCACGTATGCTGCGCGGGACGTACGACCGAAGTCTGCACGAGTCGTGGCCGAACGATTTGAGGCGAGGGAGAACGAGGATGTCGCCGAGCAGTTGGTGCCAATTGAACCGCCTCTTGTCGACACCGCTGCTAACTCCAACCTGAGCTTAGCAGCCTAAGTGGATCCTACACGGGAGCCAGGAATTCGACTTACCAACATCATCGTGGAGCATCTTCGGTTCGATGATGTTGCTGCTGGTGCGCCTAAACCTGCTGTGCAGTTCGCGGTACACATCGAGCGCCGCTTAAGCGAGAGCGACCCTTCAGGCGAGGTGACCGTCCAATTCGCGCTACGCCCTGAGGAAGGCGAGACTCCTCAAACCTTCGTGCTTGAGGTTTCGCTCTCGGGAAGGTTCGAGGCGGATGCGACTGCGCCTAACATGCAGCTTGAAGAATTCTTAAAGGTCAACGGTCCCGCAATGCTGATGCCGTTTATACGCGAGCTGGTCGCCAATGTCACCACACGTTCGCGCTACGGTACGGTGCTTCTACCAGCGATAAATGTTGTTGAACTTGTCAGACGGGAAGAGACAACGGCAAAGTAAGAGCTTCGCTCTTTAGTCCTTCGCCACCGAGAAGAACGCCTCTGTTCGCGCTGAAACGATGCGTGGGCAGGGGCGACTTGCATCGAGGCCAAGACGCATCGATCATCGGTTATCGCTTGCCACTCTGGCCGGGGGGCCTATGTCTAAAAAGGACTTGCACCAACAGGCAACAGATGAATTCATTCGTCACGTGAAGAAGGGATTCAAGAAAGCGGGTGGCGATTGACGTTTCCCCCGAAAGCTGATCCAGTTATCGTCGGAGGCATTCAACTGGCC
>Ga0075521_10000031_pt1 | contig 25929 bp, 19 predicted proteins | sample NGEPerD_FD_74785 | JGI IMG/M metagenome (GOLD analysis project Ga0075521, IMG submission 74785) | Arctic peat soil microbial communities from the Barrow Environmental Observatory site, Barrow, Alaska, USA - NGEE PermafrostAB12-D | ecosystem: Environmental > Terrestrial > Soil > Wetlands > Peat ...
GTGTTGTACATCCCGCCCTGCAGGATGATTCCGAAATCCTGCATCCCTTCGGCGAAAAACTCATTGAGCCCGCGCGACTCGATGAACTGCTGCGCGGCGGGCCAGCGCGACTGGATCTTCTCGTGCTCGTGAAGGAAGCTCGCAGGCGGCAGTACGATCCTGCTCACGTCGCGCGTCGGTCCCTCGATAGCATCCTTGAGCGTGAAGCTCGGACGCACGTTGTCCTTCGCGATGAAGCGGCCGTACACGTGGCACGCGCGGATGCGCAGCTCGAGCATCACGGGCGTATTCGTTGCCTCGGAGAGCTCGAAGCCCTGCTCCACGGCCTGCACGATGGACGGGAGATTCGGCCGCGGATCGAGCAGCCACATCTGCGACTTCATCGCGAAGGCGTGCGAGCGCTCCTGCATGATGCTCGAGCCCTCGCCGTAGTCCTCCCCCACTATGACCATCGCGCCGCCCCGCACCCCGCCGGAGGCCAGATTCGCCAGCGCATCGGAGGCCACGTTGGTGCCGACGGTCGACTTGAAGGTCACCGCCCCGCGCAACGGATAGTTGACCGAAGCCGCCAGCGTCGCTGCGGCAGTCGCCTCGGACGCGCTCTGCTCGAAATGGACGCCAAGCTCCTCGAGGATGTCGCTCGAGTCCGCCAAAACGTCCATCAAATGTGAGATGGGCGCGCCCTGATAGCCGGCCACATAGGACACCCCAGACTGCAGAAGCGCCTTGGTGACGGCCAGAATCCCTTCGCCGCGGAACTCCTGGCCGGCGCCGAGATAGAGCTTCTGGACTTCCTTCTTGAAGCTGCGCTCTGCCATAGCGGCCTCGTTATAGCCCTCAAGGGCTAGCTAATTCGAATGCGACCAAGTTTAAGTCTAAATATTTCGTACGTCAATGGCATTTTAGGACACTTTCCCGTCACTATCAGCCATCCAAACCGCCCCCTAATGTGACACGAGGGCCAGCACTCGGCAGGGGCTCCCGGACCCATTCACGATCTTGAGCGGAGGAGTGATCAGGAGCGCCCCCTTGGCCGGCAGCTGATCGAGATTCATCAGGCTCGCGAGCCCGAAACGGTTGTTGCCGTGCATGATCGTGTGGCAGGGGAAGGGAGGATCGAAGAGAAACGCCTGGCCGGCATCCGTCCCCACACCCTCCGACCCCCAGCCGATCACCTGCCGCTCTTTGGCGAGAAATAGCACGAGCTCCGGATGCGGACCCGGCACGTGTGAGCCGTCGGCCTTGATGTTGAGAAACGCCTCCGCGCTCTTCCGCTTCGACCAGTCGGTCCGCATCAACACCCACGACCCCGTCTCGATGCGTCCATGCTTCTTCTCCCATCGCTCGATGTGCTCGCGCGTGAGCAGAAAGTCGGAGCTCGCCGAGGCTTCCTGCGACACGTCCACCACACACGCCGGCGCCAGAAATTTCTGCACGGGGATCGTGTCCGTGGCGTTCTCGGGATAGTCCTTTCCCGTCACCCAGTGGATCGGTGCATCGAAGTGCGTGCCGGTGTGCTCGCCGCACGAAATATTATTCCAGTACCACGCGGGCCCGCGACTGTCGTACTTCGAGATCTCCTCGAGCAGAAACGGCTTCGACTTGCCGAACTCTGGCGGGAGCTGGATCACGGCAGTTCCGTCGTCGAGCGGCTGACTCAAATCGATGACGCGAATCTCTCCGGAAATCAGCGCGCCCGCGAGCCGAGCGAGAATACCGTCGTCCATGATGCGATCCCCCTGTGAGTGTGTGAGCGTCGCGAGGAGCTAGCGAAGTCCGACCAGCCCGCGCACGGACTGAATGAGCTTCGCCGAGTCGTAGCCGATGCCGTCCTTGAACACGATCTCGACGTTCTCGATGTCCGCAATGTGCGTCGACGGATCGCCCTTGATCACCACGAGGTCCGCCTGCTTTCCCGGAGCGATCGTTCCGAAGTGCTCGGACTCTCCAAGAAACTTCGCGCCGTTCGCCGTCGCAATCTGAATGGCAGCGACGGGAGTGAATCCACCTTCCACGAGTAGCTCGACGTCGCGCTGGTCGCCGAAGCCCGCGAGCACGATCCCGGTGCCTGTCGGATCGGGGCCGGCAATCAGCAGCCCGCCCGCATCGACGAAGGCCTTCTCGAACGCCATCTCTTTCGCCATCAGCGAGTCGTAGCGCACGTTGCGCCCCTTGTACGGCGGATTCGGATACGCGCGCTGCGTCAGGTAGCTCACCTTCGACTCGGCCGTCATCGCATCGAGCACGCGCTTCTGCAGCGGCGGCCGCCCCGGAACGAGGAGCTCATAAACCGCGAGCGTCGACGTGATCGCGACGTGATGGTCGACGAGACTGCGGATGAGCGCCTGGACGGGCGCGCTCGCGATCGGGGGCTGCTCCCAGCTCGCGAACATCGCGGCCGCGCCCGGGCACACATCCGTCTGCTTTCCGGGAACGAACTCCGCGTCGGTGCCGATCGGGCCGTGCTCGAGATTGTCGATGCCGAGCGCGATCGCTTCAGGATACGTGATCGAGCAGAGATGCCCGGTGACCTTGAGGCCGCGCTTGTGCGCCTCGGCGATCGCCGCGCCGAGCTCCGCGCGCGTGATGTTCTTGTACGCCTTGAATGACGTCGCGCCCTGATCCGCCCAGTACGAGACGAGCGCGCGTGCGTCGTCGGGGCCTGTGAGCTCGTGCATCTGCGGACCCTGGGCGCCCTTGCCCTCGAGATACGGGCCGGTCACGTACACCTTGGGTCCGGGGATACGGCCGTTGTCGATCTGATTCTTGAGATTGAGGTCGGTGTACGTCTCGATGCTTCCCGTCGTGCGAATCGACGTGACGCCCGAGGCGAGATAGAGACGCGGGAAGGAGAACGCCTGCTCCTCGAGCAGCTGGCCCGGCGGAGCGAGCTTGCCCTCGCTGTCGCGATCGAGCGTTGACGTGTAGAAGAGATGATCGTGCATCCCGACGAGGCCGGGGATGACGCTGTAGCCACGCAGGTCGAGGATCTGCGCGCCGGCTGGGATCGCCGTTCCGGCGCCGCCGATCTTATCGACCTTCCCTCGCACGACGATGATCGTGGCGTCATCGCGAGCCGCGGCGCCGGTGCCATCGATCACGCGCACGTGCGTGAGCGCGAAGATCGACGTGTCGACGCGAACGAAGGCGCGAACGTCGGGGGAAAGCGTCTGCGCTGTGATCGTGGGCGTGAACAGCGCGAGTGCAATCGCCGCCGAAATCGAGCCGATTCCCCGTCCAAATGATGTGCGCGATCCCCGTCGCCTGGCAGTTGTAGCCGCGGTCTTCATGTGGCATTTCCGGTAGAGTTCGACGAGCGAATTAAAACGCTTGACAAATGAGATATGTAGAAGTAAAGTAAGCGCGAAATATTGAGTTGTAAACCGTTGTCTGCCGGTCGCCCTTGCACGGAGATGATGCGAATGACTTTTGGCTGCGAGAGATGGGGCGATTCGAAAGAAGCGTCCCGCTTCTGATGTAGAGCGTGTCGAATGCCGCCGCATCGCATTACCTGCCCTTCGCCCCACGCCGAGTTCGCCAGAGAGTAGCGCGCGCTGTCCGTAGTGCCGTCCCAATTCCCGTCCTTGCTCGTTCAGCACCCTGTCACTGTGGGGGAAAGTGTGACACATCGCTTGCGTTTGGGGGCACTATGGTTTCTAGCCCGAGCCCTCGTTCCAGTTGTCGTCCTCGCTGCTTCTGCGGCAGCGCAGGGAAGAACTCTCACCGGACGCGTCACCGATCAGGCCACCGGTCAGCCGATCGCCTCTGTCGAGGTGACGGTGCCCGGAACGATCGTCGGAACGCACTCGAAGGATGATGGCACGTTCAGGCTCGAGCTGCCGGATGCCACGACGATCGTGCGCGTGCGCTTGATTGGATTCCTCGTTCGCGACATGCACCTCACGCCCGACCAGACCACGCTCGAGGTCGCACTCAAGCGCGACGTGCTGCATCTCGAGGAAGTGGTCGTGACGAGCCAGGCGACGAGCGTTGCACGTCGCAACGCCGCGAACGCGGTCGCGACCGTCAACGCCGACCAGCTCGTGCAGGCGCCGGCGCAAAGTCTCGACATGGCGCTGCAGGGCAAAGTGGTAGGCGCCGAGATCTCGTCGAATACCGGCGCGCCCGGCGGCGGTATGCAGATTCGTCTTCGCGGCATCACCTCCGTCATCGGCTCCGCGACACCGCTCTACGTCGTCGATGGTGTGATCGTGAGCGACGCGGCGATCGAGCCTGCCACGAATCTCCTCACGCTTGCCTCGCCCAGGCAGGGAGTCGCCGGCAACGAGGACAACGCCACCAATCGTATCGCCGATCTGGATCCGTCGGACATCGAGACGATCGAGGTGCTCAAAGGTGCCTCGGCTGCAGCAGTGTACGGATCGAAGGCGTCGAACGGCGTGGTCGTGATCACGACCAAGCGCGGAAAGGCGGGGAAGGCGCACTACACCGTGGCGCAGAACGTCGGCGTCACTGGCGTCACCCGCGAGCTCGGTACGCGCACCTTCGCCAACGTCGACGAGGCGGTCGCCACTTTCGGGCCGGTCGCGGCGCAGTACTTCGTGGCGGGGAAGACCTATAACAACGAAGACGCGCTCGTCGGGCACAACCCACTGTCAAGCCAGACCACGCTCAGTGCGAGCGGCGGATCGGAGGGTACGCAGTACTACGTGTCGGGCTACGTGAACCGCGAGCCCGGCATCATCAACAACACGTTCTACAACAAGGCCGGCATTCGACTGAACCTCGATCACGATGTCGGGTCACGGCTGAAGGTGCAACTCGGCACGCAGCTGATTCGCTCGGAGTCGGGGCGCGGTCTGAGCAACAACGACAACGCGGGCGCCGTGTTCTACGCGGTGCTTCCGTTCACGCCGAACTTCTTCGACCTCTCCCCGGTCAACGGCGTCTATCCGAACAACCCGTTCGCGCCGAGCAATCCGCTGCAGACGGCGGATCTGATGCAAAACGATGAAGAGGTGTGGCGCGATGTCTCGTCGATCACGGCTACACTGAGCGCCTTCGAGACGGCGACGCAGTCGCTCAAGTTCATCGGCACCGGCGGTGTCGACGCGTTCCACCAGACGAACAAGGTCTTCGCGCCGCCGACGCTGCAGTTCGAGGCGTCGAGCGCACTCCCCGGCTTCGCGGCACTGTCGAAGAGCGACAATCTCAACGGCAACGTCGGTGTGTACGCCGTGCACAACTACACGCCCACGAGCAAGTCGTTCGGTGCGACCACGACGATCGGCGGCCAGTATGAATCGTTCGCGCTGAACACGGGCCGCACGCTATCGCAGAACTTGATCGGCGGTCTACCGAACATCGGAACGGGCACGGCGGTGCAGGTGGCCGAGGACATCGAGAACATCAAGGACGTTGGTGTGTTCGGGCAGGAAGAGGTGCTGACGCTCGACGACCGGCTGCTCCTGACCCTCGGCGTGCGCGGCGACCAGAGCAGCGCGAACTCGGATACCAAGAAGCTTTACTGGTTTCCGAAGGCGGCCGCTTCGTATCGCTTTCCGCTGGTCGCGGGCGTAGTCGATGAGCTGAAGTTGCGGGCAGCGTACGGGGAATCGGGAAACCGGCCGCTCTACGGGCAGAAGTTCACCACGCTGACCGCGTTGAACATCCAATCGCTACCGGGAATTTCGCCGGGGCTGAGCACGTCCGCGCCGGATCTGCGGCCGGAGCGCCAGAAGGAGATTGAGCTGGGCTTCGACGCGCGGCTCTTCAAGAGCAAGGCGACGCTGGAGTTCACGGTCTACCAGAAGACGATCAGCGATCTGCTGCTGCAGCGCACGCTCGCTCCGTCGAGCGGATATCTGAGCCAGTTCTTCAACGGCGGTACGCTTCGCGATCGCGGTGTGGAAGGGAGCATCACAGTGGCCCCGTACACCAGCAAGAATCTCGATTGGTCGTTCACCGCGTCGGCGTATCACGACGCGAGCCTCGTCACGAGCCTCCCGGTTCCGGCGTTCGTCGGTCTCGGATTCGGCACGAACCTCGGCACGAACAAGATTGAGCAGGGCAAGTCCGCCACGCAGATCGTCGGCAACCTGACGAACTCCGATGGGGCGATCGTGCTGGGACAAGTCGGGGATTTCAATCCGAAGGTCATCATGTCGCTACAGAACACCGTGCGCTACCAGCGCGTGCACCTCGGCTTTCTGTGGAACTGGAAAGTCGGCGGCGATAACATCAACGTGACGAAGCTGACGTACGATCAGGCCGGCACGAGTCCGGACTGGGCGGATCCGATCACGGTCGACGGCGTCGAGACCACGAAGGGCGCGTATCGGCTCTCGCAGTTTCCCGGACACACGGGGACGTATGTCGAGGACGCGTCGTACCTGAAGCTGCGCGAGGTCAACTTGAGCTACGACGTGCCGATCGGCTGGGTACACGAGAAGCTGCGTGGCATTTCGGCGCTGGCCCTGACGTTGAGCGGCCGCAACCTGCTGACCTTTACGAAATACGATGGAACGGATCCGGAAGTCAGCCACTTCGGCAATCAACCAATTGCGCGCAACTTCGAGCTGTTCGCATTCCCTGCTAGCCGGACCTTTTGGTTCGGCGTCAACGCGGAGTTTTAATACCCATGCGCAAACAACTGGAAACGCAACGACGCCGCGGAATCGGTCTGCTCGCAGGAACCGTCGCGCTCGTGCTTGCGATCGGGTGCTCCAACCTGGATTCGCCCTACAACAACGCGACGTCGACGGGAACGGTCACCGGAAATCCGACGGTCTCCGACATTCAGACGCTCGCGCAGGGTCTGATGTTCGGAACGCGTACGGAGATGCCCGACTACATCTTCATGCTCGGAACGCTCGGGCGCGAAGGCTACTGCCTCTGCAACAACGAGCCGCGATTCATCAGCGAGCTCCTCATCGGTCCGATCGATGGTGGCAGCCTCGGCGCCGACATCTTCCTCTGGCGGAATCCGTACAAGAACATCCGCGGCGCGAATTTGCTGCTGGCGGCGCTCGACAAGGTGCCGGCGCTCACCGATGCGCAGAAGAGCGCGACGCGCGGCTTCGCGGAGACGATTCAGGCACGCGACTTCATCAACCTGCTCGATGGTCGCGACTCGAGCGGCATCCCGATGGCGGTCGATCAGGATCCGTCGGAGCCGCCGGGGCCGATCAAGTCGCAGGGCGAGGCGTTGGACAGCATCGCGGCGCTGCTCGATGACGCGCAAGTCAAGCTCGCGGCGGGCGGCGATGCCTTTCCGTTCACCCTCACGTCCGGCTTCACCGGCTTCAGCACGCCGGCGACCTTCCAGCAGGTGAATCGTGCACTGCGGGCGCGCGTTGCCGTCTATCAGAAGGACTACACTGGCGCGCTCACCGCCCTGAGCGGGTCGTTCGTGGATGCGTCAGCGTCGCTGGACCTCGGCGCGTACGATGTGTTCACGACGAACTCGGGGGACAAGCTCAATACCCTCTACGATCCATCGGGAACACAGTACTATGCACATCCGTCATTCGTGACAGACGCGCAATCGCAGCCCGGTGGCGCGATCGATGATCGAGTAACGAGAAAGACGCGGGTGATCGCGCCGAAGACGCTCCTGGGCGTGACGTCGGATCTGCTCATCACCGTGTACAACAGTGCGACTGCGCCCATTCCCATCATTCGGAACGCAGAGTTGATCCTGCTGCGCGCCGAGGCCAACATCGGGCTTGGGCACAACCCCGAAGCGATCGCGGACATCAACGTGATTCGCACCGAGGATGGCCACCTTGCGCCACTCGCCGGGTCGTTCAGCGGCGACCTTCTCGAGGAGCTACTCTACGAGAAGCGATACACGCTCTTCTGGGAGGGTGGACACCGATGGGTCGATCTTCGCCGGTACGGCAAGCTGGGCGAGCTGCCCAAGGATCTTCCGACACACAAGATCATCCCGCGATTCCCGCTTCCGCAGGCCGAGTGCCTGCCGCGGAGCGATACGCCGCCGGGGTGCGCGCCGGTGTTCGGCTTCTAATGGCCACGCGAGGAATTGCGGTGGCTGCGGGGCTCGCGTTGCTCGTTGCAGCGCGAGGCGCCCGCGCGCAGGGTGAAGCGGACAGCGGAGCCGCGAGCACCGGAAGTCCGTTGTTCGTCGCCAATACTCCGAATGTGAAGCTTCTCTCGCACATCCCGCTCGGACGCTCCGAGACGATCTCCGGGATTGCGATGGATCAGGACATGAAGCGGCCGTACGTCTACGTGTCGCGCATGCAGGACCCGAACAGCCCGGCCGGCTTTACGCTCATCAGCGTGAAGGACCCGGCGCATGCCAAGATCATCTATCGCTACAGCATCGCGAATCCGGAGCTGCACATCGGTTTCGGCGGCATGGAAGGGAAGACGTTCAAGTACCACGGCCGCTACTACTACGTACAGGGCTTCCAGTTCAGCGCGGGCTCACCCGACGCGGATCTGGGTGCGATCGTATTCGACGTCACCGGGCTGCCGGACGTATCCACGATTCACGAAGTCGGGCGGATCATCGCCGAGAATTCGGCGGTGAGCAAGGGAAGCAATCCGCAGTGCGGGATGACGGCCGGGTGCTCGCTTCCTGGCGGCTTCCATAATGTATTCCCATATCGCCACTCCGATGGCCGCACGATCATGTTCGCGACGACGCTCACGGGCACCTACGCGAGCATCTACGACATGGGGAAGTTCCTCGCGGGCGCGAAGGACAAGGGGTACATCGGCCGCGTTCCGGTGCCGGGCGCGACCGGCCGTTATCACGACTTCGTGGTCGAGTACGATCCGATCACGCACCAGGACAAGTTCTACGGCGGCGCGCAGCCAGGCGGCTACTTCGTCTTCGATGTCTCGAAGCCGGAGACGCCCAAGCTGCTGACGTCGATCACGACGGCGCCGGGCGCGGTGTTCTCCTCGTTCGGACGTGGCCACACGATCACGCCGACGCCGGATGGAAAGTACGTGGTGACGGAGACCGAGTATCAGTACTCGCCGCTGCGCATCTTCGATCTGAGGCCGGGGCTCGAGGGAAAGGTCGCGACGATCACCGAGCCGATCGGCGCGTGGACGGCGAACTGGAAGCATCTCCCGCACAATCATGAAGTGCGCTGGCCGTACGTGTTCGTGTCGGCGTACGAGGATGGGATGCAGGTGTTCAACATGCTCGATCCCACCAACCCGATCACGGTCGGCTACTACCGCACGTACGACGGGCCGACGATGGCCGGCGTGACGCAGGTCGCGCGCCCAGATACCGCGGAAGTAAGCCTCCGCTCGGGATCGGGGAGCGTGCTCAATGGCGCGTGGGGTATCGCGGTGCGCAATGCGGATGGCCTCATCGTGATCAGCGACATCACGACGGGCTTCTGGGCGCTGCACATGGATGGCTTCGACGGATGGAACGGCCACGACTGGGGGATGCCGAACATCTCTACGGCGCAGGACTGGGAGAATGGTCCGGAAGGCGTGCCGAAGGCTGCGGGCACAGCAGCAAAGCCGAAGTCGACCGCCGCGAAAAAGGCACCGTAGCATGCGTGCGGTGCTCGCGATCGCAGTCGCGCTCGTGACGGTCGGCTTCACGTCATCCGATCTTCCGCGCTTCCGGCTGGCGGCAACCGACAAGGCGCCGCGCGCCGGAGGGTGGGTGCAGATGGCGCCGTCCGTGTCGCCATTCTCCGTCGCCGTCTCGCGCGACGGGAAGCTCATCTACGATCTCGACATCACGGTGCACGATCTTCCACCCGTGTCGTATCTCGGTGCCTACGCAGGCTACCAGGCGTGGCTCGCGACACCAAACCTCGACGTCGTTCGCAGGCTCGGCGCAGTACGCAACGACTCGACGCTTCACGTCGATGCAGGCTGGAACAAGTTCACGGTGATCGTGAGCGCGGAGCCGATGAAGGCGGGACAAAAGTGGAGTGGCGCGATCGTGCTCGTCGGCCGGTCGCCGAGCTCGCTCATGCAGAATTTCGCGGATCACCCTTTTTACAACACCGGCACTCCGTTTTGAGTCGGGCGGTATCGCGATGAGAAGCACAGTGCGTTTCACGATCCTTTCGCTCCTGCTCGTGATCGTTCCCCGTGCGGTGGAGGCTCAGGGTGTCGACAGCGCACGCAAGGACTCCGCGAGCCTGGGCGGGACGCACGAGGTGAGCGGAATGCCGGGGATGGGCGATGCGCCCGCGGGCGACTCGCTGCAGGCGTCGAGCGGCCGCACCATCGTGCCGATGATCAAGAGCCCGATGATGCCGGGTCTCGCCGGAGTGCTGCCGTCGTCGGGGTCGTTCGCGATAGCCGGCGGTCGCTCCGTGCGCGCGCTGCCGAAGGCATCCGCGAGCACGGAGCTCCGCGTGAGCGACGGCGACACGGTGACGCTCTCGACCTCGGTCGTGCAGCGGACGATCGGCGGCCACACGCTCGCGATGTACGCGTTCAACGGCGAGGCGCCCGGCCCGCGCTTTCGCGTGAAGCAGGGCGCCACCTTCTACGTACGCTTTCGCAACGGCATCGATCAACCCGCGACGATCCACTGGCACGGCGTGCGCGTGAAGAATGCCTACGACGGGTTCCCGGGAGTCACGCAGCCCGCCGTCGCGCCGGGCGCCGCCTTCGTCTACGCGGTGCACTGCCCCGACGCCGGTGTGTTCTGGTATCACGACCACGTGCGCGAAGACATCGTGCTGCCGATGGGGCTCTACGGAAACATCTACGTCGAGCCCACGTCGCCGCGCAGTGCGCAACCACCCGTGCGCACCGAATTTCTCATTCTCAGCGATCTGCTGCTCGACGGCGACAGCCTCATCTCCTACGGAAAAACCGCGCCGAACTTCGCGCTGATGGGACGCTTCGGGAACATGCTCCTCGTGAACGGCGAGCCGCGCTGGCACGTGGCCGCCGCCGCCGGCGAAGTCGTGCGCCTGATGCTCACGAACGTCGCCAGCGCGCGCACCTTCAACATCAGCTTCGGCGATGCGTCGATGAAGCTGATCGCCTCGGACCTCGGTGCCTTCACGCGAGAGGTCGCGGTGCCGAGCGTCGTGATCGCACCGGGTGAGCGCTACGTCGTCGATGTGCGCTTCGACAAGACAGGCGACGTCGCGATGGTGAATCAGGTACAGAGCATCGATCACTTCCTCGGCGTCTTCTCCTCGGATGTCGACACGATGGGGCACGTGGCGGTGTCGGGGCGAACGACGGCTGCCAGCGCCTCCTTCGGGGTAATGCACGACGACAGCGCCGCTCTTCAGGATATCGCGCGCTTCCGCCAGTACTTCGACAAGTCGCCGGATGAAGAGGTCGTGCTCACCACCTCCATCCACGACCTCCCGATTCCCGTGATGCAGTTCATGAGCGTCGACACGCTCTTCCGCCCGCCGCTCGAATGGTCGGATGGCATGTCGGACATGAACTGGGTCGCGACCGGGAAGGAAGTGCGGTGGATCATCCGCGACAAGCGCACGGGCGCCGAGAACATGAACATCGCCTGGCGATTCAAGCAGGGGAGCGTGATCAAGCTCCGGATCTACAACGACCCGAGCTCGATGCATCCGATGAATCACCCGATACATCTGCACGGCGAGCGCTTTCTGGTGGTCGCGCGCGACGGAAAGCCAAATCCGTATCTCGTCTGGAAGGACACGGCGATCATCCCCGTCGGCTCGACGGTGGACTTGCTGATCGACCTTTCGAATCCGGGAACGTGGATGCTGCACTGTCACATCGGCGAGCACGTCGAATCCGGAATGATGGCGGTCCTCAAGGTCGATGCGAGCTAATCGAATGGAACGCGAAAGATCACTGGCACTCGGAGCGGAGAACGATATGTCGAAGCGGCATTGGTACGGCGCGACAGGTAGTCATGCGTGCGCAGCGGCGCTCGTGGTGCTCGCCTTTGCGAGCGCGGGCGCGCAGACGCGGCATCCGCTCCCCGGGCAGGCGGGAAGCCCGAACGTGCACATGGTGGCGCACATTCCACTCGGCGGATATCTGCGCGTCTCGGACATCGATATCGAGCAGGAGATGGCTCGCCCCTACGCGTACGTCTCGCGCGGGATCTATCAGCCGACGGGCTTCACGATCATCAGCGTGAAGGACATCGGGAAGGAGAAGGCGAAGGTCATCTACACCTGGAACATCGAGAATCCCGAGCTGCACAAGGGGCTCGGCGCGCTGCGTGGCCGCTACTTCAAGACGCACGGGCGCTACTACTTCGTCCAGTGCTTCCAGTTCAGCCAGGGATCGCCGGATGCGGATCTCGGCGCGATCGTCTTCGACGTCACGGGGCTTCCGGACTCGACCAAGGTAAAGGAGGTCGCGCGCATTCACGTGCCCGATGCGCCCGGCGGCTTTCACAACATCTACACGTACAAGCACTCGGATGGGCGCGTGCTGCTGTTCACGTCGACGTCGGCGAAGTCGTATGCGCAGATCTACGACATGGACAAGCTGCTGGCCGGCGCGCCGAATCAGGGGCTCGTCGGACGGATCACGAATCCGCACCAGCTCGCGCAGAACGATCACAGCATCGTCGGCTCCTTCCACGACTACTGGGTCGGCTACGATGCCGCAACGCACCAGGACAAGTTCTACGGCGCCGGGCGAGGCGGCTACTACATCTTTGACGTGACACGGCCGGAGGAGCCGAAGCTCATCACGTCGATCACGGGAACGATGGGCGTGCTCTCGGGGCACACGATCACGCCGAGTCCCGATGGGCGCTACGCGGTGACGGAGACGGAGTATCAGTTCGCGCCGCTCCGCATCTTCGATCTCACGCCGGCGCTCGAGGGGAAGGCGCAAACGATCTCGCAACCGATCGGCGCGTGGACGGCGGACTGGCGCAACCTCCCGCACAATCACGAGGTGCGCTGGCCGTACGTGTTCGTGTCCGCGTACGAGGATGGATTCCAGGTGTTCGACATGTCCGATCCGAAGGATCCGTACACCATCGGCTACTACCACACGTACGACGGTCCACACATGGCCGGCTGCTGCTCGAGGGAGTACATCGCGGATCCGAGCTCCGATCCGCGCGACCACGGCGTTGCGAACGGCGCGTGGGGAGTGCAGGTGCGCGATGCGGATGGTCTCGTCGTGATCAGCGACATGACGACGGGCTTCTGGGCCTTCTACCTCGACGGCTTCGACTCGTGGAATGGCCACGACTGGGGGATGCCGAACGTGTCCACGGCGCAGCACTGGGATACGGGCCCCGAGGGTGCGACGAAGCCCGTCGTGAGCGCGCAGAACCCGTAGTGCGCGATGCGATGAGCGCGACTTGTCGATCGATCGTTGGTGTCGCGCTGCTCGCATGCACGATCGCGCCGCGCGCTGTCGAGGCGCAGGGGCAGTACGCGATCATCAATGGCGCGCGCATTTACTATGAGGTCGAAGGGACGGGGCACGCGCTCGTCCTGATTCACGGCTGGCCGATGAGCGCGCGCATGTGGGACGAGCAGGCGCGCGTGCTCAAGAATTACTACCAGGTCATTCGCTACGATCGCCGTGGCTTCGGCAGGTCGCCGGGGACACCGGGCACGGAGCAGTCGGCCGAGCACGATGCGCAGGATCTCGAGGCGCTGCTCGGCTACTTGAAGGTGTCGCACGCGTACGTGCTCGGCCACTCGCAGGGCGGCGCCGTCGCGCAGCAGTTCACGCTCGATCATCCCGACCAGGTCGATGCGCTCATTCTCCACGGCGCGCCGATCGATGGTTTCGTGTTGCCGGAGACGGGGCCGTTCTCCGGTGCCGGCTCGGTTCGCGAGCTGATGCAGAAGTCGGGAATGGCGGAGTTCCGCCGCCAGTGGCTCGCGCATCCGATCAATCACGTGCCCGAGGGACGCCCCGAGGTTGCGGCGCTCATCGCGGACATCGTCGCGAACTACTCGGGCGACGACGTGCTGAAGATGGTGCCGAAGCGCTCCGGTGGCGTGCCGGTGATCGAGCGGCTGAACGAGATCAAGGTGCCGGCGCTCGTACTCGTTGGCGGGGAAGATCTGCCGTTCTTCCAGATCTCGGCGGACGCGCTCGCGTTCGAGATCCCCGGCGCGCAAAAGGTCGTGGTGCCGGGCGGCGCGCATCTCGTCAACATCATCGAGCCGGAGCGGTACAACGCGGAAGTGCTGCGCTTTCTGCGTGGAGTGGAGCGCTCGCGGGCGCACTAGCGATAGCGGGATCGTGCTCGGAGATCGTCGACGTGCGCGAGCTGTTCGCGCGCGAAGGAAATGAGTCGCCACGAATGAGGAGGAACGTCATGAGGGGATTATCGTCGCGGGAGATTCTCACTCGCAGCTGCGTTGTGGGCGTGCTGGCGCTGGCGTTCGCCGCCGCCGCGCCGGCGCATGCGCAGACCATTGACTCGGCGAGCTACGCGCATCGCCGCGCGCGCCTCGCCGCACTGGCCAAGGATGGCATCGTCGTCATCCAGAGCGTCGACAAGAATCAGGCAGGGCTCACCGAGTACCTGATCGACGACAGCGACAATCACGATTTCCTCTTTCTCACGGGAGTCGAGTCGCAGAGCTCGACGCTCGTGCTGCTCCCGGCCTCGACGACGTATCCGGAGATTCTCTTCGTTCCGGAGAAGGAGGTCGATGGCGCCCGCGCGCGCACCGGCATCAAGACCGTGATAGCGTCGGAGAAGTTTCCCGCGATGCTCGGCGATGCACTCACCGACTACTCGATCAAGCGCTTCACCGAACGGATGCGGAAGCCCGTGTCGTCGGAGATGTCGCGCGTGCTATCGCTGACGCTGAAGAAGCCGATCGCCTTCAACTATCCGCGCTACATCAGCCTCGCGAACGATCCACCAGCGCGCGTGAAGCTCGCGGCGAACATCAGGGTGCTCTCGCCGAATGTGGAGCTGCGCGATGCCTCGCCGCTGCTCGACGACCTGCGCAATCGCCGCGATCCGGCGGATCTCGCGATGGAGAACAAGATCGTCCAGATCGGAAGCGCGGGAATCGTCGCGGCGATGAAGGCGAGCAGGGCGGGGATGACGGACGAGAAGGTCAACGCCGTCGCGGAATCGACGTTCAAGGCGCAGGGTGCATCGCGCCTCGCGTATCCGTCGCTGATCTACATCGCGCCGTTCGCACGCAAGGTGCAGCCGGTATCCGCGGCCGAGGTGGCGAAGAGCTCGGAGCCGTCGTCGGCCGTGCACGTGATGGAGAACGGTGATCTTGTCATGATCGACGCCGGCGCGGAGTATCATCACTACGCCAGCGATCTGAGTCGGACGGTGCCCGTCTCGGGCAAGTTCACGGCGGAGCAGCGCAAGTATTACGATGCGGTGCTCGCAGCGCACCACGCGGCGGTTGCGGCGATCCGCCCGGGCGCGACATTCAAGCAGGTGAACGATGCCGCGGTGGCGGCGCTGCGCGCTCAGGGGCTCGACAAGTACTTCACCTTCGGCACGAGCCACTTCATCGGAATGGACGCGCACGACGCGGGGAATTACAGCAAGCCGATGGTGCCAGGGATGATCTTTACCGTGGAGCCAGGGATGATCGACACGGAGAAGAACATCGTGATTCACGTCGAGGACATGATTCTCGTGACTCCAACCGGGCACAAGAATCTTTCGGAGAGCGTCCCGATCGAGGTCGCGGACATCGAGAAGCTGATGGCGACGAAGTAGCGGCGTGCGACGACGGAGCCGCGACCTCACGCTGGAAGCTGCATGCTGACCGACGATCAGGTCGCGGGCGTACGAGCGAACTTTCCGATCCTTCAGGAAAAGACGTATCTCTATAGCTGTTCGCAGGGCGCGCTGTCGTACGCTGTGGTGGCGGGGCTTGATGACTACGTAGCAAGCTGGCGAACGTCGACGGCACCGTGGGACGTGTGGATGGGGGCGTACGAGAGCCTTCGCGTCTCGTTCGCGAGGTTCATTAACGCCGAGCCGGATGAGATAGCGATCATCAACAGCGCGTCCGGCGGGATCAACCCGATCGCGAGCGCGCTGCACTTCGACGCCCGCGACGGCGTAGTGATGAGCGAGTACGAGTTCCCGACGATGGGACAGATCTGGCTCGCGCAGCAGCCGCGTGGTGCCCGCGTTCGATTCCTCGATGGCGTCGACAACGCCGTGCCCGTGGAGGCATATGCGCGCGCGATCGACGAACGCACGCGCATCGTGCCCCTCACCCAGCTCTCCTTTCTCAACGGCTCGCGCTCCGACGTGCCGGCCATCACCAGGATTGCGCACGACAACGGCGCGCTCGTCTTCCTCGATGGCTATCAGGATTGCGGCACACGCCCGATCGACGTGAAGGCGCTCGACGTCGACTTCTTCGTGACTGGAACGCTGAAGTATCTGCTCGGCCCGCCGGGGCTCGGCTTTTTGTACGTGAAGCGCGCGCTGATCGACTCGCTCGTGCCGACGATGACCAGCTGGTTCGCCCAGCGAGACATCTTCGCCTTCGACACCAAGCATCTCGACCTCGCGCCCTCCGCGCGCCGCTTCGAGAATGGGGCGCCGAACATTCCGAGCATCTACGGCGCCGCGCCGGCGCTCGATCTGCTCACGCGCGTCGGGATGGAGAACGTCGCCGCGCAGATCGAGCGGCTCGCGTGCACCTTTCTCGACGGCGCGAAGGCGCTCGGGATCGCCACGAAGACGCCCGCGTCGAGCGTCGGCCCGCTCGTCGTCCTGCGCGCCGCCGATCCCGCCGCCGCGCTCGCCCAGCTCACCGAGCGGGGGATCGTCGTCTCGACTCGCATGGATGGCGTGCGCTTCGCCTTTCACGTCTACAACGACATGGCCGACGTTCACGCGGCGCTGAATGCACTCGAGGGCATGCAGGGCCTGATGGTCTCCGCGTGATCCTCACGCCGCGTCCCGCTGGAGCGCTCGGCGCCAACGGCGCACGCGCGGACGCGCCCGCTGCAGGCGAGAGCTCCATCGAGAGCGGCGAGCAGCTCTCGCGCCAGCTCTCCGCCGGGCAGCTCGGCATGATCGCGATCGGCGGCGCGATCGGAACGGGGCTCTTTCTCGGGAGCGCGCTCGCCGTTCGCGTAGCCGGCCCCGGCGTGATCGTGAGCTATCTCATCGGCGCGGTGATCGCGCTCCTCTTCATGGGCGCGCTCTCGGAGATGGCGGTGGCGCACCCCACCGCCGGCTCGTTTGGCGTCTACGCGGAGATGTACCTGAATCCGTGGGCCGGCTTCACGATGCGCTACACCTACTGGGCCGCGCAGTGCATCGCCATCGGCGGCGAGGCGACGGCGGTCGCGATCTACTGCCGCTGGTGGTTTCCGGGCACGCCCGCGTGGCTCTGGATCCTCGGCTTTTCGATCGCGCTCGTCGCCATCAATGCGCGCAACGTCGGCACCTTCGGCAGCTTCGAGTACTGGTTCGCGATGATCAAGGTCGTCGCCATTGTGCTCTTCATCGTGCTCGGCCTCGGGCTGCTGCTCGGCGTCGGCCCCGCGCCCGCGATCGGCCTCACGAACTTTAGCGCGCACGGCGGCTTCCTCGCCACGGGATGGGCCGGAGTCTGGATGGCGATGGTCTTCGTGATCTTCAGCTTCATGGGCACCGAGGTGGTCGCCGTCACCGCCGGCGAGGCGAAGGATCCAGAGACCGCCGTGCCGCGCGCGATGCGCCGCACCGTGGGGCGACTGATCCTCTTCTACATCGGAGCGATCACCGTTCTCATCGGCATCGTGCCGTGGACGAGCATCCAGCCGGGGTCGAGCATCTCCGCGAGCCCGTTCGTCAGCGTCTTCCGCGCGGTCGGCATTCCCGCCGCGGCCCACGTCGTGAATCTCGTGGTCATCACCGCGGCAGCGTCGAGCATGAACTGCAATCTGTACATGGCGAGCCGCATGCTCTTTTCGCTCGCACGCGGCGGCTATGCTCCGGCCTCGCTCGGGCGCGTCTCGAAGCGCGGCACGCCGCTCCCCGCGCTCTTCGCCTCCGCGGGCGGACTTGCGGTGGCGCTGGTCATCGCGGTGATCTATCCAGAGAGCGCCTTCCAGTATCTCTTCGGCATCGCGCTCTTTGGCGGCCTGTTCGTCTGGCTCATGATTTTCCTGACCCATCTCGCCTTTCGCCCCCGCTGGATTGCGGAGAATCGCGGGCGCCTCCCCGTGCAGCTCATTGGCTTTCCCTACACATCGATCGTCGGCGCGCTCGCGATTCTCGCCATTCTGATCACGACCTGGTGGGTGGCCGGCATGCGGATCGCGCTGGTGTCTGGAGTGCCGTGGCTGGCCATTCTCACCATCGCGTACTTCTTCGTCGCGCGCCGTCGCGCAGCGCTGCGAGATGCCGGGCGCATCGAGCTCATTCCCAAGGTGCCGACCGCATGACGCAAGTCGAAAGGACATTCCGATGAGCGAAGGGCGATCGGAGTTCACGTTCCGCGCGGTGCTTCTCGGCTCCTTCCTGGGCGTCGTCTTCGGCCTCGTCACCGTGTACGTCGCGCTCGAGGTCGGCCTCAACTTCAGCGCGTCGATTCCGATCGCCGTGCTGGCGATCACCGTCTTCAAGCGACTCGGGAATCAGTCGATTCTCGAGAAGAACATCGTGCAGACGGTGGGCTCCGCCGGTGAGTCGATCGCCGCCGGCGTCGTCTATACGATGCCCGCGCTCCTCTTCCTCGGCTACAAGCTCGAGCTCTGGCGCATCTTCTGGCTCGCGCTCATCGGCGGACTGCTCGGCGTCTTCTTCATGATTCCGCTGCGAGAGTATCTCATCGTGAAGGAGCACGGGAAGCTCCCGTACCCGGAGGGAACGGCGTGCGCCGAGATCCTCATCTCCGGCGAAAAGGGCGGCAAGTTCGCGCGCCACGTGTTCGTGGGGCTCACCGTCGGCGCCGTCTACAAGCTCCTGATGAGCGGGATGCGCCTCTGGACGTCCACGATCGGATGGAGCGCCGGGGCGATGCGCGGCGCGGTGCTCAGCATGGACCTCGCCCCCGAGCTGCTCGGCATCGGCGCGCTGATCGGTCTGCCCGTCGCGCGCGTGATCGCGGCCGGCTCCGTAATGTCGGGGATCGTGCTCATCCCGCTCATCTACTTCTTCGGCGAGCAAATGCCGAACGCGATCTATCCGTCGCAGGTCGCGATCAATCTCATGTCGCCCGGCGACATCTGGTCGAGCTACATCCGCTATATCGGCGCGGGCGCCGTCATCGCCGGCCGCGCGCTCTTGCTCGCGGACACGCTGCCGACAGTGATCGCGTCAGTGGGAAGCGGCATGCGCAACGCGCGCGCGGCCGCAAGCCGAGCCGCCGCGGTGACCCTGCCGAGCACCGAGCAGGATCTCCCGATCCTCGGCGTCATCGCAGGGACGGTGCTGATGCTCGCCTGCCTGTACGCGCTGCTCGTATGGAAGATCAATCCGCACGGCGACGCGAACGGCGTGTCGGTCGCGCTCGTCGCAGTCTTCGGATTTTTCTTCGTCGCGGTGTCGGCGCGCATCACCGGCCTGATGGGATCGTCGGCGAATCCGATCTCGGGGATCACGATCGCGGTGCTGATGCTCACCTGCCTTCTCTTCGTCTACGCGGGATGGACGGGCGCGACGTACGAGGTGATCGCGGTGAGCATCGGAGCGGTGGTGTGCGTGGCAGCGTCGAACGCGGGCACCACCGCGCAGGACCTCAAGACCGGATATCTGCTGGGGTCGACGCCGAGGCTGCAACAGTGGGGGCTGGTGATCGGGGTGCTGACGTCGGTGCTCTTCATCGGCTTCACGCTGACGTGGCTCAACGGCAGCGCGAATCCGCCCGTCGCGGTCGCATCGGCGCCGCTGCCGCCGTCGAGCCGGCTGATGGACACGGGCACGGTCGTGAGCGGTCGGCGCTACGACGTGTACGCGGTGAGCGCCGGCAACGGGATCGCGCCGGGACGATATCTCGTCACGCAGGGCGATCATCTGCTCGCGTATCACGAGACGCAGCGCATCGGCTCGGCGGAGCTTCCTGCACCGCAGGCGCAGGTGATGGCGATTCTCGTGGAAGGGCTGCTCACGCATCGCATGCGGTGGCGGCTGCTGCTCGCCGGCGCGGTGGTCGCCCTCGTGCTCGAGCTGTGCGGCGTGCGCTCGCTCCCGTTCGCGGTCGGGATGTATCTCCCGCTCTCCGCAACATCGACGCTCCTGCTCGGCGCGCTCATCGCGCACTTCGCGAAGGCGAAGGCGAAGGTGGAGCTCGAGGTGGAGGATCCGTTCCAGCCGGGAGTGCTCTACAGCTCCGGACTGATCGCCGGAGGCGCGATCGCGGCGATCGGCGTGGCGGTGGCGTCGAGCTTTGGGCTGCTCGACCAGCTCGACGTCGGACGCCGGCTGGGGGCTTCCTTTCTACAGTCGCAGTGGTGGGCTTTGCTGATCTTCGCGGGGCTGTGCGCGCTGCTCTGGCGCTATAGCCGCGAAAGCGACGAGGACTCGGCGCGGAGTTGACGGGCCGGTATCAGGTCGCGAACAAAGTCGCGTAACCGCGCAAAATCGTTGAAACGAAAAAGGACTCCCGTCGCCGGGAATCCCACATGCAACCTCTGGCGCATAGCGTATGGCTACGAAACGCTATCCCCCGCCGCTGCCAACATTCCATCATTTGTCAGCACGCGCCGCGCACCGCGCCACCGCTTCACACCCGCGACCTTCGGATTCATCAGGTCGGTCTCGATCACCTCGTGCGCCTTCGTGCTGGCGTGCACGATCCGTCCGTTGCCGACGTAGATCCCGATGTGCGAGATCGCGCCCTTCTTGCCGCGGCCGAAGGTGATCAGGTCGCCCGGCAGCAGCTGCGCCGTGTCCGCGGGTATCCCAACACCGGCGAAGGCCTGTCTCGCAGCGGTGCGTGGCACCGTAATGTGAAGCGCCGCAACGATATAGCGCACGAGGCCGCTGCAGTCGAAGCCGCGCGTCGGTGTCTCGCCGCCGTGCACGTACTTGGTGCCCACCTGGGCCCGCGCGAGCGCGACGAGACTGTCGCGCAGCGACATCGCGCTCGCGCTGAAGGCCGCGAACGGCTTCGGGGCGTCGAGCGCCTTCGGATCGTACGGGGCCGTGGTACGCACTCCGTCCTGCGCCCGCGCGAGCATCGGAACGACGAGCAGCGCTGCGCCCACGGCCATGAGCCGGAGCGAACGCGTCATCGAACGAGTGCGGGAATGGAAGAGCACGCTTGAGTGGTTCACGAGTCTACGACGAGCCGCCCAGAGACTCAGCAACGCTGAAGTTACGGGGGCAGAAAGTGCCGGTTTAACTGAGAAAAGCCTAACGCTTCTGGCTGGCACGTGCAACCACATCAATGAAGAGCTGACCGTGGTTCAGCATTGCAATGATCGTGACACCGCCGCTGCGTGCGCGCCCGTTTCAGGCGCCGGCGAAATAGCTTGCAAGCCCGTCACACTGACCATAGTCTAGAGCACAATGATCCCGATACTCCTCGAGGGCTCCCTGTTCGTCGGCTCCTTTGCCGCGATCGTAGCCCTCGTTTTTTATGTCACGCGCTCGTCCACCTCACTCGGACTTCGCGCGCAGCAGAACAAGAATCGCGAAGCCATCGAGCGCGAAGAGGAGCTCGTGTGCCCGGTCCACGGCGCACACACCGAGGCCCAGCTCGTGCGCCTCGAGAGCGGCGAGCGCATCTGCCCCGAATGCTTTCGCGAAGCCATGAAGGGAATCGTCTAACGCACCTCCAGGGAGGAGCTCATTCCATGGATACTGATCGACCGCACGTCTCGGGGGTTCTCAAGCTTGCCGGCGTCGGGGCAGCAATCCTCGCCGTCATCATCTTCGCGCTCAGCAGCACCACGTACGTAAACCCCGGCCACGTCGGCATCATCATCCACCGCACCGGCGGCGGCGTCGACCAGAATGCATTCGGCCCCGGTATCCATCTGCGAAATCCGCTCACCACCGGAATCCAGGAATACCCGACGTACATGCAGACGCTCATCCTCACAAAGTCCGCCAGCGAAGGCTCGGAGAACAACGATGAGATCAACGTCAACAGCGTCGAGGGGCAGCCGCTCTCGCTCGACGTGTCGATGTCCTTCGAGCTCGATCCGCTGAAGGTGCCGCTCCTCTACACCACCTTCCGCATGGACGTGCAGTCAATCGAGCACACCTACGTCAAGCAATCGATCCGCCAGGCGCTGCAGGAGATCGTCGGCAACGAGGCGATCGCCGACATCATCGGCCCCAAGAAGGCCGAGGTCACCGTGCGCGTGCAAACACTGATTGCGCAGCGGCTCATGCAATACGGCATCATCGTCAAGCAGTTCACGATCAACGAGCTGCGCGCGCCTCCGGCCGTCATCGAGGCGATCAATCAAAAGAACGTGATGCAGCAGCAGTCGCTCACGGCCGAGAACGAGCTGCAGAAGAACAAGTTCCAGGCGCAGGGCGACTCGATCAAAGGCGCTGGCCGCGCGAAGGCCATTCTCGCGGAGGCCGAGGCGCAGGCGAAGGCGAACATTCTCCTCGCGCAGAGCATCACGCCGACGCTCGTCTCGTACGAGATGGCGAAGCGGTGGGACGGCAAGATGCCCCAGGTGACAGGGTCAGCAATGCCGATGATCCAGATGCCGAAGCCCTAGCGGTCGGCTGCGGTGAGCGGGAACGAATCATGCGCAAGCTGGACGCATGCCATCGGCGCTTCGCTCACGCGACGCCGCTCGACAGGTATTAGTCGAGCGGTTCGGTCATGATGAGTTTCAGGAAGGACAGTGGGAGTCGATCGAGGCGCTGCTCGCGGGCCGCGACGCGCTCGTCGTCATGCCGACTGGCAGCGGGAAGTCGCTCGTTTATCAGCTTCCCGCCCTGATGCTCCCGGGGCTCACTGTCATCGTGAGCCCGCTGATCGCCCTCATGAAGGACCAGCAGGACAAGCTCGCCGCCCACGGCGTCGACGCGCTGGCCATGCACTCGCATCTCTCCGCGGCCGAGTCGCGCGACACGCAGCAGCGAATGGAAGACCTCTCGAGCGAGATTCTCTATCTCACCCCCGAGCGCTTCAAGGATCGCGACTTCTTCGAGAAGCTGCTCACGCGCAAGGTCACCCTCTTCGTTGTTGACGAGGCGCACTGCGTGAGCCAGTGGGGACACGACTTCCGCCCCGACTATCTCGTGCTCGGCTCGATCGCCAAGCGGCTCGGCGCCCCGCCGATTCTCGCGCTCACGGCCACCGCCACCGACACCGTGCGCAAGGACATCGCGCGTCAGCTCGGCATGCGCGATCCGCACATCACGATTACCGGCTTCGCGCGCCCCAATCTCCGCTTCGACGTGTGTCGCACGGTGAATCCGCAGGTGAAGGACGCGGAGCTCGAGCGCATCCTCGAAAATACGCCGGGAAGTTGCATCATCTACGTCGCGACGATCAAGGAAGCGGAACGGCTGTACGAGGCGTTTCGAGAGAGGCATTCGATCGGCATGTATCACGGGAAGATGCCCGCCGCGGATCGCAAGCGAATGCAGGACGCGTTCATGGCGGACGAGATCGGCGCGATCATCGCGACGAATGCCTTCGGCCTAGGCATCGACAAGCACGATCTGCGCTTCATCGTGCACTACCATTTCCCGGGATCGATCGAGGCGTACTATCAGGAGGCCGGCCGCGCGGGGCGCGACGGCGAGCCGGCGACGTGCACGCTGCTCTATCGCGTCGAGGATCGCCGCATCCAGTCGTACTTCCTCGGCGGCAAGTATCCCGAAGTGCAGGAGGCCGCGCGCGTCGCGCTCGTGCTCGAGACGTATCCGATGCTCCTGCCGGTCGCGCTGACGGAGCTCGCGAATCGCGCGGACGTTCCGGCGCGCAAGGCACGCATCTCGCTGATTTTGCTCAAGCGGCACGGGCTCGTGCGCGAGCATCGCGGCGGAAGCTGGGAGCGTCTCGCCGATCATCTCACCGCCGTGGATCTGAGCGCTGATCTGCACTCGTACGAGGAGCGTCGCGAGCGCGACCACCGTGCGCTCGAGACGATGATCGACTACGCGCAATCGGCGCGCTGTCGCACGCGCTTCATCCTCGAGTACTTCGGCGAAGACGTGGAGCCCGACTGGCGCTGCCACAACTGCGACGCGTGCGACGCGATCGACGCGTGGAGCGATGTCACACCGGCGAGCGAGCGGGGGCGCCTCGCTACTCGGGAGGCGTAGCCAGCAGTGGCGGCTCCGCTGTCTTTGGCACGACTGCGCAGTGCTCGCCGCATCCGAAGCGATAGCGATTGCGCGCGAAGATTCGATAGCCCTTGTCCGCGAGCGCGCCGAACGATGGAAGGCCCCAGAGCCAGCCGAGCAGCCAGCCGAAGGGAAGAATCGACAGCAACTGGCGCGCGGCGGCTGCGCCGCTCCATGTTCGCCCGTCCGCCGCGATCACGTACATCGATTCGTCGAGCGCCTCGCGCGAGATCCACGGGAAGCGTGTCGTCACGGTATCGTTCTGTGACGCGACCGCCTGAATCACGTGGCGGCTGTCCCACCTCTGCACGCGGCGCACGAGACGGCTGCACACGTTGCACGATCCATCGTACACGAGCGTCCACGGACGGCCACCCGATTCGGGTCCCGCGCGTCTTGCGTCCGCCGTTCGCTTCGTCGTAGGCATCTCGCTCCTCTCTACACTCAAGTTACCGTGCAAGAGCTCCAATCGAACACCCCGACGGCCTGGATTACCGCCCTTGTCACCTTTGCGGCGGTTTTTTCGGCGTTCTTCCTGCTCAAGTCCTTCGTTGCGCGCCGCGCGAAGAAGAGCGTCGTGCCGCCGTCGCACCTGCAGGCGCTGTACAGGGATCTCGTCAAGCGCACGCGCCTGTACTTCATCATCGTCACGGCGCTGTGGGCGGCGTCGCTGGCGCTCACGCTGAGCGCGCACCACGAGCACATCTGGGACCTCGTGGTGATGGTCGGCGTACTGCTCCAGGCGGGCGGATGGGCCGGTGGCCTCGTGCTCTTCTGGTCGGACCGAATCGCCGAGCATCGCGCGGCGGACGCGGGCACGCGGATGACGATCAAGGTCGTCGCAATCGCGGCGCGCGTGCTGCTCTGGCTGATCGTGCTCCTCGTGATCCTCGACAATCTCGGGATCAACATTACCGCGCTGGTCACGGGGCTTGGCATCGGTGGTATCGCCATCGCGCTCGCGGTGCAGAACATCCTCGGCGATCTCTTCGCGGCGCTGTCGATCGTGCTCGACAAGCCCTTCGTCGTCGGCGACGCGATCAGCGTCGGCGATGCGTCGGGGGCCGTCGAGCACATCGGGCTCAAATCGACGCGTCTGCGCAGTGACTCGGGTGAGCTCATCATCATCTCGAATGGCGATCTGCTCAAGAGCCGCATTCGGAACTTCCGCGGCCAGGAGAAGCGTCTCGTCATCCTCAAGCTCGGGATCGCGTACGGAACGCCGCCGGAGAAGCTCGCGCGCGTCCCCGAGATCATTCGCGCTGCGGCGGAGAAGGAAAAGAGTGTGAAGTTCGATCGCTCGAACTTCACGACGTTCGGAATGTTCGCGCTCGTGACCGAGTCGGTGTACTCTGTTTACAAGTCGACCTATGGCGAATACATGAACGCGCAGCAGCGGATCAATCTCGAGATCTACAAACAGCTGAGCGCCGAAGAGATCGAGATCGCACATCAGCCAGCGGCGGTGACGTCGTCGCCGGGCGACGTGGTGAAGTGACGAGGGCGTGCTCCTTGCACGGAACGGACGCATGATGGCACCACTGCAATCGAAGGCGAGCGTGATGCGCCTCACTGTCGCCTGCGTCGCGGCGCTGCTCGCCCTCGCGCCACGTGCCCGCGCGCAGGACACAGAGGAGCACGCGCACCTCGGCGTCGACCGGCTCGGGAGCTTCCTGAGCTGGGCGTGGACGGATCACGGCAAGCAGGGGCACGAGTTCGGCGCCGATCTCGACATCGGCTCGATCTTCTCGCCGCGCTTTCGGCTGGCGGTGGGGCTCAACTACTTCAAGGCGAACATCGACCGCCGTGAT